>Ga0209048_10000368_pt1 | contig 48232 bp, 43 predicted proteins | sample FrelakmetCRP12CR_FD_187146 | JGI IMG/M metagenome (GOLD analysis project Ga0209048, IMG submission 187146) | Freshwater lake sediment microbial communities from the University of Notre Dame, USA, for methane emissions studies - CRP12 CR (SPAdes)... | ecosystem: Environmental > Aquatic >...
CTAACGCTTCGAGCCGAACCCGAAGCGGTCAAATCAACATATGACTACACGTCGTTTGCAGTGACCGTAAGGTCATTGGCCTTCTCCGAAAGAACGGTTTTTCGCCTACGGCGAATTCAGGGCCGAGTAGAATATCGCCACATTTGCAATTGTCAAGAGTCTTTTCCGGCCGAACCACGGTGCCTGCGGGCGATATGGGGAGTCCGCGGGTTCGGGCACGGACGATCGGCGCCGGATGACCTTTCCGCACGCCGCGGCTCGTAGCGGGCCCACTCCAGCAACTCTCCGACAATTCTCTCGCGATCTGTTCGCCGTGAACCGCGCCCGGAGAGATTGCTTCGGGGCCTGCGGCCCCTCGTCCTCCGCTTCGCTCCGGATCGCCGCCGCTGCGCGGCAGCGTCCAACTTGGCCTGCGGCCAAGTTGTCGAACTCGGCTTGTTGTCTGTCGGGAGTTCGAATGGACGCGAATCATATAAGGGGGCCGATTCGCAGTTCTCGGACCCGAAAAAATTTGCGCGCCCGGACGGATTCGAACCGCCGACCACCTGGTTCGAAGCCAGGTGCTCTATCCAGCTGAGCTACGGGCGCGTTGCGGCCAGTTTAGCCGAAAGTTCGCGGCACCTTTGTATTGGATGACGGACTCGGTACAGTAATGAACCAATCGGCGATCAGGACTTCGCTTTCGGCGCCGGCAGGGGATTGATCAGCAGCACCCGCAATCCCCAGTTGGCGACCTTTGGAGAGTACTGCCAGATCTGCACGTAAGCGTGGGTGCTGCGCTGGCCGCTGTCGGTGAGTTCGCCCACGGAATACATCAAACTCGCGTCGGCCGATCGGCCGAGGGCCACTTCCTTCCAAGCCCCCTTGGGAGGGTGATCGCGGAGATACTGGCTGGCCGCCCAGACCCCATCGATCGGCGATTGCTCATCCGTGAAAAATATAAAATCAACGTCGCGGCCATAAGTGCGCAGCGCGGCGGCAATACCGTCGCGTCGCGCAGTGTCTTGGAAATCGCTCGCCGCATGACCCGCGGCGCCTTGCGCGAGGAGATTTGCCGGCGGGTGTTCGGTTGCGCTCACCGGCGCCTGATCCGGGAGCAGTTTAGGTTCGGCGATTTTGGGCATCGCGTGCGAAATTCCACCGTCGAATTCCGCGTGCCATTGGCACGCCGCATCGCGCTTCCAAATGGTCAGGAAATGCCCGTACGCCTTTTTGCCGCTGTCGGCATTCGTGTAGACCCAGGGTCCGGCGGTAAAACCGAGATCCCCGCTCGGCGCCACATCGCCGACGGTCGGATACCACTCGAGGGCGTTCTTGCTCTCCTTGGCTGCCTGGTAGATGGGGCGCCCCGGGGCGGGGGCCGGATTCAGCACCCAGGAATCCTCGGCCAAATATTCCAGAAAAGCACCGGCCACCGAGGTTTGCGCCTTTTGGCCGAACGCATATTCGGTCTCGAGCATCGCCTTGAGCGCCGAGCCCGGGGGCTCGCAGTCCGCCGGGCCCTTCGGCTCGGCCGCGGAGGCCTCAAACGTGATGCAGTTGATCATCAGCAGCGCAAACGCAGCGTTGCCCAGTGTGGCTTTGCGCATTAACGACCCCACCAGAATACGAAGAAGGCTCGCATTATGGCCGCTTGGCCGGCTGATTACCCTGATCGATTCAGCTCGTGGCGATCCACCAAGCCGCAGCGCCGGGCGGCCAGTGTGGCCGGGGGGCCCAGCCGCCACATAATAGACTCTATAATCAGTAACTTACACAGCCATCGGGGAACGCTGGCGGCCATACGCCCTTGGCCGTAAGATCACATGGGTACCGATAAACATTCGCACCGATAACTAGAGGACTCCCGATGAAGGCTTGGATACCGCTTACGCTGCTTGTTTCTCTGCTCGGCTCCGTCGCTCATGCGCAGTCGACTTGTACTTATCCGCGCGCGCCCGACGCGATCCCCGACGGCGCCACGGCGACGAAGGAGCAAATGATCGCCGCCAAAAACGACGTCAATCGCTACAACACCGACATGAATGCCTATTTGGACTGCATCAAGCAGTTGCTCGATGCGGCGACGCCGAAGGATCCGAGCAAACTCTCAGCCGACGATAAAAAGAAGGCTCTGGAGCAGGAAAAGATGCTGACGCAGAAGAATAATGCCGCGGTCGATGAACTGCAGACGGTGGTTGGACGTTTCAATGAACAGCTGAAAGCTTATAAGGCCGCACACACACCCTGAGGCGGGTCGCGGCGGATCAACGCCGCCGCGATTTTTCGACACCATGCAGGCTGGCACGCTCATCACACCGCGTCTGGCCGAAGAGGCCATCAACTCTCGGCTGACGTGTCTACCCATCGAATCACTGCCGTTGACGCAGTGTATCGGAGGGACCTTGCGGGAAAACATCTACGCCGAACGGGATCAGCCGCCCTTCGATCGCGTCACGATGGATGGAATAGCGGTCGACAGCGATTCGCTGAGGCGCGGCGTGCGCCGCTTTCGCATCCAAGCCACCCAAGCGGCCGGTTCGCCGGCGATCAGGCTGAGCCGGGGCGATGACGCAATCGAAGTGATGACCGGCGCCGTGCTGCCGCTCGACAGCGACTGCGTGGTGCCGATCGAGCAGTATCAGGTCGAGGACGGCATTGCATCGCTGAAATCGGCGGTGGTTTCGACTTCTTATCACAATGTGCACCGCCGCGGCAGCGATAGCCGCCAGGGAACGCTGCTCCTCAAAATGGGCACATTATTGCGCGCACCGGAAATCGCGGTGGCCGCCTCGGCCGGCATGGCGCGTGTGAGAGTGAGCAGCCAGCCGGCGATCATGATCGTCTCCACCGGTGATGAATTGGTCGAGCCCGGCGATCCGATCGCCGAATACCAGGTGCGCCGTTCCAATGCCTATGCGGTCTCGGCTGCATTGCGCACACGGGGTTTCGGCCGGGTGGGCGATGACCATGTACCCGATGACGAAGGTCTGCTGCACGAGCGGCTGGCTCTGCATCTGACCACCCATGAAGTCGTTGTCCTGAGCGGCGGCGTGTCGATGGGCCGATTCGATCTCGTGCCCAAGGTGCTGGCGCAGCTGGGGGTGCAGCAAATATTTCACAACATCGCTCAGCGTCCGGGAAAGCCCATGTGGTTTGGCATCGGTCCGCAGGGACAATCGGTGTTCGGATTGCCCGGCAACCCCGTTTCGACGCTGGTGTGCCTCATCCGGTACGTGATCCCCGCGATTGCCGAAGCCATGGGCACGTGCCGCACGGCGCCCGAACGATTGGCCCTGGCGGCTCCGGTCACGTTCCAGCCGCCGCTCACGTATTTTCTCCCCGTATCCGTCGAACACGACGACTGGGGCCGGCCGTGGGCCACCCCGCGCCCGCCGAACGGCTCGGGAGATTTTTTGAGCCTCGCGGGCACCGACGGCTTCGTGGAACTCCCCCCCGGCCCGAATACCTACCCGAAGGGCTTCGTCACCAGCATGTATCGCTGGTGAGCCGCAGAATATGGCCCTAGCAACCAACGTGCGCGACATTTTGGGTGCCGGCAATCCCGTCGATCGCCTCGGGCGGCCGCTGCACGACTTGCGCATTTCCGTGATGGATCGCTGCAATTTCCGCTGCCCCTACTGCATGCCGAAGGAGCAATTCCACGAGCACTATCGGTTCTTGAAGTCGCAGGAGCGCCTGTCGTTCGATGAGATCGTGCGGCTCGCACGCCTGTTCGGCAGCCTCGGGGTGCGCAAGCTCCGTCTCACCGGCGGCGAACCGCTGTTGCGCGCAAATCTGGCCGACCTGATCGGCGACCTGACCGGCATACCGGAAATCGAGGACATTGCGCTCACCACCAACGGTGTGCTGCTCGCGCAACATGCGGTCGACCTGCACGCCAACGGCTTGCGCCGGGTCACCGTGAGCCTCGACACGCTCGACAAGGACATCTTCGCCCGCATGAGCGGCGGGTTCGCTGCGCTCGATAAGGTATTGCACGGCATCGACGCCGCAATCGCCGCCGGCCTCTCGCCGGTGAAGATCAACGCGGTCATCGAGCGCGGCATCAACGAACAGGGAGCGCTCGATCTCCTCGAACGTTTTCGCGGGATGCCCGTGATCGTGCGGTTCATCGAGTTCATGGACGTGGGCAATCGCAACGAGTGGCGCCCGCAAACCGTGGTCGCTTCGCGCGAGCTGGTCGAACGCATTCAAGCGCGCTGGCCGATGCACCCGATCGCCGAAAACTACCGTGGCGAGGTGGCGCAGCGCTGGCGCTTCGACGACGGCATGGGCGAAGTGGGATTCATTTCCTCGGTGTCGCAGCCTTTCTGCGGAACCTGCAGCCGGGCGCGCTTGTCCTCCGAAGGCAAGTTCTACACCTGCCTGTTCGCGACCCACGGGCTCAACCTGCGCGACGCATTGCGCAGCGGCGCGACCGATGCCGACCTGCTGCAAATGATCCGCGGCACGTGGCTCGGACGCGCCGACCGCTACAGCGAAAAGCGCGAAGAGCTGCGCAACGCGGGTAAAGCCGCGGAGCAGAAGATCGAGATGTACTACATCGGCGGCTGAACAACATGACGTTTTCACATCTGGATGCCGAGCGGCGACCCACCATGGTCGACGTCGGCGACAAGATCGCCGGTAAGCGCACCGCCGTCGCCGAAGCGCGCGTGCTGTTTCCCGCGAACGTCGCCGTGGCGCTGCGCGAGAGCGGCCTGCGCTCGGCCAAGGGGCCGATATTCGATACCGCCATCGTGGCGGGCGTCATGGGCGCCAAGCGCACCCACGAGCTGATTCCGTTTTGCCATCCGCTCGGGCTGGACAGTTGCCGCATCGCCATCGAGTTGGAGGGCGATGCGGCCGTGATTCGCTGCACGGTGAGCGTGCATCACAAGACCGGCGTCGAGATGGAGGCGCTCACCGGCGCCAGCGTCGCCGCGCTCACCGTATACGACATGTGCAAGGCCTTGTCGCACGACATCGTGATCAGCGAGGTTCGCCTGCTCTCCAAGGCCGGCGGCAAGAGTGACACTGTGCGCGAGGCCGCGCCGTGACCGATTCTGCGACCGGCGCCGCGTCCGCCCCCGTGTACGGGTTGGTACTGGCCGGGGGTTCGAGTTCGCGCATGAGGCGCGACAAAGCTGCGCTCCCGTATCAAGGCGAGAGCCAACTCGACCGCGCCTGCGCGCTCGCGGGCCGCCACGTGGACCGGGTATTCGTCTCGGTGCGCGCCGGCCAGGACACGGACCCGGTGCGTGCGCGCCGGCAGATGATCATCGATTCGGTCGCCGGCGGCGGCCCTATCGTCGGTATTCGCTCGGCGATCGCGGCACACCCCGATGTCGCGTGGCTGGTGTTGGCATGCGATCTGCCGTTCTTGAGCGACGCCGCGGTCGCGCATTTGTTGGCCGAACGCGACCCGAACCTCGTAGCCACCGCGTATCGGAGCGCACACGATGGTCTGCCGGAGCCTTTGTGCGCCGTGTGGGAACCGAAGGCCGCGGACGAGCTGGCGGCAAACCAGGCAGGAGGCGGCAGCTGTCCGCGCAAATTTTTGATGCGTCACACCGTGAAGATCATTGAACTCCTGGACCTCAAGGCACTCGATAACGTCAACACGCCCGGGGAATACGCGCAGGCTTTAAGGTTGCTTGGCTCCGGCTCCGAGATCAATCCCATGCAGCTCAAAATTAAGTATTACGCCTTGATGCGCGAGCAGGCCGGCCGCTCCGAGGAAACGGTCGAAACTGAAGCCGCCACCGCGGCCGACCTGTACTCGGAGTTGCAGGCGCGTCATGGCTTCACCTTGTCGCGCGAACAGTTGAAGGTGGCCGTCAACAGCGAATTCTCCACCTGGTCGCGCAAATTGGCGAACGGCGATGCCGTGGTGTTCATACCGCCGGTGGCGGGCGGCTGATGCGCTTTCGTTTCGCGCACTCGACCATCGATACCGCCGCGGCGCGGCTCGAATTGCTCGATCCCGGCGCCGGTGGCTACCTGAGCTTCGAGGGCTGGGTACGCGATCACAACGAGGGACGGGAGGTCACCCGGTTGGAGTACGAGGCGTACGAGGAATTGGCGGTGAAGGAAGGCGAACGCATTCTTTCGGAAGCGCAAAATCGCTTTCCGATCAAACGCGCCTTGTGCATCCACCGCGTGGGCTCATTGGGTTTGGCCGACATGGCGGTGTGGGTGGGCGTGTGTTCGGTGCATCGTGGCGAGGCGTTCGATGCCTGCCGGTTCATCATCGACGAGGTCAAACACCGGGTTCCCATCTGGAAGAAGGAACATTATCGGAACGGCGACTCGGGCTGGGTGAACTGCGAGCGCTGTGCGGCCGCGCCGCGGCATTCCCACCAACACCAGACCGCGGTGTCGCGCCTAACCGACTAAGCATCGCCGATGCAGCCCGACTATTCACGGCAGGTGCTTCTCAAGGAAGTGGGTCGGGCCGGCCAGGCCAAATTGGCAAGCAGCCGCGTCTTGATCGTGGGGGTCGGCGGCCTGGGCAGTCCCGCGTTGCAGTACCTGGCGGGCGCGGGTGTCGGATTTTTGGGATTGGTCGACGCCGATACGCTGCACGCCAGCAATCTGCACAGGCAGCCGGTCTATGCGGCGGATCGAGTCGGCGAAATGAAGGTCCAATTGGCCGCAAGTGCGGTCGCGAAGCAAAATCCCAGCGTGCGAGTTGAAACCCATGCGGCGCGCCTCACGGCCGACAACGCGCTCGATCTGATTCGCGCCCACGACATCGTCGTCGACTGCAGCGACAATTTCCGCACCAAGTTTCTGATCAACGATGCGGCGGTGCTGGCGCAGCGGCCGGCGGTGTTCGCCAGCGTCTATCAATACGAGGGCCAGCTGCAGGTTTACAAACCCGAGCCGCGGCATGCCTGTCTGCGCTGCGTGTGGCCGGATGCGACAGCGGACGGGGTGGTCGGCAACTGCGCCGAAGCGGGCGTGCTCGGTCCGGTGCCGGGCGCCTTCGGTGCGCTGCAGGCCTTGCTGACGCTCAAAATTCTGCTGGGCATGCCGGGCCAGCTCGACGGCGAGCTCCTGTTGTTGGATTTCATGAATTTCTCCAGCGTCAAAATCCAGGCGCCGCGCCGCGCCGGGTGCACGGCACCGCGCTGCGCGCTCATTCATGAATTGCCGCCGGAAGATGCCGCCATCGAGATGCGCTTCGGCTCGCTCGGCGCAGCCGCCGAACGCGGGCTCGAGTTGATCGACATCCGCTCGGCCGAGGAGTTCGCGGCGGCGCCCACCCCCGCCAGGCACATTCCCATGCCCACGCTGCTCGCCGACCCCAAACTGCTCCGCCCCGAGGCCGAGTATCTGATCATTTGCGCATCGGGCAAACGCAGCCTCGCCGCCGCCCGCGCGCTGCGCCAATCCGGACTGCGCGTGCATTCGCTCGCCGGCGGCCTTCAAGCGCTTTCGCCCCCCGCAAGCGCCGCGGCTGCGGTGCCGGGCGAGGGGTAGCGTGCGCTTCCAAAGCAAACTGCCGGATATCGGCACCACCATATTCACGGTGATGTCGCGCCGTGCGCAGGAGGAAGGCGCACTCAACATAGGCCAGGGATTTCCGGACTATCCGCTCGATCCGCGCCTCGATCAGTCGCTCATCGAAACCGTCGCGGCGGGACGAAATCAATACGCTCCCATGGAGGGCGTGATCGAACTGCGCGAGCAGATTGCGCGAAAAATCCACGCGAGCTATGCCGTCCGAGTCGACCCGCTGGCGGAAGTCACCGTCACCTGCGGCGCCACCGAGGCCTTGTATGATTCGATTCAAGCGGTGATCGGCGGCGGCGATGAGGCCATCATTTTCGATCCGGCGTACGACGTCTATGAGCCCGCGGTCCGCTTGGCGGGCGGCCGCTGCATCCGAATCCCGATGGCGCCGCCCGAGTTCCGCTACGACTGGGAGCGAGTGCGCCAAAGCATCACCAAACGCACCCGCCTGGTCATCATCAACAGTCCGCAAAATCCGAGCTGCACGGTCGCCGAGCGCACCGACCTCGAGGCTCTCGCGGAGCTGGTTCGCGACCGGCCCATCAGCATCCTGGCCGACGAGGTTTACGAGAACGTGCTGTTCGACGGCAGGTCTCACGCCTCGGTCCTGACACACTCGGAATTGCGCGAACGCAGCTTCGCGGTGTTTTCATTCGGCAAGACGCTGCATGCCACCGGCTGGCGAGTCGGGTACTGCGTTGCGCCGCCGAAGCTGACGGCGGAATTGCGCAAGATCCATCAATTCAACACCTTCAGCATCGCCGCGCCGCTGCAATATGCGATTGCCCGCTACCTGGAGCAATTTCCCGACGCCTGGACCGGTCTGTCGGCGTTTTTCGAGGCCAAGCGCGACCTGCTCGCGGGGTTGCTGCGCGGTTCGGGATTCGAGCCGCTGCGCGCGGCGGGGGCTTATTTCCTGCTGGTCGATTACGGCAATCTCAGCCGCTCAGGCGATCTCGAGTTTGCGGACCGGCTGATGCGCGAAGCGAAGATTGCGACCATTCCGCTGTCGCCGTTCTACGCCGCCGCTCCGGCCATGACGCTTCTGCGCCTATGCATCGCGAAACGAGACGAAACGCTCAAAGCCGCCGCCGAGCGCTTGTGCGCCTTCGCAGCCGAGCACCCAAAACCCTGAAAGAACCGGCCTAGCCCGCCGATGTGCCTTGGCGGCGTGTTGTCAGCGGCAGGCTCTGGCGCTGGCGTATATGCGCGGCGTCCATCAGCATGCGTCCGGCCCACCGGTACACGTTTCTCTCCTTGACCGTCTGGCGCATCAGACTCATGCGATTGCGCCGCTCTTCGCGGCCCATGCGCATCGCGATCACCATGGCATCGGCGGTTTCCTTCACGTCGAATGGATTGATCAGCACCGCCTCGGTCAATTCCCGGGACGCGCCGGCGAAGGTACTAAGTATAAGAACGCCGTCGTCGTCGTCGCGCGCGGCCACGAACTCCTTGGCCACCAGATTCATGCCGTCGTGCAAACTGTTCACCAAACAAAAATCGGCCGCACGATACAGCTCGAACACGCGGCGCGGTTCCAGATGTTCGTCGACCAGGATGATCGGACGCCAATCGCCCTCCGCGAATTTCGCGTTTATCCGCTCCACTTCGCTGTACGTCTTCTTCTGCAGAGCCTGGTATGCCGGCAATTGACCGCGCGACGGAGCCGCGACCTGCAACAAGCAGATTCGTCCTCGGTGCCGGGGGTTCTTGTCCAGCAACGCCTCCAATGCCTGAAATCGCTCGAGGATGCCCTTGGTGAAGTCCCAGCGTTCGACGCCGAGGCCCATGGTGACCCCGGGGCCGATGCGATACCGCTCGCGCACCAACGTGCGGCAGGTCGCAACATCCGGAACATCCTGCAACCAGCGCGGCGGCCACTCGATCGATATCGGGTAGGGAGCCACGCGGCACACATGGCCCTGAAGAGTTACCGTCATGTGCTCATGATCGATTTGGCACTCCACGAAACGATCCACGGAGTCCAGGAAATTCTGGCAATGGTAGCGCGTATGAAATCCCAGAATATCGGCCGACAGCATGTGCAGCAACATCTCGCGCTTCCACGGACACACGCCGAATGTCTCGGCATTCGGCCACGGAATATGCCAAAAGAGCGCGATTGTGGCCTTGGGAATTTTCGCGCGAATGAGCCGCGGCAACAGCGCGAAGTGAAAGTCTTGGATCAGCACCACCGGACTGTCGGTGGTGGATTCCGCGGCCACAACCTCGGCGAACTTCTCATTCACCTCTTCGTACGCACGCCAGTCGCTGGCGCGAAATGCCGGCCGAACATAGGCCAAATGGCACAAGGGCCACAGGCCCTCGTTGGAAAAACCGTAGTAGTACCCCTGCTCCTGCTCGTTCGTCAACCACACGCGCCGCAGCGTATAAGACGGATTGTCGGGCGGCACCCTGATCTGATCGTTGCGATCCACGGTCGCGCGATCTGCCGCGCCCGCGCCGTGCGCCACCCAGACCCCCGAACACGCGCGCATGATCGGCTCGAGCGCCGTCACCATGCCGCTCGCCGGGACCTGCACCACGGGATGCCGCTGCTGATCGAAATTGTGGATATAGGGTTCGCGGTTCGAGACGATGATGACCTGCGAGGAGTGCAGATAGTCGCGCACAACCTGCCGCAGCGCCTGCGGGGTCCAGTTTTCGTGAAAGTCGATCTCCAATCGCTGCGTTTCCTCGACCTCCGCCAGCACCTGACGCACCTTCGACAGTATCGGCAGCGAGGAGCGCGGCGATTCGGCATCATCGAGAAATCGCTTGCCGCGAATGTCGCCGATCAGCACCTTGACCCAGCGGCGCAGCTGCAGCCAGGCTACCAGCACGAACAGCAGCGCCAGCAGCAGCACCGAGATCGCGACGAAAACGAGCGCGAAATCCCTCGCGGTTCGTTGTCTGCGATCCGCGAAACTCAAATCATGCAGCATGAGCACGCGAAACGGTTTCGGCTGGGCACCGTCGAAATCGAAGCGCGACACTTGCACTGAGCCTGACGGCAATTGCACCACCCGCGCCGCGGCGGGTTTCGCATCGCCTTCCGAGGCGCAGGAGATAGTCGCGGGCGTGTGTTCGGTCTTGTAGATCGTCGAACCGTCGGTACGGCACACCAGGACGGCAAGCAGCCGCTGGTCGGCGGTTATCTTCGCGAGGTAGCTTTGCAGCCGCGCCGCGTTGCCGTTCTCCACCAAATCGGTGATCGACTCCTCCATCGAATGCATCACCAACTGCGCGCGCAATTCGACGTCCGATCGAAACCACTCCGCCAACAGCCGTTCGATGTAGGGCAAGCCGACGTACGCCACCACGCACGAGGCCAAGACGAGGGGCAGAACAAGACGTAGCAAGATCGAGCGAAACATCGCGCCTCCCGAAGGAATGACGCGCGCACCTGCGCTTGCGCGGTATCGGCGGCGGCGGCACTATAAACTATATCACCTTGTAGGCTATGCTTGCATATGATGCAAATACCGCCGCCTTCGCCGTCGCTCGAATGGTGTTTGTTTCTGGATTTCGACGGAACCCTGATCGAATTGACCGACTCTCCTTTGAAATCCGTTGCGGATCCGGAGCTCACGACCTTGCTAGGCATGGTGACGGAGAGACTGGGCGGCGCGGTCGCATTGGTGAGCGGTCGCAGCATCGAGTACTTGGACGCCCTATTCGATCCTCTGCGGCTGCCGGCGGCGGGACTGCACGGTGTCGAGCGGCGCAAGGCGTGGGGCGGTACCCAGGGCGCACACTTCGTTGACGCGCGGCTCGACAGGATACGTGCGGCCGTTCAAACGCTCGCCACCGTTCATCCGGGCACCTTCGTCGAGGACAAAGGCCGTACCATCGCCGTGCACTTTCGCAGGGCGCCTTGCCACGAAGCGAGTATTCGTGAGTCGCTTGACGCCATCGCCGCATCGCTTGGCCCGCATTATCACGTCCAAGAGGGCAATATGGTTTTGGAAATAATGCCGCGCGGCTTCAACAAGGGAATTGCGGTCACGGAATTCATGAAGGAGCCGCCGTTCACGGGCCGGCGGCCGGTATTCATCGGCGACGATCTCACCGATCAGAAAGGTTTTCGCGTGGTCGAGGATCAGGGCGGGGTCTCGATTGCGGTCGGCGATCGGGTGCGGGGACAATACCGCGTCGATGACTCCGCCGCGGTGCGCCGATGGCTGCGGGGCATCGCCGCGATGCGGGATTCACAGCGCGGATGAGAGAGCCCTCCGACTTGGATCTCGCGGTCATCGGCAATTGCCAGGTTGCCGCATTGATCGACCGCCGCGGCCGAATCGTGTGGATGTGTCTGCCGAAACCGGATGCGGATCCGGTGTTTTGCGCGCTACTGCGGCGCGATGGAGGCGATTCGGTCAGCGGCGTGTTCGCGGTCGATCTGCAAAATATGGCCGAGGCGACGCGCACGTATGTGCGCAACACCGCCATCGTCGAGACCACCCTAACCGACGCGCAGGGAAACTCGTTGAGGATCACGGACTTCTGCCCGCGCTTTCGTTCGCGCGGCCGCAACTTCAGACCCATGGCCATGGTACGGCTGGTCGAGCCAATGAAGGGTCGGCCGATTGTCAAAGTGCGGCTGCGGCCGCGCTGCGACAACGGGGCGGGTGATCCCCAGCGCGCCGCCGGCAGCCATCACATCCGCTTCTTGTCAGCGGCGCTCAATTACCGCGTCACCACCAATAGTTCGTTGTCTCCACTGCTCGACGAGACCGCCTTCGTGCTCGGCGCGCCGCTCGCATTCATCCTGGCGCCGGACGAAACCATCGAGGAGACGCCGCTCAACCTGGCGATGTCCTGGCTCGAGGAAACGCGCACCTATTGGCAAGAATGGATTCGCGGCTTGGCCGTGCCCTTCGATTGGCAGGAGGCGGTGATCCGCTCCGCGATTACCTTGAAATTATGCACCTACGAAGACACCGGCGCCGTGCTCGCCGCGTTGACCACCTCGATTCCGGAAGTGGCCGGCAGCGTGCGCAATTGGGACTACCGCTTCTGCTGGCTGCGCGACAGTTTTTTCGTGATTCTCGCGCTCAATCATCTGGGCGCCACCAACACCATGGAAGGTTACCTTCGGTATCTCGACAATATCGTTGCACGCAATCCCGGCGGCGATCTGCAGCCTCTCTACGGCATCAACGGCGAAGCGCACGTCGAGGAGCGCGTCATCGAGGCGCTGGACGGCTATCGCGGCATGGGACCGGTGCGCGTCGGCAATATGGCCTTCGGGCAAATCCAGCACGATGTCTACGGTGCGGTGGTGCTCGCCGCACGGCAGCTGTTTTTCGATCAACGCCTGGCGAACCCCGGCGATGCCGCAATGTTTGCCCGCGCAGAGGTGTTGGGCGCGCGCGCAATGAAAACGTTCGGGACGCCCGATGCGGGTCCCTGGGAATTTCGCGGAACCGAGCGAGTGCACACCTTTTCCGCCGTGATGTGCTGGGCCGCCTGCGACCGGCTGGCGCGAATCGCCGCGCATCTGAAAATCGACGATAGGTCGGCATTTTGGCGCGGCGGCGCCGACTCCATGCGCGCGCAAATTCTGACCCGTGCCTGGAATTCAAGGAAGCTGACGTTCGTCAGCGCCTTCGGCGGCGACGATCTCGATGCCACCGCGCTGCTGCTGCCCGACCTCGGCTTCGTTGAAGCGACCGATCCGCGCTTCGTGTCCACGCTCGCTGCCATCGAGCAGGAACTGGTGCGCGGCGACCTCGTGTTTCGCTACCGGCATGCGGATGACTTCGGCGTCCCTGCGAATACCTTTACCATGTGCTCTTTCTGGTACGTCAATGCGCTCGCCGCCGTCGGCCGCTTGGATCGGGCGCGCGAGCTTTTCGAGAGCCTGCTGCGCCGCAGGAACAGTGCGGGGCTGTTGTCCGAGGACATCGATCCGGTCAGCGGCGAACAGTGGGGCAATTTCCCGCAGACATACAGCATGGTCGGTGTAATCACCTGCGCCATCCGCCTGAGCCGCTCGTGGGAGGAGATGCTTTAGTACTCGGCCGGTCGTCGGAATCAGCGGCGAATCTGTCCGCTGCCGCGCACCAGGTATTTGTAGCTGGTGAGCTGCTCCGCCCCGACCGGACCGCGCGCGTGAAACTTGTCGGTGCTGATGCCAATCTCCGCGCCCATGCCGAACTCGCCGCCGTCGGCGAACTGCGTCGAGGCGTTGTGCAGCACGATGGCGCTGTCGACTTCGGTCAGGAACCGTTCCGCGACCGCGCGATCGTCGGCGACGATGCAGTCCGTGTGTTGCGAGCCGTACTTGCGGATGTGCGCCATCGCCGCAGCCGCATCATCGACCACGCGCACCGCGATGATGGCGTCGAGATATTCCGCGTACCAATCCTGTTCGGTTGCGCTCTTCACACGCGCATCGATCCGCGCCGCCGGTTCGTCGCCGCGAACCTCGCAGCCGGCCTCGATCAGCATCTCGACCAGCGGACGCAGGTGCGTATGTGCGCAGCCCCGATCCACCAGCAAAGTCTCCGCCGCGCCGCAGATGCCGGTGCGGCGCATCTTCGCGTTCAGCACGATGTCCCGCGCCATCTTGAGATTCGCGCTGCGATCGACGTACACATGGCAGACGCCCTCGAGGTGCCCGATCACCGGCACCCGTGCTTCCTTGCGCACCCGCGCGATCAGGCTCTTGCCGCCGCGGGGCACGATCACATCGATGTCGTCGGCCATTTCCGCCAGCATGTAGCCGACGGCCGCCCGGTCGGCGGTTGGCACCAACTGAATACAGGCGCCCGGCAGACCGGCGCTTTTCAGGCCCTGTTCCAAGCACGCGTGAATCGCCGCATTGGAGCGCATGCTTTCCGAGCCGCCGCGCAGAATCACGGCATTGCCCGACTTCAGGCACAGCGCGCCGGCATCGGCGGTGACGTTCGGGCGGCTTTCGTAAATGATGCCGATCACGCCGAGTGGCACCCGGCGCCGCTGAATGACCATGCCGTTGGGCCGCGTCCATTCGGCGAGCACGGTGCCGATCGGATCGGGCAGTTGTTCGATGCTCTCCAGCCCGCGGGCGATGGTCTCGATGCGCTGTTCGTCCAGGCGCAGCCGGTCGAGCATGGCGTTGCCGGTGCCGTGAGTCTCGGCCTCCCGCACATCGAGCTCGTTCGCCGCCAGTATCCGGCGGCAGCTCGCCCGCAACGCTTGCGCGGCGGCATTGAGCGCGCGATTCTTTTGATCGCTCGAGGCGAGTTCGAGCCGCGCGGCGGCGTCCCGCGCCGATCGTCCGATCGCGCGCATGATGTCGGCCGGCATCACAAATCCCTCAGCAGCACCAGGTCGTCGCGGTGCACGATCTCGTCGCGACCCCGAAACCCCAGCGTCATTTCAATCTCGGCCGACTTGCGGCCGATGATGCGTGCCGCATCGCCGTCCGAATACGCGCAGATGCCGCGCGCCACCTCCAACCCATCGGGCCCGACGATGCTGACCGTATCGCCCCGCTCGAAGCGTCCCAGCGTGCGAGTCACCCCGGCCGGCAGCAAGCTGTTGCCCTGCAATAGGGCGCGAACCGCGCCATCATCGACCGCGATCGCGCCGGCCGGCTTCAAAGTCCCGGCAATCCACTGTTTGCGGGTTGCCACGGGCGTCGAATTCGGCACGAACCAGGTGCAGCGCGCGCCGTCTTCAATGCGCTTCAGCGGATGCTGCGGGGCTCCCTTGGCGATGCACATGTGACATCCCGCGGCCACGGCGATCTTGGCGGCGGCGATCTTGGTCTGCATGCCGCCGGAACCCATCTCACTGCTGACCCCGCCCGCCATCGCTTCGATTTCGGGGGTGATCTTGAGGACGCGGGGAATGAATTCGGCTTCCGGGTGCTCGGTGGGGTCGGCCGTGTACAAGCCGTCGATGTCCGACAGCAGCACCAGACAATCGGCGCCCACCATCTGCGCCACACGCGCGGCCAGCCGGTCGTTGTCGCCGTAACGAATTTCGGCGGTCGCCACCGTGTCATTTTCGTTGATCACCGGGATCGCCCCCAGGGACAGCAGCGTGTTGAGCGTGCCGCGCGCATTCAAGTAGCGTCGGCGCTGCTCTGTATCGCCCAGGGTCAGCAGAATTTGCGCCACGGTGATTTCGTGGACGTCCAGCAGGTCCTTGTAGGCGTGCGCAAGGCGAATTTGACCAACCGCCGCGGCCGCCTGGCTTTCCTCGAGCCTGAGCTTGCCGGCGCTCAAGTCAAGATGGCGGCGGCCGAGGGCGATCGCTCCGGAGGAAACGACGATGACCTCCTGGCCGCGGTTGCGCAAGGACGCCAGATCTGCCGCGAAGCTTTCCAGCCAGGCGCGGTTCAAACGTCCCTTGTCGGCGTCGACTAGCAACGCCGATCCCACCTTGACGACGACGCGCCTGGCTTCCGCCAGGCGTCGCCCAAGAGATTTGCGGTCGGCAATGTTCATGTAGATGCAATATTGCCATTTACTTAGCGCAGCGGCCTCCCCTAATATTCGGCTCGACAACCGCACGCCAGCCAAGAAAGGACGAATACGTGGGAAGAGAGTACGAACCGACCGTCGGGCAGTGGTACGAGGACCTGGAAAATGACGCGACTTTCCAGGTGCTCAAGGTTGACGAGGACCGGGAAGTCGTCGAGATTCAGCATCTCGACGGCGAGATCGAGGAATTGGACGTCGATGGCTGGGCGGAGCTGGATCTAGATCTCGGTGAGGAACCGGAGGGCTGGTCGGGCTCCCAGGCCGAAAAAGACGCCGCAGAAGAGGAAGAAGAAGACCAGGACGATTGGGACGACGATGACGACGAGGATGACGAGGATTTGGACGACGATGACGAGGATCGCGGGGAATACTAAGAGCGCGGCCCGGACCGCCTCATGACCGGGCCCTCACGCGCGCGCTAGCCACCCGTGGTTGTCGGGCGCCTCTCCGTGCTGAATGGCGACCAGCGCGGTTCGAAGACCCCGGGTGAGCGGCCCCACCTCGCCGCTCGCGACCCGGTGTTCGGTGCCGCGATAGATCAAGGTGCCCACTCCGGCGAGTACCGCCGCCGTTCCCGACAGCGCCGCTTCTCCGGATTTCACCCATTCGAGCATTTCTGCCACGTCGAACACCCGCTCGGACACCGCAAAGCCCCGGTCGCGCGCGAGCGTCAATAGAGAGTCACGCGTAATGCCGTGCAGAAACGTGGCATCCAGGCCGCGCGTCAACAGTGCGCCGTCGCGGATCAGCAGGAAATTGGCGGCGCCGGTCTCCTGCACCTCTGCGCCCGGGCAAAACAGCACTTGATCGACCTGGAACTTTGCCCGCGCGCTCAAGGTGGGACCGAGCGCCGCGGCATAGTTGCCGCCGGTCTTCACCATTCCCATCTGCCCCGCCGAACGCGCATGCTCATCGTCCACCAGGATGCGCAGCGGCTTCATCCCGCCGGCAAAGTAATCCCAAACCGGACTCGCAAGCACAATCAGCATGGCCTCAGTGGCCGGCGTCGCCGCCGCGCCGATGTTCGCCGTGGTGCCGAACAATATCGGCCGCAGATATAGGGCACCGGGGACTTCCGGCACGGCTTCGCGGCAGCGCTCGATCACGCCGCGCACCATCTGCGCGAGCTGCGCCGCATCCGGCTCGGGCAGCACCAGCTGGCGGGCGCTCTGACGCATGCGTTGGATGTGCCGATCCATGCGAAACACGTGAATCGAGCCGTCCGCATGCCGAAAGGCCTTGAACCCCTCGAAACAGGTGCTCGCATAGTGCAGCACATGCGCCGCCGGGGACAGTTCGATCGGCGCCACCGGCTTGATCTCGGCCTCGCCCCATCGACCTTCCCGGTACGCGGCAACGGCCATGTGGGAGGCCAACAGGGTGCCGAACGCAGGTCGCTTGGGGGATGCCGTCATGGGGACTTCGCCTTGGGTATGAAAATCATTGCTGGATGTTCGAGCAGCTCTTTCAACGCCTGAATCATCGCCGCTGCATCATAGCCGTCCACGAAGCGATGATCGAATGACGACGATAGATTCATGATACGGCGCACCGCGATCGAGCCCTGGTGGACGACCGGCCGGTCGACGGCCTTGTTGAGACCCACGATGGCGACTTCCGGGGCATTGATGACCGGAGTCGAGACGATCCCGCCGAGCTTGCCCAGGCTCGTGATCGTGATCGTGGAGCCGATCAGTTCGTCGCGTGTCGCCTTGTTCGAGCGCGCTCGCTCGGACACGCGGCGCGCTTGCGCCGCAATTTCCCACAAATCCAAAGCCTGGGCATTGCGCAATACCGGAACTTTCAGCCCATCGGGGGTCTGAGTGGCAATGCCGACATGCACGGCACGATGCCGGACCAACACGCCGCGCGCCGCATCGTGAAGCACATTGCACTGCGGGAATGATTCGAGCACCCGCACCAGGGCCAAAATGACCAGGGGCAGATAGGTGAGTCCGGGCTCTCCTTTGGCCAGTTTCGCATTCAATTGCGCGCGCAAGGCCTCGAGTTCCGTGACATCCACCTCCTCCACGTAGGCGAAATGCGGAATGTCCCTTTTGGCGGCGCTCATGCGTTCGGCAATCAACCGGCGTACGCCGATCACTTTGATTTCCGAGGTTGCCGCGGCCGCGGGCACCGCATTCATTCCGTGGCTCGGCGCCGCACCAGCGCCGGTCGGGTTGAGGTCACCGCGCAGAATGCGCCCTCCGGGACCCGAACCGGCGACGCTCGACAAGTCGATCCCGGCTTCCCGGGCCCGGCGCCGATTGGCCGGGGAAGTCATGACCCGGCCCGCGCGTCCCGCTTCGACCGCGGCGCCGGAGAGTTCGCCTTCGGACGCCGCCGGCGCCGGCGCTTTGGCCGCGGCAAATACCGCGGGCGGGACCGTCGCGGCCGCCGCAGCGCTGGCGGGCGCCGTGGCCGTCCCGGTCTCGAACACGATCAGAGGCGTGCCCACGGCGACTTTGTCGCCGGGAGCTCCGGTGATCGAGAGCACGCGACCGCTCACGGGCGCGGGAACCTCGACGGCCGCCTTGTCCGTCATGACCTCGACGATGACTTGATCCTCGGCGACGTCGGCGCCCGGCTGGGTGTGCCAGGCGACGATCTCCGCCTCGACCGTGCCCTCGCCCAGATCCGGCATCTTGAAAACGAACTGGCTCATGCCGACTCCATGACGGCCTGGATGGCCGATGCGACTCGCGCCTGACCCGGAAAATACTCCCACTCGAAGGCATGTGGATAGGGTGTATCCCATCCGGTCACGCGCTGAATCGGCGCCTCCAGGTCCCAGAAGCACTCTTCTTGAACCACCGATACGATCTCGGCCCCGAACCCCGCAAAACGCGTGGCCTCGTGCGCCACCACGCACCGACCGGTTTTCTTCACGGAACTGCAGATCGTGTCGACGTCGAGCGGCACCAGCGAGCGCAGATCGACGATCTCCGCGTCCACCTCGAGTGCGGCCGCCGCCGCCAGGGCGACGAACACCATGGTGCCGTACGTGATGATGGTGACCTGCGAGCCGCTGCGCACCACATCCGCCAGGCCCAGCGGTACGGTGTAATAGCCTTCGTCAACCTGACCCTTCGGATGAGCGCTCCAGGGCACCGCGGGCTTGGTCGGGTCGCCGTCGAAGGGGCCGTTGTACAGGCGCTTCGGCTCGAAAAACACCACCGGATCGTCATCCTCGATCGAGGTAATCAGTAAACCCTTTGCATCGCGCGGATTCGAGGGCATGACGACCTTGAGTCCGCTCACATGCGTGAAAATCCCCTCCGGACTCTGCGAATGCGTCTGACCGCCCCGGATGCCGCCGCCGCACGGCGTGCGTATCGTCACCGGCGCAAAGAATTCGCCGGCGGTGCGATAACGCAGCCGCGCCAACTCGCTCACGATTTGATCGAACCCCGGATAGATGTAGTCCGCGAATTGAATTTCCGCGACCGGCCGCAGACCGTTCACGCCCATCCCGATGGCGGCGGCAACGATGCCGCCCTCGGCGATCGGCGTGTCGAGCACTCGATGCTCGCCGTACTTGCGCTGCAGGCCTTCGGTGGTGCGGAAAACTCCGCCGAAATACCCGATGTCCTCGCCCATCAGCACCACCGACGGGTCGCGCCCGAGCATGATATCCATGGCGGAATTCAGCGCTTGAATCATGTTCATGCCGGCCATCAGTGCGAGCCTCGTTCCAGGCGCATCAAGGCGCGCTGCCGCTGCAGGTGCGGCGGCATTTCCTTGAATACGTCCTCGAACATCAGATCCGGATCGAGCTTCGGCCCCTCGTTCAAAGTGCCGTAGGTCACCGCCTCCTGCCAGCTCGCGCCGACCAGCGCCTGCAGTTCGCCGGTGAGTGCGCGATGTCTCTCTTCGGACCATTCGCCGAGTTTGATCAGATGCCGCTTGAGCCGCTCGATCGGATCACCGAGCGGCCAGTGTTCCTGATCGTCCTTGGCGCGATAGCGGGCCGGATCGTCGCTGGTGGAGTGCGCGGCCGCGCGATACGTCACCAGCTCGATCAAGGTCGGTCCGGCGCCGGTGCGCGCCCGAAGCGCCGCCCATTGCGTCACCGCATACACCGCCAGAAAATCGTTGCCGTCCACGCGGATGCCGGCGATCCCGTAGCCGGGACCGCGCGCGGCAAAGGATCGCTGCTCCCCGCCGGCATAGCCTTGGAAGGTCGAAATCGCCCACTGGTTGTTCACCACGTTGAGAATGACCGGCGCCTGGTATACGGAGGCGAACAGCAACGCATGATGAAAATCCGCCGTCGCGCTGCTGCCTTCGCCGATCCAGCTTGCCGCCAGATGATCCTCCCCCTTGATCGCCGCCGCCATGGCCCAGCCGACGGCCTGCGGAAATTGCGTCGCCAGATTTCCGGAGATCGAGAAGATATTCCCGGCCTTTGAGTGATACATCACCGGCAGCTGACGGCCCTTGCACATGTCGCGGGTGTTCGACAACAACTGGCACATCAGATCCACCAGCGCGATGCCGCGTGCAATCTGCAGACCCTGATTGCGGTACGAGGGGAACAGCATGTCGCCGGGGCGCAATGCCATGCACTGCGCGACCGATACGGCCTCCTCGCCCAGCGAGCGGATGTAGAACGAAATCTTGCCGGCGCGCTGAGTGCGCTGCATGCGCTCATCGTAGATGCGCGTCAACAGCATATGCCGCAATCCGACCTGCAGTTCGGCCGGATCGAGGTGCGGGTGCCAGGGGCCGACCGCATCGTCGACATCGTCGAGCACTCTCACCATCTCGACGGCCAATGCATCGATGTCGAGCGCGCGCGCATTCACATCGGGTCGCCGCACGGCTCCCGCGGGCGATATTTGCACGTAGCTGAAATCGGGTTTCTCGCCGGGCCGGGCCGGGGCGCGGGGCAGGTGCAGGCGCGAGTGTTTGTTCATAGTCCTAACTTACGTCCGGCGGCGCCCCCGTGTTGCATTCTTTGAGCAACGACCGGATAATCCGGTATGTTCATTCCTTTATTTGACGAATAATGGAAAATAATAACCATCAAACCATCGACCAGCTGGATCTTCGCCTGCTCGACATTTTACAACGCAACGGCACCCTGTCGGTGGCCGAGGTGGCCTCCCGGACCCGCATCTCCACCACGACCTGTTGGCGGCGCATTCAACAACTCGAGCAAAGCGGCGTCATCAAGGGGCGCGTGGCTCTCCTGGACCGCAACGCGCTCGGCCTCGATGTCACCATCTTTGCACACGTCAAGTTGGCGACCACCGGCCGCGATGCGATCGCGGAATTCGAAGCGGCGATTCGCGAACGCGCCGAAGTGCTGGAGTGCTACACGCTCACCGGTGAATGGGATTTCTTGTTGAAAATTGTCACCAAGAACATCAAGGCCTACGAGGCATTCTATTTGGATTACCTGTCGCGAATACCGTGCGTGCGGTCGGTCAATTCATCGGTCGCGGTCACGGTCATCAAGGAATCGACCGCACTGCCCTTGGGCAGCGCAGACGGACATCCCGCACCGCAAGCCCGCTAAGCCCGCGCGCACCGCCATCCGCCCCGCTGCATACCGCCCGCCGCCGCCCGCTCAGCGGCCGCGGCTCGCAAAACGGCGGATGCGTACGCACGCCTCGCGCAGCGTCTCCGCCTGCTCGGTCGCGTAGCACAAGCGCACGAAGCCGGCGGTTCCCTTGCCGAAGGCGCCGCCGTCGAGCACCGACACTTTCTCCGATCGATACAATTCGCACATGAACTCGTATCCGGACAGGCCGGTACCGCCGACGTCGATCAGCATGAACATGCCGGCGTCCGGTTTATGGCATCGCAGCCCGGGGGTCCCGGCGAGTCCCGAAAGGACCACATCGCGACGGCTGGCGCAGAACTCGCGCATGCGCGATTCCGCGGCGGCGGCTGCCCCCACCGCGGTCAAGGCCGCTTCTTGTATGAATCCGGGCAGGCCGTACAGCATGCACAGCGCCAACGTTTCGGCGTGAGCGACCAGCCGCTTGGGTCCCACCAGCCACCCGGCACGCCAGCCGGGCATTGCGTGCGTTTTCGACAAACTGCTGACGGTGATCACCTGCTCGGGCAGAACCGCCGCAAGGCTCGGCACGCGGCCGCCGGGAGCAAGCCCCGCATACACTTCATCGGCCACCACCCACAGCGCGTGACGCCGCGCCAATTCGCCGATGGCGGCAAGATCGTCGGCGCCGATGACTGCCCCGCTGGGATTATTCGGCGTGGCGAAGAAAATCGCGCGGGTTCGCGGCGTGATCGCCGACTCGAGCGCCGCGAGATCCACCCGAAACCCGGTGGCTGCCGGCGCCGGCACCCGCACCATGCGTGCGCCGGACACTTCGATGGTGGCGGTATACGTCGGGTACAGGGGTTCGAACGCAATCACCTCGTCGCCGGGTCCCGCCAAACACAGCGAGGCGATGAACAAGGCGTTCTGCGCACCGGAGAGAAAAATCACGTTGGCCGCTTCGACAGCCTGGCCGGTGCGCTCGCGATGCGCGCCGGCGATGGCCTCGCGCAGCGGTTCGCGCCCCGGCACCGGCGTGTAGTGCGTATCGCCGCTCCTCAAGGCTTCTATCGCGCGATCGATCACGGGCTGCGGCGTCTCGAGATCGGGGTCGCCGACGCTCAAGATGATGGCATTCTCGCCGCGATCCTGCGCCGCGCGCGCCACATAGTGTATTTCCCACGCATCGGCACCGTCGCCGGCGATTCGGTCCACCAAATTTGAATATTTCATCCGCAAGCAGCCTTGTTTTCCATTGCCTGCCGGCAGCGCGGCAGCTTACTTTTCGGATCGCCCCGTGCCATCCTAGCGCGGTTTTCCTCGCGACGTTTAAAGAAGGCGCCTATGTCACGCAGTATCGGTCGCTATCTCGTCGAATTGTTGGTTGCCAACGGCATCGATACCGTGTTTGGAATCCCCGGCGTTCACAATCTGGAGCTTTACCGCGGGCTCGCCGCCTCGAATCTGCGCCACATCCTGGTTCGCCACGAGCAGGGGGCCGGCTTCGCCGCCGACGGCTATGCGCGCATGAGCGGCCGCGCGGCGGTCGCCTTCACCATCTCCGGCCCGGGCCTGACCAATATCCTGACCGCGGCCGCCCAGGCGTACACCGATTCAGTCCCGCTGTTGGTGGTCGCAACCACACCGGTGCGTGCCTCGCTCGGCAAACAGTGGGGTGTACTGCACGAATTGCATAACCAATGGGCGCTCGCCGACGGAGTTTTCGGGGTGGCGCGAGCCGCCGCGAGCGCCGAGGACGTGCGCGATCATCTGCGAGTCTGTCTGGCATCGCTGCGTGCCGGACGCTCGCGCCCGGCGTACCTGGAAATTCCGCTCGACGTGCTGTCGGAGATGACCGCGCTGGCTGCGGATCGCTTCGCCGAACCGGCACCCCTGCCTGAAGGCTCGGGTGAGCAGATCAAGGCCGCGGTCCGGCAGTTGGACCGCGCCGCGCGGCCCGTGGTCGTCGCGGGCGGCGGTGCGCGCCACGCCGGTGCCGAATTGCAGCGCCTGGTCGAGGCCCTGGATTGTCCGCTGGTGACGACCGCGGCCGGCAAAGGCCTGCTGGCGCACGATCACCCCTCCAACTTGGGCACCGCGCTTCCCTACCGGGAAGCTCAAACCTTGATCGCCGATGCCGACGTGGTGCTGGCCGTGGGCACCGAAATGGGTGAAACCGACATTTACTTCGCCCTGAAATTGCCGATCGGCGGCCGAATGATACGCATCGACATCGATCCCCATAAGCTCGCGGATCACTATGCGGCCGAGGTGCCGGTGTGGGGCGATGCGCGTCTGTGCCTGCACGCGATCAATCAAGGATTGCGGGCTCGCTCCGGTTGGCGCACCTTGACCGGCGGCGCGGCGCGGTTGCACGGCGAGATCGCGGGCGCGTTGGATTCGAAGGCGCGCGCGCAGTTGGCCGCGCTCGATGCCATACGCTCGGCGCTGCCGGCGGACGGCGTCGTGTTCAGCGACATGACGCAGATCGCGTATTTGGGGAATTATGCGTACCGGACCGACCGGCCCGGCCAGTGGTTTCATCCGTCCGGCTACGGCACCCTGGGCTTCGCGCTGCCCGCCGCGCTCGGCGCCAAAATCTCGAGCCCCGCACGCGCGGTGCTGGCGCTTGCCGGCGATTTCGGGCTGCAATTCACCCTGGGGGAATTGATGACCGCGGCGGAAGCGCAGTTGCCGCTGCCCCTGGTGGTCTGGAACAACTCCGCGCTCGGACAAATCCGCGACGACATGATCGCGGCAAGCATTCCGCCCACCGGCGTGATCGGACGCAATCCCGACTTCGTGGCGCTGGCGCGCGCCTGCGGCGCCGCTGCGGTGCGGGCAAAGAACCCGGAGGCGCTCACCGATGCCGTACGCGCCGCCCTCGCCCACCCCGGTCCGACCTTGATCGAGGTGGTCGCCTCGGACTTCGAGGAGCCCGCCTGCTCCTAGCGCATCAACTCGGCCACTGCCGGCGACGCGTTGCCGCCGCAAATCAACACCACGATTTTCTTGCCGGCGTAGCGTGCCGCTTCCTTGAAATACGCCGCCAAAGCGACGCCGCCGGCGCCCTCCATGGCCCATCCCTGCGCATGACCCCAGCGCATCGCGCGCAGAATCTCGGCCTCGCTCACCAGCACTCCGCGGTGCATGACCTGCCGGCATAGATCGAAGGTGATCGATCCGGACTCGACGCCGCCCGCGGTGCTCTCGCTCAAGGTCGGTTTCTCCGGCGCAACGACAATGCGGCCGGCTTTGATGCATTCGTACAGGACCGCGGAATTCTCCGGCCAGCAGCCGATGATCTCGCAATTCGGCGCATGGTGTCTAAGGTAGGCGCCGATACCGCTGATCAGCCCGCCGCCGCCGGTCGCGATGAAAATCGCATCCAGATCGGGCAACTGGCGCATGAGTTCGACCGCGATCGTGCCCTGCCCCGCCACCACCTGCGGATCATTATAGGGCGATACGTAAGTGCGCCCCGACTCGCGGGCGGCGACGCGCGCCGCCATTTCCGCCGCCAGCGGATCGTCGCCCACGATACGAATCCGCGCGCCATGCTCGCGTATGTTCTCGCGCCTGGCCGGGCTCACCTGCGCGCTCAAGAACACTTCGGCATCGATGCCGAGGAACCGCGCCGCCGTCGCGACACCGAGCCCGTGGTTGCCGGTGGACGAGGCAATGACGCCCGCGGCGGCCGCAGCCGGTTCGAGGCTCATCAGCTTATTGGTCGCACCGCGCAGCTTGAAGGAGCCGCTCCGCTGCAATTGCTCGAGCTTCGCGAACGCCGTGCCAGAGTTCGGTTGCAATTCATCCATGCCGAGCGGCACCAACGGAGTTTCCCTCACCAGGGAGTAGACTCGATTCGCCGCTTCGTCAATCAGCGGCAGCACATCGTCGGTCAGCATTGCGGCAACTCCCGTGCGAGCCTGAAGGAGGCAAAAGTTGAGCGGCTTGGTATTATTGCAGAGATCTCGAGAGGCAGGCCGACGCGGCGCCAATTACTTAAACCAACGGGGATTCGCATGAACAAGTTATCGATTCGGGTGGCGGCGCTTGCTGCCTCAATGGTATGGCTGCCGGCATGGGCCGGCGAACATTTCGTCGTGGTCGAGCGGCCGGTGGGCGAAACCACGATCGATCTCGGCGCCAAGGGCGACTCCCCCGGCGATCTGCTGGTGTTCGCCAACAAGATCTACGACGCCGCCAACAAGACGCAGGTCGGCACCGACCAGGGCTATTGCATACGCACCGCCGTCGGCAAGAGCTGGGAATGCTTCTGGACCCTGATTTTGAAGGAAGGACAGATCACGATCGAGGGCCCCTATTGGGACACGGGCGACTCGCTGATGACCGTCACCGGCGGCACCGGCAAGTACGCGGGCGCGAAGGGCAGCATGAAGCTGCATCCGAAGGACCCGACGCCCACTGCCTACGATTTCACCTACGACTTGCTGTAGTGGCATACACCGCCGCGCACGCGCAGCGCAGCAGAGCGGATTTTCCGGCTCTGCTGCGCCGGTGCGAGGGCGTTGAACTCGCGTTTTTGGACGGTCCGGGCGGAAGCCAGGTGCCGGCCAAGGTCATTGAGGCGATCGGCGATGTCTACGCCTCGTGCAATGTGAACACCCACGGCAACTTCCCTCCGTCCAGAGAAGTCGACCGCCGCATGCAGCGTGCGCGTGAAGTCCTCGCCACGTTCCTGGGGGCCGCGTCCGCCGAATGCATTTCGTTCGGCCAAAACATGACCACGCTCAATTTCTTCTTGAGCGCAGCGATCGGCCGCACCTTGAAGCCGGGCGACGAAGTGCTCATCACCGAACTCGATCATGAGGCGAATCGCGGCCCGTGGCTGCGCCTCAGGGAGCAAGGAGCGGTGGTACGCGAGGTGCGCCTGAAGGAATCGGGCGTGCTCGATACCGAGGACATGGCCGCCAAGATCGGCGCGCGCACCAAGGTGTTCGCGCTCGGAGCCTCGTCCAACGCGCTCGGAACCGTCAATGACATCGCTCTCGCGCGACGCCTGACCCGCGCGGTCAATGCCCTGCTGGTGATCGATGCCGTGCACTATGCGCCGCATTTCCCGATCGATGTGCAGGCCATGGACGCGGATTTTCTGCTGTGCTCGGGCTACAAATTCTACGGCCCGCACGTGGGAGTGCTGTGTTCGAGACCCGGCGCCCTCGAGCAACTGCCCACCGACCGTTTGAGCGTCCAGGATCCGGCGGCGCCCTATCGCATCGAGACCGGCACGCTCAATCACGCCGCCATCGACGGCATGCGCGCCGCGGTCGAATATCTCGCCGGGTGGGGCGCGGGCGGCACTTTGCGGGAGCGCCTGGTCGATGCGATGACGGGCATTGGCGCCTACGAACACCAGATGGCCCGCTACTATTACGACAGCGTACGGCGCATACCCGGGGTTCGGGTCTGGGGGCCTGGATTCGAGTCGCGCGCGCGCGCCCCCACCGTATCCATCACCCTCGACAAGCACCCGGCCGCCGCGGCGGCGGCCGCGCTGGGTGCGCAGGGCATTTGCGTCTGGGACGGAGACTTTTACGCGGCCCGCGCGGTTGAAGTGCTGGGACTCCAAGAGCGGGGCGGCCTGCTGCGCACCGGGATTTCGATGTACACGACGCAAGCCGATATCGAGCGCCTGCTTCAGACGATCTCCGCGCTCGCCTGAGGCAGGCGCATCTTGATCGATGGCAGCGCCGATACCGGCATTTTGCTGCAGATCTTCACCAAAAACGCCATCGGCCCGATCTTCTTCGAAGTGATTCAACGCAAGGGCAACGAGGGCTTCGGCGAGGGAAACTTTCAGGCGCTGTTCGAGTCCATCGAACTCGACCAAAAGCGCCGCGGGGTCATTTGACGCCTGCGGGGAACCCAGGCGGCACCCGCGGGGAACCTTAGGGCGCCCGGTTGAACTTTGGGCTTTCGCCCATATCTAACGCGGCTAAGGTCGAGTCGACCAACAGGGGGTTGATCATGCGAAGACTGATTGCTGGATCTTTAGCGGCTGCAGCCTTGACTTTTGCGGTGACGAGCATACCGGCCCTGGCGGCGGACGCGGAGCCGACCGTGCACCAGATTTATGAGGCGGCCAGATCCGGCCACCTCGATCAAGCGCAGCAGATGATGAATGAAGTACTGCGCGATCACCCGGACAGCGCCAAAGCGCATTTCGTTCAGGCCGAGCTGTATGCGCGCGAAGGCAACGCGGGGCTTGCCCGCAGCGAACTGCGTCGCGCCGAGCAGCTCAAGCCCGGTCTTCCCGATGAAAGTCCGCAGGCGGTACAGGCACTGAAATCGGAACTCGGTCTCGGCCAGCGGGGCGAGGGCCAGTTCGGCTCGAGCACCGCGCCGGCCGCGCCGCATTTCCCCTGGGGCATGCTGCTGGTCTTCGCAGCGGCGATCGGTGTGCTCTGGATGCTGTTCCGCAGACGAAATAGCGTCGTGCAATATCCCGCCGGTACGGTCCCGGCCGGCGGCGCACCGGCCTCTTATGGCCCAGGCGGCTATGCCGCGCCGGGTGGAGTGGGCAGCGGCATCGGCGGAAGCATTGCCGGCGGCCTCGCGTCGGGTCTCGCGGTTGGCGCGGGCGTTGTGGCCGGGGAGGAACTCGCACATCACTTCCTCGACGGGCGCCGCGAATCCGGCACGGTACTGCCTGCGGCCGGCGAGGACTCGAAGGCGTCCAACAGCGACATGGGCGGCACCGACTTTGGCGTCAACGACCCCGGCTCATGGGACGACGGCGGCGGGGATTCGGGCGGCGGCGGGGGCGACTGGAGCTAGTGCATCAGGGCCGGAGGCCGGCAATTCGATCGGCCTCCGGCTCAAGGCGCGGTCTGAACAGCCGAAGAATCTTCAGCCCAGAATGATCTTTGGCGCGGCCGCCAGCCCCTCGACGATGAGGCGGTTGACGCGCTTGACGAAGGCCACCGGGTCCTCGAGCTCGCCGCCTTCGGCCAGCATGGCCTGGTCGTACAGCAGGTGCGCCAGATCCGCGAATGCGGCCTCATCCGCCGCACCCTTGAGGCGCTCGACCAGCGGGTGAGTCGGATTCAACTCGAGAATCGGCAGAGTCGCGAACGGATTCTTCTGGCCGGCCTGCTTGAGAATGCGCCCCATGCGCAAGCTTACGCCGAACTCGCCGGCAACGAGCACGGCCGGCGATTCGGTGAGACGACCGCTCACGCGCGCACTCGCGATCTTGCCCGCAAGGGTCGCGCCGAGGCGCTCCAAGGTCTCCTTATACGCCGACTCGGCCGCGGCCTTGTCGGGCGTTTCGATGGCTGAGGCGAGATCTGCGCCGGCGGTCGCGACGTTGGCGAGCGATTTGCCCTCGAACTCGTGCAGGTGCCCGGCCACCCATTCGTCGATGCGGTCCGTGAGCAGCAGCACCTCCAGGCCGTGGACCCGAAAACCCTCCAGATGCGGGCTGTTGCGCGCGGCGGCGAGCGTGTCGGCGGTCAGATAATAAATGGCCTTTTGATCGGCCTTCATGCGCGAGACGTAGTCCGCGAGCGTGACCTCGGCGGCATCGCCCGCAACGGCGGTTGAATGCAGGCGCAACAGCTTGGCGACACGCTCCCTTTGACCCGCGTCGTCGATGATCCCTTCCTTGAGCACCGCGCCGAAAGTCTTCCAGAACTCGGCGTACTCGGCCGGCTTGTCGGCGGCGAGCTGCTCCAGCAAATCCAGCGAACGTTTCACCAGCGCCGACCGGATCTTCTCCACCGTCCGATTGTTCTGCAGCAGTTCGCGCGACACATTGAGCGGCAGGTCGTCGGTATCGACGAGTCCGCGCATGAAGCGCAGCCAAGGCGGCAGCAGCTCCGCGGCCTTGTCCATGATGAATACGCGCTTGACATACAGGTGCACACCGCCGCGTTGATCGCGGTCGAACAAGTCGAACGGTGCGCGTTTGGGCAAATACAGCAGCGAGGTGTATTCGAGGTTTCCTTCCACCTTGTTGTGCGCCCAGACGCGCGCGTCCTCCGAATCGTGCGTCAGGTGCTTGTAGAACGCCTGATAGTCCTCGTCCTTGAGCTGCGCCTTGGGACGGGTCCAAAACGCCTTGGCTTGATTGAGCGTCTCATCGGCATCGCCGGTCCGCAGAACGATCGGTATGCTCAAGTGATCCGAATACTTGCGCACCAGCTGGCGCAGTCGCGACTCTTCGAGGAACTCCTTGTCCTCCTCGCGCAGATGCATGATCACCTGTGTGCCGCGATCCGCCTGCTCGTGCTCCTGGATCTCGTAGGTCCCTTCGCCGTCCGAATCCCATCGGACCGCCGCCGAGTCCGCGCGCTTGGATATCACGGTGACGCGGTCCGCAACGATGAACGCCGAATAGAAACCCACGCCGAACTGCCCGATCAGCTGCGCATCCTTGGCCGAATCGCCGCTCAAACCCTCGAGAAATTTCTTGGTGCCGGAGCGCGCGATGGTGCCGAGATTCTCGATGACTTCCTCCCGGCTCATGCCGATCCCGTTGTCCTTGACTGTCAGGATGCCCGCCGCGGCATCCGCAATCAGCGTGACCGACGGCGTATCCGCACCCATCAGGGCCGGATTGGCCAGGGCCTCGAAGCGCAGTTTCTCGCACGCGTCCGAGGCGTTGGAAATCAGCTCGCGCAGGAATATTTCCTTGTGCGAATACAGCGAATGGATCACCAGTCGCAGCACTTGCTTGGTTTCGGACTGAAATTCTTTTATTTGGGGTTTGGTTTCCGTGCTCATGACCTTACACTTGATTGCTGGTTGATTGCCGATGGCGACGGGCTCATCGCTGGTTTGAATTGGGGCCGCCGCCCGATACTTCAAGCCATAGCGGCCCTGCTGACCATCGCCGTCCGGCAAGCCATGGCGGTGCGGCGATCTACGGCCATCCGGCGCGCGGATCGAATTTGAGTTCGCGCTTCATGCGTTCGTAAGCATCCTTGGCCTGGGCGGTCTGCGCCGCCGGGGTCACGATCTTGATGCTGACCAGCTGATCGCCGCTCGGAGATCCCGGCAGGCCGCGCCCGCGAAGCCTGAGCTTCTGGCCGCTCTGAGCCCCCGCCGGAATGGTCAATTCCACGGTCCCGCCGAGCGTCGGCACGGCGACCTTGGCGCCGAGCGCCGCCTCCCAGGGTGCAAGCGGCAGTTCGATCTGTACGTCCTTGCCCTGCGCAACGTACAGGGAATGAGGGCGCAACCGGACACGGAATATGAGTGCGGTACGCCGGCCGGAGCCGGCAATGCGCAACGCCTGGCCGTCGGTGATGCCCGCCGGAATTTGGACATCGACGGGTCGCGCATGACCGTTCTCGTTGATGGTGACGCGGCGCTTGGTGCCGGCATACGCCTCCTCGACGGTGACTTCGAGCACGCCGGCGTCGGCCTCCGGTTGCTCGTGCCCGGTCGCACCGCCCTGGCCCGCCGCAGCGCCGAACAAACTCGAAAAGAAATCGCTGAATCCGCTGAGGTCCGAAAAGCGCTCGTTCCCGGAGTGGCCGAACCGCTGTTCCCAATCCGGCGGAGGCCGAAACTGCTGTCCCGATCGATAGTTCGAACCCAGCTGGTCGTAGGCCGCGCGCTTCTCGGGATCCTTCAGTACTTCGTACGCCTCTTGAACGTCCTTGAACTTCGCCTCGGCATTCTTCTCCTTGCTGACATCCGGATGATATTTGCGGGCCAGCTTGCGATAGGCGCGCTTGATCTCCTCGGCTCCGGCGCTGCGGGTAACACCCAGGGTTTGGTAATAGTCCTTGAATTGCATGCCTCATCCTGCACTGTAATAGTCTCGAAATTGCCGCCGTCCCGCCGGCGGCGTCCGCCCAGCGGTCGCATCGCGGCCCGCTTGGGCCGCTGATCTCAAGGCGAGCAATGAAATTCGACCGAAGCATCCCGACTTTTGATGGGCCGGGCTATCATATTGCGGTTTAATTGCCCAAAGAAAAGGTCTATGAAGCGTATTTTCCTGTTCATCGTCACCAACCTCGCCGTGTTGGTCCTCTTGAGCGCCGTGATGTTCGTGATCGAGCAGGTGTTCGGCCTGCGCTTGCCGCGAGGCGGCCTGGGTGGGTTGCTGGTGTTTGCGGCCGTGTGCGGCTTTGGCGGCGCGCTCATTTCCCTGGCGCTGTCGAAATGGACCGCCAAACACGCGATGGGCGTGCGGGTGATCGACGAGCCGCGGTCGGAGCCGGAAGTCTGGCTGGTGGCTACGGTGCAGCGGCTGGCCGCGCAGGCGCGCATCGGCAACCCCGAAATCGGCGTGTTCGACGCGCAGGAGATGAATGCCTTCGCCACCGGTGCGCGACGCAATGCCGCGCTGGTGGCGGTGAGCAGCGGACTGCTGCGCGGCATGTCGCGCCCGCAGGCGGAAGCCGTGCTGGGCCACGAAATCACCCACGTTGCGAACGGCGACATGGTGACACTGGCCCTGCTCCAAGGCGTGCTGAATACCTTCGTCATCTTTTTGGCACGAATCATCGGCGGGCTGGTCGATCGGGCGTTGCTCAAGAACGATCGGGCGGGGTCCGGAATCGGTTTCTTCTTGACGACCATGGCGGCTCAGCTGGTGCTTGGCATTTTGGCCAGCATCATCGTCAATTGGTATTCCCGCCAGCGCGAATTCCGTGCCGATCGCGGTGGTGCCGATCTAGCGGGCACCGGCAATATGATCGGCGCGCTCGAGGTGCTGAAGAGCAGCCACGGCGAACCCATGCCGCCGCAAATGCGTGCATTCGGGATCAACGGCGGCCGCTCTGCCGGGTTTGCGCAATTGTTCATGAGCCATCCACCCTTGGATGAACGTATCGCGGCATTGCGCGCAGCCCGCGGCTGAGCTGCTAAAGCGGATCTAACCTCGCACCGAACGCAGGAATGCGCTCATGTGAAACCGCGCCTGATTCTGCCCATAGCGGTGCGAAGCCCCCACCGGGCAACTTCGGCGAGCCCGGCAGCCTCGTTCCCGACAGTCGGATCCGGCTGCGCTCAACACGTGATCCACGCACACCTCAACGTCGAATGAACCCGGGCGAAACGCCTGGACCGGGCACGAAGAGAGGCACGGTTTCGCCGCACAGCCCGAGCAGGGATGAACCGAGGGCGCCACGGCCGGCAACTCGATTCGGCCGGGCACGGCGAGCGCGCCGCGGTAGGCGTGCCACAGCCCCCACTCGGGGTGAATGAGCAAGCCGATCGGACTCTGATGCACCGGCTCGCCGCGTAAGGCGAGCCGCTGGAACGGCAGATGAGGCGGCGTGCCGTGCGGATAAAGACCCACCGCGCCCAATTCGCATGCGAGTGCGTCGATGACTCGACGGGACCAGCGGTCGAGGGGATGCGGCAATCCGTCGCTTGCCTCGGGGGAGCATCGGTAAACGCCCCACTGTTCGCCGCCGGTGAAGCCCAGCAGGATCATCGTTTCGACGCGCAGCGCCGGCAACATCTGATCGAATTCCCGCGGTTCGGGGTGGAATGCGCCGCGCACCGCGAGCCCCAGCGAATTCGCGCGCCGACGGAGCTCATCGAAGGTCATCGCAGCTTGCATTATAGCGCTTCGGTCCATGCCCTTAAGGCATCATTGCATTTCTCGCGCGAAAGGTACCGGCAGCATGCAGCAGATTTTCATCGACGGCGGCTGGGTCCAGCCCCTGGATAGCCCGACCCGTGCGGTCGTCAATCCGGCAACTCTGGAGCCGATCGACACCGTGGCGAACTGCGGGACGGGCGACATCGGCCGCGCTGTCGCTGCCGCGCGCGCCGCGCTGCCCGGATGGCGGCAGGCGCCGGCGGACGATCGCGCGGCGCTGCTGCGCGAGATCGGCGGCCGCATTCGCGACGCCGGGCGCGATCTCGCAACCCTTCTGATGCGTGAGACCGGAAAGCCGCGGTGCGAGTCCGTCGATTGCATCGACGCGGCGGCGGCCTTGTTCACCGCCTGCGGCGCGCGCCCGTCCCAGCCGGTCGCCACACCGCAGCGGCCGCCCGGCGATGTGGTCGCCGCGATCACACCGTTCGATTTCCCGTTGCTGTTCATGGCGTGCGCGATCGCACCGGCGATCGCGGCCGGCGATACGGTCGTCTGCAAACCGCCGCCCCAGAACCCGCTCTCGAGCTTGATGCTAGCCCGGGCGTGCGGTGCGCTGCCGGCAGGCGTTCTCAACCTGATCACCGGCGGTGCCGATACCGGACAGGCGCTCGCCCGCCACGCCGGCGTCGGGCGGGTCGCGTTCACCGGCTCCGCGGCGGTCGGGGGCGCGATTGCGGCCGCGGCCCAGGGCAAGCAGCTCGATCTCGAACTCGGTTCGGTCGACGCCTTCATCGTCTGCCAGGACGCGGACCTCGAGATCGCCGTGCCGGCAATCGCCTGGGCCCGCCTTGTGAATGCCGGCCAGGGCCGTACGTTGGGCAAGCACATCTACGTCGAGCGTTCGATCGCCGCCGATTTCGTGGAGCGCATGCATTATTGCGTGGGCTTTCTCGACGTCGACGATCCGATGAGGGCGGCAACGGACTTGGGGCCCCTCGTTTCGCTCGACGCCGCGCACCGTGTCGAGGACCAGGTCGGGCGCTCGCTGCGCGAAGGCGCCAAGCTCATCCTTGGCGGCCGGCGGTTTCGGCCATCCGGTCTGCCGGGTCATTTCTTCCAGCCGACCCTCTTGACGGACGTGCGCCCCGGGAGTGTCCCCACCCGCGAGGAAATCCTCGGCCCCGTGATCACGATCACGCCGGTGAGCGATGCGGCCGAAGCGCTGCGCTTCGCCGGGGCCTCCGCGCCCGGCCGCGGCGCCTCGATCTATACGCGCGATCCGCAGGCGGCATCGACCGCGCTCGACGCCCTGGAGTGCGGTATGTTCCGGATCAACGACCCGGTCTGCGGCAATGCCCTCGGACCGTTCGGCGGCATGCGCCACCGCGGCCTCCTGCGCATCCTCGGCGGCGCGGATGCCGAAACCATCGAGTGCTGCAAGCACCTCATGGTCGCCGAGACGCTGCAGCGCAAGCCATGGTGGTTCCCCTATGCCGGCCGTACTCCTCGCGCGGCCGGCGGCGCATGATGCTGGCAAGGTCAACCGCTGGACCGGCCGTGCTTGACCGTGCAAAATCCCGGAAATCGTGAAACACAGCGTCATTCCCACCGCAGCCGCAGGTACCGCCAGCGAACCGCTGCCGGTTCTGCCCGGCAAACCGCGCTCGCGGCGCGCCTCGATTGCGGTGGTCAATGCCGCGCCCGCCTGAGCCGGCGACGCTTGCGCAACTCGAGGCGGTCGTCGGCGAAGGCGCCTGGCTCGATTCCCCGCACGATATCGCACCCTTCACCAGGGATTTTCGCGGTCTGTACCAGGGCGCGACGCCGCTGGTGCTGCTGCCCCGCGACGTGGATCAAGTCGCGCGAATACTCGCGATCTGCAATCGTGACGAACTGGCGGTGGTGCCCCACGGCGGCAATACCAGCTACTGCGGAGGTGCGACACCGGACGAATCCGGCAGCCAGATCGTGCTCTCGATGCGCCGTCTGAATCGCATACGGCACCTCGACCCCGCCAATTACTCCATGATCGTCGAGGCCGGATGCACCCTGGCCGAGGCCCAAGCCGCCGCGGCCTCCCAGGCTCGACTGTTCCCCTTGAGCCTGGGGTCCGAGGGCACAGCCCAGGTCGGCGGCAATCTGTCGACCAACGCCGGCGGCACGGCGGTGCTGCGCTACGGAATGATGCGGGACTTGGTGCTCGGCCTGGAAGTCGTCATGGCGGATGGCCGGGTTCTGTCGGCGCTCAAGAGCCTGCGCAAGGACAATACCGGCTACGACGTCAAATCGCTGTTCATCGGAGCCGAAGGAACGTTGGGCATCATCACGGCGGCGTCCTTGAAGCTGTTTCCACAACCGGCCGACACGGCGACCGCGCTTGCCGGCATCGACTCCCCGCAACAGGCACTGGATCTGCTCGCCCAGTTGCGCACCGCCAGCGGCGACCAGCTCACCACATTCGAGCTTCTGCCGCGCCTCGCGGTGGAACTCACGGTGAAGCACATCCCTGGCGTCGCCAATCCGCTCGACCAAGGCACCGCCTGGTATCTGCTCATCGAGCTCTGTTCGCCCAACCCCCGGGCGGAGTTGGGCGCTTTGCTCGCCGATGAATTGCAGGATGCCGCGGTGCGATCCACCATCAAGGACGCCTCGCTCGCGACCTCGCTGGCGCAATCCCAGGCCATGTGGAAACTTCGCGAATCGGTGCCGGAAGCTCAGCGGCGTCACGGCGCGAGCCTCAAGCATGATGTCTCGGTCCCGGTATCCTGCATCCCGCAGCTCATCGAGCAGGGCTCGGAACTGGTACGCAGGCTGGTGCCGGAAGGACAGGTCGTGAGCTACGGTCACATGGGCGATGGGAATCTGCATTTCAACGTGAGTCAAAACCCGGGCAGCGACAAAGGCGCGTTTCTTGCGCGCGGCGCACAGCTCGAATCGGCCATGTTCGATTTGGTCGATCGGCTCGGCGGCAGCATCAGCGCCGAGCACGGCATCGGCCGACTCAAGACGGCGCAGTTCGCCGAGCGCGCCGACCCGGTCGAACTGGCAATCATGCGCCTGCTCAAGTGCGCGCTGGATCCAAAGGGAATCCTCAATCCTGGCAAGGTACTGGCATGAGGCGAACACCTTAGTCCAAATGACGCATGCGCACGCTCAAATTACCGGTTCGCACCAGCCGTCTCACTCTGCGCGAGTTCGTCAAGGCGGATCTTGACTCGATCCACGCATATTCCGCCGACCCGCGGGTGACCCGCTACATGTTCTTCGGTCCGCGCGATGCGCAAGACACGGCCGACTACCTCGAGGGACTTCTGGCCTCGCAGCGCGAGATGCCGCGTACCCGGTTCGAACTGGCGGTGGTGGAAAACACGTCCGGCCGCTTGATCGGCGCCTGCGAGTTATCCGTGATCGAGAGCAATGTCGTCGATTTGGGGTACATGCTCGGGACACCCGATTGGGGCAAGGGTTTCGCCACCGAAATCGCGCTTGCACTCATCGACGCGGCATTCTTCGATCTGCGTGCCGAACGCGTGATCTCGACGGTCGATGTCAACAACAAGGCGTCGATTCACGTGCTGGAGAAGATCGGCATGCGCTGGGAAGCCGTGTATCGCAGGCACCGGCGCGCCAAGAACCGCTGGTGGGACTGCCACTTGTACGAACTGCCGCGCACGGTCTGGGAATCCTTGCGGACGCCCGTATCCTAAGCCCTAGTCGTCCGCCTCCTCCGCGGCGCGCTCGCGCTCCCGTTGCTTGGCGCGGGCCAGCGCCTCGGGACTCGGCATGCCGGTATTTCGGCTGGTGCGCAGCGTGAGCAGCAGCCCGGCGATGACGCCGATCACCAGCAGCGCAACCAGTATTCCCTTCACCGGTCCAACATCCGCAGCAAGCCTTCCTGCGCCGTGCTCGCCACCAAGCGGCCGTCGCGCGTGAACACGCTGCCGCGCGCGAAACCACGCGCGCCCGAGGCGCTCGGGCTGTCCGTTGCGTACAGCAGCCATTCATCGACACGCGCATTGCGGTGAAACCACATGGCATGATCGATGCTCGCGATCACCGCCCGCGGCGTCAGCACCGAGACGGCGTGCGGCATCATGGCCGTGTCGAGCAGGTTGAAATCCGAGACATACGCCAACAGGCAGTGGTGCAGAGTCTCGTCCTGCGGCAGGGTATCGACGGCCCGAAACCAGATGTTCTTCAGCGGCGGTGATTTTTGCGGCTCGAGCAAACTCGGCGGCTGCACCGGCCGAAATTCGAACGGCCGCTTGAGCTCTAGTATCCGTCGGATGCCGGCAGGCAGGCTATCCGAGACATTGCGGTAATGGGACTCCATATCCGCAAGCGCCTCGGGCGGCGGCACATCGGGCATGGCAAGCTGATGATCGAGCCCGTTTTCGGGGGCCTGAAACGACGCCGACATGTTGAATATCTGCGCGCCGTGCTGAATGGCCACGATCCGGCGCGTCGAGAAATGGTTGCCGTCGCGCGCCCGGTCGACTTCGTAGACGATCGGCGCTTTGAAATCGCCGCGGCGCAGGAAATACGCGTGCAGCGAGTGTACGACGCGCTCCTCGACCGTCGCGGTCGCCGCCATCAGGGCCTGCCCGAGCACCTGGCCGCCGAACACCTGCGCACTGCCGATGTCGCGGCTTTCGCCGCGAAACAGGTCCAACTCGAGGCGCTCGAGCGTCATGACCTTGATCAGATCCTCGAGCAGCCGATTCATGGGGGCGTCAATGCGAATCGGTGGCCGTGGCCGACTCGCCGGAGACTCCCAGCCGTTTTTGCATGATCGGACTGGTGGTGGTGTACTGCAGGAACTGGCGTTTCTCGGGAAACAAATGATGCTGGATCCCGAAAGCCGCGAGCGCCGCTTCGTGAAAGCCGCTCAAAATCAGCTTCTTCTTGCCCGGATAGATATTGATATCCCCGATGGCGAAGATTCCCGGAACGCTGGTTTGAAAATTTTCGGTGTCGACCTTGAGCGCCTTGCGTTCCAATTCGAGGCCCCATTCGGCGACCGGACCGAGCTTCGGGTGCAATCCGTAGAACGCCAGAACCTGCTCCGCGGCCACATCGAGCGTACGCCCGTCGTTGGTCTGCACCACGGCGCCTCGGAGGGCGCCGCCGTCGGTCCGGAGCGCCGTAGCGTGACCTTCCACGAATTGCATCTTGCCGGCGGCCACCAATTCGCGCATGCGCGCAACCGTTGCGGGGGCGGCGCGAAATTCCGCGCGCCGATGCACCAGCGTCAGCGAACGGGCCTTGCCGCACAACGCCACCGTCCAGTCGAGGGCGGAGTCGCCGCCGCCGCAGATCAGAAGATCGCGGTCGTGAAAATCGCCGGCCGATTTGACCCGGTAATGGACACTCTGGCCTTCGAAGGCCTCGACCCCGGGCAGCGCCAGACGCCGCGGTTGAAACGAGCCGACCCCGGCCGCGATCACCACGGCCCCGGCCACAAGACGCGTGCCCGACGAGGTTGCCACGTGAAATTTGCCGTTCGGCAGCGGCTGCAACTCGGTGACCTCTTGGCCCAGATGGAAGGTCGCATGGAACGGTTTTGCCTGTTCCAACAACCGATCGACCAATTCCTGAGCACCGCAAATCGGCAGCGCCGGGATATCGTAAATCGGCTTGTCCGGATACAACTCGGTGCACTGCCCGCCGACCTGGGCCAGCGAATCGATGATGTGCGCCTTGATTCCGAGCAGACCGAGCTCGAAAATCTGAAATAGACCGGCCGGACCGGCGCCGATGATGGCCGTTTCCACCGGCGTGCCCGAGCCGGGCGATCCTGTCATTGATTCCGACATGATGAAAATGCTTCCTGAAGGTCCCGCTTAAACGTGGGGGCGGATTGTAGCCGAACACGCCCAAGTCTGCGGCACCAGCGCGCCAAAGGGCCCTAAGGCGCCGCATCCGCGTCCCAAGCCGGACCCGGCTGCGAGGGCGACGCATCGAGGAGAATTATTTGGTCAATACCTTGCTGACGCCGCCCGAAATGAGCGACGTCACGTCCAGCAAAGCGGCTGCCATGCCAAACCCGCCCGGCGCCGCGAGATAGCGGGGGCGCCAAACGGGCACGAATTTTTCCTTGTATTTTCGCAGACCCTCGAAGGGATAAAACGTCTCTCCGTAGCGCTGCACCATGCGCCCGAGCTTGTGCCAGGTCGGCGCGAGGGCGTGCTCCTCCAGCCCCGAAAGCGGCGCCATCCCCAAACTGAACCATTGGTAGCGCTGCGTCCTTCCCCACAGCATGCACTCGGCCAGCAGGAAATCGATCACGCCCTTCGGCGCCGCATCGTTGTAGCGCATCAGATCGACCGATAACTGGGTGTCGGCTCCGGCCCGCCAGATGTTGGCGAAAGCCACGATCGCGCCGGCGCGGCGCACCACGGCGCAGTCGAAATGGGCGAGATACCGCTCATCGAAGTAGCCCAATGAAAAGCGCTTCTCGGCGGTGTTCTTCGCGGCCATCCAGGCGTCCGACACCTGGCGCAATTGCGCCATGATGCCGCCGAGATTCTCGCGCCTCACCACTTCGAACTCGGCGCCGTCGCGCAATGCCCGGCTATGCGAATGGCGCAGATCCGCGCGCGCGGCACCTTCGAGGGCGAATGTGTCCAGCGGCACTCGGGCCTCCTCGCCGAGCTTGCCCAAGGTCAGTCCCAGATCGATGTACAACGGCAAATTGTCGGGCGTGATTTGATAGAACACCGGCGACACGGCCATCCCGTCGCAATTTTCAATGAATGTCCACGCCAAGGGTTCGTGCAGCGCGGTCGGTCCGACCGGGTCTCCCATGGAAACCCAACTGCTGCCCGATGACTGGTACATGATGAATGCGGTGCGATCCGGGTTGAACAGCAAGTTCTTGTCGCCCAGCAGCGCCAGATTCGCCACGCCGTCGTGGGCATTCTCGATCAACTCCGCCGCGCGTTCGAGATCGAGCTGATTGGGCGACTGGATGAGAGGTTTCGAAGGGCGCAGCAAGCGCCAAAGCGCGTAGGCGGCGGCGATCATGGCGGCGAGCAGCAACGCGCGCAGACTGCGCGGCGCCGGCGCCTCGAACGCAAATTGCCACCACAATTCCTTGCTGTAAGGCACGTACCGATAGGCGAACGTGACCAGCCAAACCGAGGCGCCGAGCACCAGCAGCACCGCCACGACCCAGGAAGCGGAGAAGCGTTGTTCGATCAGCGAGGTGCGGCGGCGGAAGCGCGCCCGTGCCGACACCAGCAGCACCGCGACCGCACCGAGTATGGCCGCCTCTTCGTAGTCGAAGCCCTTGAGAAGCGACAGCAGAATGCCGGCGCACAGCAGCCACATGGTCAAATACCAGGCCGCATCGAGCCTGCGGTACAATCCGTTGGCAAGCACCAGGAGGCCGACGCCGACCGCGCTGCCGAGCAGATGCGAGAGCTCCAGAACCGGCAACGGCACCACATGATGCAATATCGCCAGACGATTGCCGACGCCGGGCGTGGCGCCGGAAAACAGCAGCACCGCTCCGGCGCCGAATACGGCCAACGCACTCGCCTGGGGCGTCAGGGCGCTCAACCAAGTGCGCCCGAGCTGCCCGATCCGCACCAACGGCGCCCGGTGCGCCCATAACTCGTGCGCACCGAGCAAGATCAGCGCCGCGGCGAACGGGGCGAGATAATAAATGATGCGAAAGGCCAGCAGCGCACCGAGCAGCTGATCCGCCGGTACCGTCCGGAACAGCAGCAGCAGTACCGATTCGAACACGCCCACGCCGCCCGGGACGTTGCTGATGATGCCGGCGGCGATCGCAATGAGAAACAGTCCGGCGAACGCCGCAAAACCGATCGAAGCCTGCGGCGGCAGCAACACGTATAAAACTCCGGCGGCGCACAGCAGATCGCCGCAGGCGACGGCGACTTGCGCGAAGGCGATGCTCGGACGCGGGACCGGAATGACGATCTTGCGCCACCGCAGCGGCTCATGCCGTTTGCACGCCAGCGTAAGATAGGCGGTCACCGCCGCGAGCAGCGCAAACCCCACGAGTGCGATCAGCGAGCGGTGCAAATGCAGCACCGAGCCGGCCAAACGGATCTCCCACAGCAGCGACAACCCGAGCAGCGCCGCCGCGCCCAGGGAAAAGGTCAACGTGCCGAGTGCGACGACCTTCGCGATTTGTTTGGCGCTGAGGCCGAGCGCCGAATAGGCGCGGTAGCGAATCGCGCCGCCGCTCAAGGTATTCAGACCGACGTTGTGGCCTATCGCGAAGCCCATGAAGGAGATCAGGGCAAGCCTCGGATAGGCCACCCGCGCGCAGGCGAACCGCAGACCCAATGCATCGTACAGCGTCAGGCAGCCGTACCCCGCCACGGTCAGAAGCACTGCGCCCAGCAGCCGCGAAGCGGGAATCGCCCGCATATGGGCCAGGATGTCCTGCCAGCGGTATTGACCGAGGACATGATGCAGCCAGACGAGCGCCAGCCCGAAAAGGGCGGCTCCGAGCAGCGTCGTCCACGGCGGGACCTTGCGAACTGTGTGTGGAATCGTCAAGCCACCTATCGTATCAGGGCGCCCGCAATGCGGCTGCTGTGCCCTGCACGCGGGGCCCTTAGCTCGCGGCGCAGGTCCACTTCGCCCGTGGAAACTGTTAGGGTTATGTCTGGAAACATCCCCCCCCGGATTATCAAGGTACCCCGATCATGAGTTCCGTCAACGACGGCCGCCAGGCAAACATGGTTTCGACCGAAATCTATCGTGAGGAGACATTCACCGATCGCAAGGTCGGCACCATCCGCCGCTTGACGCCGGTCGGTGCGGACGGGGCGCCCGACGCGGCACGGCCGGTCATTTTCGTCGGACAGGCCCAGGTCATGACCCCGATGGGCGCCTTGCCGATCAGTTTTGAGCTGGAGGCGGCGACCTTGGACGCGGCGATCGCCAAATTCGGCGAGGCCGCGGAACAGGCGGTGCAGCAAACCATGCGCGAACTGCAGGAGATGCGGCGCGAACAGGCGTCTTCTTTGGTCATCCCCGACGGCGCCGGCGCCGCATTGCCGAACCCCAGCGATTTGCTGGGCCGCGGACGGCCGCGGCGTTAGGACTCCAGGGCATCCCAGCGCGCGTACGCGGCTTCGAGTTCCGCGGCGAGCGACTGCAATCGCTCCAGGGCGGCACTCGCTTCGGCCGGATTTTGCCGAAAGAACTTCGGATCGGCGAGCGCCCCCTGCAGTTCCCCCTGCACGGTCTCGAGCGCCTGAATCCTCTGCGGGATCGAGTCGAGCTCACGCTGTTCCTTGTAAGAGCGCTTGCGCAGCGTCGGCCCGTCCGGGGCTCGCGTGGCGGGCTTCTCGCGCCCCGCGGCCGCCATGGCGGCCGCGGATGCCGGCGGTGCGGCCGTACGGCGCTGGCGCATCCAGTCGCTGTATCCGCCTACATACTCGCCGATGCGGCCTTGGCCCTCGAACACCAGCGTGCTGGTCACGACGTTGTCGAGAAATTCGCGGTCGTGGCTCACCAACAGCAGCGTCCCCGCGTACTCGCCCACCATTTCTTCCAGGAGCTCGAGTGTTTCCGCATCGAGATCGTTGGTGGGTTCATCCATCACCAGAAGATTGCTGGGTCTTGCAAATAATTTAGCCAACAGCAGCCGATTGCGCTCGCCCCCCGACAGCATGCTGACCGGCGCATTCAATCGTTCGGGTGGAAACAGGAAATCCCGCAGGTAGCCCGATACATGCCGCGCACCGCCGGCGAGCATGACCGTCTCGCCGCCGCCGGTGACGTTGTCCATGATCGAGGCTCCGACATCCAATTGTTCGCGTTGCTGATCGAAGTAGGCCGGCAGAAGCGAGGTGCCGCGGTAGATCGACCCCGTGGTCGGCTCCAAGGCGCCCACCAGCAGCTTGATCAGCGTCGTCTTGCCGCAGCCGTTGGGCCCGATGATGCCGATGCGATCGCCGCGCAGGATGCGCGCGGAAAAATCGGCGACCACCGGCGTTGCCCCGAAATTCAACGACACCTCCCGGGCCTCGAATACCAGCTTGCCGGACGGCGCAGCGTCCTGAGCCTTCAGGTCGACCTGGCCGATTCGCTCCCGCCGTTCGCGACGCTGCAGACGCAGTTGTTTGAGCGCGCGAACCCGGCCCTCGTTTCGGGTGCGCCGCGCCTCCACGCCCTGGCGAATCCAGGCCTCTTCTTGCGCGAGCTTCTTGTCGAACAGCGCCGCGTGCTTCGCTTCGACTTCGAGCGCGGCGCATTTCCGCAGAACATAGTCATCGTAGCTGCCGGGCCAGCCGCGCAACTGCCCGCGATCCAGTTCGACAATGCGGGTTGCCAACCGGCGAACGAAGGCGCGGTCATGGCTGATGAACAACAAAGCGCCCTCGAAACCGATCATCATGTCCTCAAGCCAGGAGATCGCGTCGATATCGAGGTGGTTGGTGGGCTCGTCCAACAACAGCAGGTCCGGCGCCGAGGCGAGCGCACGCCCCAGCATGACGCGCCGGCGCCAGCCGCCGGACAAGGAACCGAGCGTCGCCGCGCGATCGAGCTGCAGCCTCGATAGGAGTTGTTCGACCTGAAGTTCGGCTTGCCAGTCGCCGTCCGCACCGTCGCGCGCGGCCCCTTGTCCGAGTACGTCGAGCACGGACTCCCCGCTCCCGCCGGCAACCTCCTGGGCCAGGCTCGCGACCCGGACGCCTGGACGAACCCACACTTCGCCTCCATCGGGCACAATTTCGCGGGCAATCACCCGCAGAAGTGTGGATTTTCCCTCGCCATTGCGCCCGAGCAAGCAGACGCGTTCGCCCTTGCGGATTTGCAGCGAGACATTGTCCAGCAAGGGCTTGAGGCCAAAACTCAAGGAGACCTTGTCGAGGCGAGCTAAGGGCATGAGGCGGCGTATACTAAGCGGCTTCGCCGCTCATTTCACGTTTTTTTGGCACGTTTCCTGTTGCGCGCGGGCACCGAATCCTTCGGTTGCGGTGGGCGGTGTTAGCATCCCTTCCAGGCAGGATCCGAGGTGCGCCTTAACGTGTCACAGGATATTTTGCTCGCAATCGATCAAGGGACGAGTTCCAGCCGCGCGATCGGCTTCTCCATTGCCGGCGACCTGCTGGCAATCGAACAGCAGGCGTTCGAGCAGATCTATCCGTCTTCCGGATGGGTGGAACACGATCCCGAGGCGATATGGTCCGGCACGATCTCCACCACCCGCCGCGTCTTGCAGCGTCTGCGCGAGACCGGCGGCACCGTGGCGGCGGTCGGCATCACCAACCAGCGGGAAACCACGGTCGTATGGGATCGACGCAGCGGCGCGCCGCTGCACAATGCGATCGTTTGGCAGGATCGAAGAACCGCGCAGCGCTGCCGCGAGTTGAACCGGGACAATGCCGAGCGGGAACTGAACCACAAGACCGGGCTGCTGCTCGATCCCTATTTTTCCGCCACCAAGATCGCGTGGATCCTGGATCACGTCCCCGGAGCGCGCGATGCGGCCAAAGCCGGCCGCCTGGCGTTCGGCACGATCGACTGTTTCCTGCTGTGGCGGCTGAGCCGCGGCCGGTTGCACGCGACCGACGCCACCAATGCAAGCCGTACCGCGCTCTACGATATCCGAAAGGGCCGTTGGGACGAGGCGTTGTGCGAAATGTTCGACGTGCCGCAATCGTGCCTTCCGGAGGTGCGCGACAGCGCGGGCGATTACGGGCACATCGACAAGGATGTGTTCGGCGAATCTCTGCCGATACGGGGCATCGCCGGCGATCAACAGGCGGCGTTGGTGGGGCAAGCCTGCTTCGCGGCGGGCGACGTCAAGAGCACCTACGGCAGCGGCGCATTCCTGGTGCAAAATACCGGCCGAGAGCTGGTCTGCAGCAACAATCGCCTGCTCGGCACGATTGCCTACCGGTTGAAGGGCGAAGTGACCTACGCGCTCGAGGGCTCGATACTCTCGGCCGGCACGGCGATTCAATGGCTGCGCGACGGATTGGGCTTGATCGCGCACGCATCGGAGGTCGAAGCGCTGGCCGCCTCGGTGAACGGCACCGGCGGCGTCTATCTGGTGCCGGCCTTTACCGGTCTTGGGGCACCGTACTGGGACCCGGAAGCGCGCGGCGCCATCGTCGGACTGACTCGGGCGTCGGGTCGGGCTGAAATCGCGCGCGCGGCCATCGACAGCGTCGCCTACCAAACCTACGACCTGATCGAGGCCATGGCGGCCGATGGCTTGCGGCCGCCGGTGCTGAAGGTCGACGGTGGCATGGCGCACAACGGATTGTTCCTTCAGCGGCTCGCGGATATCTTGTTGGTGCCTATCACCACGCCGCGGATCACCGAGTCGACCGCGTTCGGCGCCGCCTGTTTGGCCGGGCTCGGCTGCGGCATCTTTGGCACATTGCGCGATATCGCGGCCCTGGCCAGGCCCGCGGAGCTCTACGAACCCAGACCGGCCGCCGATCGGGATGCTGGGATCATCGGTTGGCGCAATGCGCTGAGGCGAGTCAGATCGCCTTGAGATTCGATGTTGGGAGTGGCGGACCGGGTACCGCCATGATCACAGTGTGACGGCATTTGCAGAATTTTACGATGCCGGTATTGTGTAATTCCGCCGCTGAATCCATTTGTGGGAAATCGCGTTACGTGGCACCGTTGAAACCGTCATGCTGATTCCAGAACCGATATGAAATTCCGATTTACCGCCTTCGCGGTGCACCTGCTCGCCAGCATTCTCGTCCTCTCGATCACGCTCGGCGCGCTTTACTTCGGGTGGTATCACTGGCCAGGCTGGTACCTGGCCGATGCATGGCATGTCGTCGTGGTGATGATCGGGGTCGATGTCGTCATCGGTCCCCTGCTCACGCTGATCATTGCGAACGCCAATAAGCACCGACGCGAGCTGCGTCGCGACCTCTCCATCATCGTTGCTGCACAGCTCATCGCGCTCGTTTACGGCACGACGCAACTGTGGAACGGGCGGCCCTTGTACTACGCGTTCTCCGAAAACGTGCTTCAGATGGTACAGGCGTACGACATCAATCCCGGCGAATCGAAGATCGCCCGCGAGCAAAACGCCCCGCTGGTGCCTCACTGGTACAGCTTGCCGCGCTGGATCTGGGCGCCACTGCCGCTGGACCGATCGGAACGTGAAAAAATCGTATCCGCTGCGGTTACCGGCGGCGACGATGTGATCTCGATGCCGCGATATTACAAGCCGTGGGAGCAGGGACTGACGGCGCTGCGCACGCAGCTGAAAAAAGTCGATGAGGTCGGATATTTCTCCCTCAATCAAAAGAAGGTTCTGAAACAACGGATGAGCGCCCGTGGTCTCGCCACCGATCAACCCGATGCGATCCCGCTGACCGGGCGCGGACCGCCCCTCCTTGCCATCGTCGATCCCGTTAGTTTGAAGATAAAGGCGATCATCAAGGCGACGTAGCGCTCGCCCGCGGGCCAATCGCTGCGCCGCCAATCACTGCGCGTATTGACCGGCGCGATACTCGAACGGGGCCGCAGGCCGAATGTGAACGGCGCGCATTCCCAAAACGACGACGGACATGGAAATCGTCGGTATCGAGAAATACGGCCCGAAAGACGTGCCCGAGTTCCTGGTCGATACATTCGAGGCTGCATCGGTTCTGCCGACGCTCGCGCATCACTTTGCCCACTGCCGATCCAATGAACGTAACGCCAGCGCTTCGCAAATGTGCGCCACTTCGATCAGCGGCCGGTCACTCATATCGGCGATAGTGCGCGCCACCTTTAAGACGCGGTGGTAGCCGCGAGCTGACATCCCAAGTCGCTGCATTGCCCGTTCCAGGACGTCCAAGCCGGCCGTATCCGGCGTGCAATAACGGTCCACGGCTGCATTGTCCAGGTGGGCGTTACTGGTCCCCTGGCGCCGTACCTGCAACTCTCGCGTCCGCATGACGCGAGCAGCCACCGCCGAGCTGGCTTCGCAGCCACCGCCTTGACCGCGCAGGCTCTTGAACTCTACCCGCGGAACGTGCACGTGCAGGTCCAGTCGATCGAGCAGCGGACCCGAAATGCGTGTGCGATAGCGCAGCACTTGATCGGCAGTGCAATGGCAGCTACCAGCCGCGTCGCCGAGATAGCCACAGGGACAGGGGTTCATCGCCGCGATCAACTGGAAGCGCGCCGGAAACTCCGCTTGGCGGGCCGCACGGGAGATCGTAATAGCACCGACTTCCATCGGTTCGCGAAGCACTTCGAGGACGTGCCTCGTGAATTCCGGCAGTTCATCGAGAAACAGTACGCCGTTGTGCGCTAGAGAAATCTCTCCCGGTCGCGGGTGCACACCCCCTCCGACAAGGGCCGCAGCCGAGGCAGTATGATGCGGACTGCGAAATGGCCGCTCGCGCCATTCGCTCGGCTTCAGCGGACGGCCCGCAATCGAGCGCAGGGCCGCCACCTCTATCGCTTCCGCGTCGTTCATTGGCGGCACAATGCCGGGCAGCCGCCTCGCGAGCATGCTCTTCCCCGCTCCCGGCGATCCTATCAACAGCAGACTGTGTTGACCGGCGGCGGCAATTTCCAGAGCGCGCCTGGCATGCGGCTGGCCGCGCACATCACACAAATCGGCCGGCGCTGTCGGCGCTGCGGAAGGCGGCTCCGCTCGATAAAACCCTATCGGACCTTCACCGCCAATATGCGCGCAAACCTCCAGAATGTGTCGGGCCGCGATGACCTCGCAATCCCTAACGAGCGCAGCCTCGGCAGCGTTGATGTGGGGCACGATTACCGGGTGTCGCGCAACGGAAGCGGCGAGAGCCGCCGGCAACACCGCCTTCATCGACCGCAATTCGCCGCTCAACGAGAGCTCACCGTACAGTTCACATCCTGTCAGCTCGGAACGGGCGTCGGCCAGTTGACCCGAAGCAATGAGGATCCCGATGGCGATGGGGAGGTCGAATCGACCGCCTTCCTTGGGCAGGTCGGCGGGCGCCAGGTTGACCGTGATGCGCCCCGCAGGAAATTGGAAATCGGAGTTGATGAGCGCCGCCCGCACACGATCCTTGCTCTCCTTCACCACGACTTCGGGGAGCCCGACGATGTTGAAGGCCGGAAGTCCAGAGCCGATGTCGACTTCGACTCGCACCTGAGGTGCATCGATTCCGCGCTGCTCTCGGCTGAGTACGGTGGCGATGGCCATCCCTTGCCTCATGGTTTGTTGATTGTGTTTTCTCGAGCCGCCGCTGCTCT
>Ga0209048_10000369_pt1 | contig 48176 bp, 45 predicted proteins | sample FrelakmetCRP12CR_FD_187146 | JGI IMG/M metagenome (GOLD analysis project Ga0209048, IMG submission 187146) | Freshwater lake sediment microbial communities from the University of Notre Dame, USA, for methane emissions studies - CRP12 CR (SPAdes)... | ecosystem: Environmental > Aquatic >...
CGGGTTGCTCATCGAGCGCAAACCGACGCCTTTCACTCCTGCCAGGAACAGTTCTTTTCCGATGATCCAGTCCGCGGTTGCAGGGTTGGCTTGCCGAGCGTCGCCTCTTCCCGCGCCGCTCCATTGACGAACAAGAATTCCAAAGACGTCGGAGAAATGCTCGTTCAACGCGCCGGACTGTCCAACATAGGCAAGCGCCGCCGTATATTGCGTTACCCCATGCGTGAGTTCATGCGCGATGACGTCGATGCTTTGCGTGAAGCGGCCGAAACCAATGGCGTCGCCGTCGCCATAGATCATTTGGCCGCCATCCCAATAGGCGTTGTCGAGGCCGCGCGGGCCTACCTGATAATGCACGGAAGATTTGAGAGGCAGCCCACGGTTGTCGACCGAATAGCGCTTGAACACCTCGTTGAAAAACTTCCACGTGACGCCGCAATGTTCGTAAGCTTCTTTCGCGACGGGGTCGTCGGGCAATTGGCCGCCTTCGCCGTAAACCTGCTGGCCGGGAAGTTGATTGGTCTTTCCACAGTCGAAGATCGTGCGGTCTAGCGGAGCGGGGCTCGCGCCCAGCCCTTGCGGAACGATGGCCGAGAAGCGCTCCAACCGGCGCTCGCGCAAGCGCTGCATTATTTCCTCGGTTATCTCGGCGACGCGTTCGAGGCGTTCGTCCCCCGACGTTCTCATATGTTTGACGATGTACGGCGGAAGAATGGAGCAGACGGCGCATTCGCAGCGTGATTCAAATCACATTTTGCCCTCTGCGGCGATAAAAATTGATTCACAATTTTCGAAAGTCATACGCGCCTCAACGCGCGAGCAGGAAAAACGCCTTTCGCACGGAAAGGTTCCTGACGATCAATTATTTGACGGCAAGCATCGGTTGTATAGTCACCGTGTGGATCAACCGGCGGCGCGCGTAAATCCACGCGCCGCCGGTTTCGCTTCAGGCCTTTCGCCAGATGTTGCACCAGCCTTGAGGCGCGATTTTGCCTTGAACGGAATTGCACGCGTCCGGCGGAACCCAGACGCGGCAATTGTCGCAGCGTTGCCGTCCTTTCGGAAACGCCTGATAGGCGACGTCGCCTTGAGACAATTTGCCTTGCTGATCTGGGCTGACTTCATTCGCCGCAACTTGCTTTCGCCAAATGTTGCACCAACCTTGAGGCGCAATCTCGCCTTCGACAGATTTGCACGCATTCGGCGGAACCCACACGCGGCAATTGTCGCAGCGTTGCGTTCCCTTCGGCGTATCGCGATACGCGACCGACGCTTTGGAAAGCTTATCGACTGCCTGCGCAATCCGCGACAATCCAAGCAGCGACGCCGTATAAATCAGAAGACTCAACACACCGCGACGCGAGCGTCCTTGCGCGCCGCTCGCACGCTCTCTCATATTGGGGCAAGCCATGGTTTTCTCCGTGCTCGGGGCGCGAAGTTCGAGGCGACTCGCTTGCTTCCCGAGGCATCAGAGCCTAGACCGCGCAGCGCCGCTTTGGCTTGATTTTCATCAACTTATGGGCGTTTGGCCCTTGCGGGCGCGCGCGGCCTGTGTCAAAAATATGGCAAAGCTTACAAATATGAACTTTTCCAATGAGTTGCATGATGGGGTTGTTTATGCCGAAATTATTTGCAGGCGCCGCCAAGGAAGCTCCGACCCAGTCGCTCGAGGCCGTTATCCGCGAGGAGCTGCTTCAAGCGGGCGAAGCGACGTCCGATTACGATTACGAACGGTCGCTTCGCCCCGCCCGTTACGACGGTTCCCCGCCGGAATGGCCGGAGCAGCCTTCGCCCCAACTCGCATCAAAACTCTTCGACAAAAAGCTCACAGCGCTCTGCCTTTCCGGCGGAGGAATCCGCAGCGCAACCTTTTGTCTTGGCGTCCTGCAAGCGCTGGCGAAACAAAATCTGCTTTCGCATTTTCATTATCTCTCCACCGTTTCTGGAGGCGGCTATATCGGCGCATGGCTCACCGGCTGGGCGTCGCGTCCCGGAAACTCCATGGAGTCGGTCGAGCGCGCGCTCGCGGCGGAAGGCGAAGAGTCGCAGCAACTCGCCAATCTCCGCGATTTCACCAATTATCTGACTCCTCGCGTAGGCCTGTTTAGCCTCGACTCATGGGCGTTCCTGTCAACCTTCGTGCGCAATCTGGCTCTCAATTGGCTGCTGTTGCTGCCGATGTTCCTGCTTGTCGTATGGGCGCCGAAAACGACGGCCCTCCTTTTCGAACTCGTCGAAAACGAATTTTTCGGATCCTCGGACTGGATTCCCTACGTCGCGGCGTTCGCATTCACAGCCGCCTTCTACGGCTCGGCGCTTGGGCTTTCGAGCGCTCAATTGCTGCAAGTCAAAACCGAGGTCGACTCCGAAAGCCAGAGCGCGGGTCAAAAGCAATACGGATACGGCACGACGCAATATTTTTTGCGCATATTGCTTCCCAGCCAGGTCGCGGCGATCGGGACGACCGTTGTTCTCGCGCGCTTTCCTTACGATCTGACAAGCGTCCCGATGCTCGCGGCCTTCGCCGTCGGAGGGGCGCTGATCTGGACGATTCCTTTTCTCGTCTCAGCCTTCGCCAAAGGCGCGCCGGTGAAGTTTAAATGGCCGAGCTCTTTCTGGGGGCGCATCCTGGGCGGGGCCCTCTTCGGGCTCCTCTTGGCCGTGGGCTTTTCGCTGATTCAGCCAGGCAGCGGATATGATGATCGCGTGGTGCTTGTGGCTGGCGCCGTCATCTTCATTCTCGCTCATATGTTCGGGCAGATCATCTTTTCGGCGCTCACCAGCGAAATCACGAGATTCGACGACGTTCTCGAATGGGCCGCGCGCGCCGCCGCCGCATGGCTGATGGTCTGTCTTGTGTGGACGATTTCCGCAACGCTCGTCTTATGGACCCAGGAGCTGAAGGCCATGCTCTTCGACTCGCTCGGCAATTGGGGACGCTCGCTCATCCCGACATCCGGCGCTCTTGCGGGCGTCGCAGCGGCGGTCCTCGGCAAGAGCACGCGTTCGCCTGCAAAACCGAGCGAGACGAAACTGAGTGGGCTTGATCCTACGAAGGTCGCGATCCTATGCGCGCTGATTTTTTTTCTCGTTCTATTTTTTGAATTGTCGGTCCTGTTCGATCTCGTGGTGCTTCAGGGCGACAGCGTAGGGGCGCTTCTCAAAGACCATTTCGTATCCTGGCGTGATATTATGTACGTCCTAATGGCGCTTGTGGCTCTGCTCTTGTGGCGGAGTTTCGCTTCGCGCAACATCAACATCAATCGGTTCTCGCTGCACGCCTTTTACCGAAATCGCCTGATACGCTCCTATCTCGGCGCTTCCCACGACTCCCGCAACGCAAATGCGTTTACCGGATTCGATCAAGGCGACAATCTGGACATGTGCGGATTGCACGAGGGGCGACCGGTTCTGATCGCCAATACGGCTCTCAACCTCGTGCACGGAAAACGTCTCGCCTGGCAGGAGCGCAAGGCATCGTCCTTTACCGTATCTCGCTGCGCGGCGGGAAATCCCGCTGTCGGCTACCGACCCTCGGATAAATATGGGAACAGCATAAGTCTTGGCACGGCAATGGGAATTTCCGGCGCGGCGATCAGTCCGAATATGGGTTATCACTCTGCGCCGATTCTCGCTTTCATCATGACACTTTTCAATGCTCGGCTCGGTTGGTGGCTCGGCAATCCGTGCAGGCCATTCTGGAGAGAGGGTAGTCCTCGCGACTCCTCAACCGCAATTATCAAGGAGCTCTTCGGGCTGACCGACGACGATAGCGATTACGTCTATCTCAGCGACGGCGGCCATTTCGAAAATCTCGGAGTCTATGAAATGCTTCGGCGACGCTGCCGCACGATCGTCGTTATCGACGCGGGCTGCGATCCGCTTCTGAAATATGAGGATCTCGGAAATCTCGTGCGCAAGGCGCGCATCGACTTCAACATCGAAATTACATTCGCGGAGCCAAGCCCGCCGTTTACTGGATGCGAGCGCATGCGGCTCGGACTGGTCAATCAGCCCAAACCTCCTTGCGCCGCTCCTTATTGCATCATCGGCAACATCGCCTATCCCGACGTCCAGGGGGAAACCGCGTCGCTGATTTACGTCAAGGCGGCCATTCACGGCGACGAGCCGGAGGACGTCTGGGCCTATGCGGCGGCTCATCCCGAGTTCCCGCATGAGTCGACAAGCGACCAGTTCTTCAGCGAATCCCAATTCGAAAGCTACCGGAGGCTTGGCCTGCACATCGGCTCGAAAATCTTCGCCGGAACGAAAAAGTCGCGCGAGCATGCGGCGGACCTCGTGGAGCGGGTCAAGGCGCATTGCGCATGAGAGAGGCGACGATTATGAGCCTTCTGAGCTTGATTTCGTCTGCCGCGCTTCCTATCGATGAATGAGCCAGTCGGCTGGATGGCCGCTGCCGCAGGGCAGAGGAAAGTCCGGGCTCCACGGAGACACGGCGCCGGATAAAGTCCGGCGGGGGAGACCCCAGGGAAAGCGCCACAGAAAGCAAACCGCCGCGGCCCGGTCCGAAAGGGCTGATCCGCGGTAAGGGTGAAAGGGTGCGGTAAGAGCGCACCGCCCGGGCGGCGACGTCCGGGGCATGGCAAGCCCCGCCGGGAGCAAGACCGAATAGGGGCGACTGGAGTCAGCAATGCCTCCTGGCCCGTCTCCGGGTCGTCGCCCGGGTTGGTCGCAGGAGACGTCCGGCAACGGCCGTCCCAGAGGAATGGCCATCGCGCGCCGCGCGGAAACCCGACGGCGCCATACAGAACCCGGCTTATAGGCCGGCTGGCGCACTATTTTGCCGTGAGCGGAGCGGTCGGAATGGAGGGTTTCTCCGCCGAGCGAGCCGATTCGCGCGGCGCGGCGGCCTCCGTCAACCCTCCCTTAACCCTAACAAAGCCTAATGCGCATTGGCACGCTTCGCGTCTGTCCGCACTCGTTGACGCCCATATAATCCCATGCTATCCCAAGACATCCCGCAGAGTAAAAGGTTTATCGGGAGCGCAGCATGGCCCGTGGCCGAGCGCGGCTTGCGTCAGCGTATTCCTGCGTGTCGTGGGGCGGATCTTGGATCGCTTCGTTTCGCATTACACCAACCGATTGGACGCCAAAGGCCGGGTTTCGATTCCGGCCCAGTTCCGGTCGGTGCTGGCGAAGGACGGATTCGACGGCCTGTTCGTTCATCCGGCGTTGGAGCTGCCGGCCTTCGATTGCGGAGGTCACGCGCTGTTGCGCGAGATCGACGGATTGCTGGAGGTCTACTCGCCTTATTCGCCCGAGCGCGACCTCTTTTCCACGGCGCTGCTTGGGACGAGCGAAATACTGAAGATCGATTCGGAAGGCCGCGTTCTTCTTACCGAAACGATCAAGTCCTATGCGTGCATTGCGTCGGAAGTGACCTTCGTTGGTCAAGGCCACAAGTTTCGAATCTGGGAGCCGGAGCGCTTTCGCGCGCATCTCGACGAGGCCAGAACTCGAGTGCGCGAGATCAGGGAGCAATTCGGAGCCAGACACGCGGCGACGGCGCCGCGAACGCATGGAGCACGGGAATGACGACGGGCCGCGGCGCGAACTTCGGTTCGACCGCAGGCGGACCGGCCCGGCACATTCCCGTGCTTTTCCGCGAAGCGATCGCTGCGCTGAACTTGCGCGAAGGCGGGCGCTACCTCGACGGCACCTTCGGCGCCGGCGGTTACAGCGAGGCGATCCTCATTCATCCGGGAACGCGCGTTCTCGCGCTCGACCGCGACCCGCAAGCCGTCCGCGCAGGCTATTCGCTCGTCGAACAAAGCGAAGGGCGCCTTATGCTTGTTGAGACGCGCTTCTCACAGCTTGAGGAGATTGCGCGGCGTTTCGGCTTCGCGCCGCTCGACGGCGTCGTGCTCGACGTCGGCGTGTCGTCTATGCAGTTCGACGAGGCTGCGCGCGGCTTTTCCTTCCGTGAAGACGGCCCGCTCGATATGCGCATGGAAGGGCGCGGCGAGAGCGCCGCCGACATTGTAGCGACAGCCGACGAGGAAACGCTTGCGGATATCTTTTATCACTATGGCGAGGAGCGCGCCGCGCGCCGCATCGCTCGGGCGATCGTTCACAATCGCAAGCTCTCGCCCTTCACGACGACGAAATCGCTTGCGTCGTTGATCGAACGCGTGGCGCCAGCGCGTCCGGGCGACTTCATCCATCCGGCGACAAAAAGCTTCCAGGCGCTTCGCATTGCGGTGAACGACGAACTCGGCGAACTCGTCGCGGCCTTGCACGGCGCCGAGCGCGCGCTCGCCGAAGGAGGGCGGCTTGCGGTCGTGAGTTTCCATTCGCTTGAGGACCGTATCGTCAAAACATTTTTCGCCGATCGCTGCGGACGTGGCGAAACGGGATCTCGCCGTCTGCCCGGCGAAGCCTCGCCGCCGGCGCCGAGTTTCATCTGCGAAGGGCGTCAGCCCATAACTCCCTCGAAGGAAGAGGTCGCCGACAATCCGCGGGCGCGTTCGGCGAAACTGCGGTTCGGGACGCGCACCGCGGCGCCGGCCGGTCCGATCGACGAAAAATTGTCGCGTCTCGCGAGCCTTCCCGCCCGCGCGAAAAGGAAAAGCTGATGCTGCGCTTCCTCAATATCGTCGCGATTCTGGCGCTGATCGGCTCCGCTGTTTACGCCTATTCGATCAAATATCAGACGAGCTTCCAGGCAGAACAGATTCTCAAGATGAAGCATGAGATCAAGGCGGAGCGCGACGCGATCGCCGTGCTTCGCGCCGAGTGGTCGTTTTTGACTCGCCCCGAGCGTCTGCAACAATTGTCGGACCGCTACCTCGATCTGCAGCAGCTTTCAGTGGGGCAGATTGTCGCCGCATCGGCCATTCCGGACAAAGCGGCGCGAGTCGATTCAATCGGACAAAGACTGAATTCGCTCGGCCTTGACGGCTCTACGAGCGCGGCGGCGAGCGGCTCCGAGAATGCGCCGACGACTCCAAAAGGCACGGGACGCAAAAGATGAGCGACGACCTGCGCGAGAACACGGCGCCAATGGACGCAAACGCTTCGCCAACATCGCCCGCGCGGCTATGCGAATGGTTGAAGCGAGTCTTTTCGACGAATTCCTCGACAAGCGTGCCGCGTATGCGTTGGATCGCGCTGATTTTCGTCGCAATGTTCGTCGCGATTGGCGCGAAGCTCGTCTATCTTGGGCTCAAGCCGGAGCCGACCGTGATCCGGCGCGTCTCCGACGCCGTCGCCGCCGCGCGTCCGGATATTCTCGACCGGAACGGCGAAATCCTTGCGGCCGACGTGAAGACCATGTCGGTTTTCGCCGAGCCGCGAAGGATCATCGACAAAGACGAAGCGACGGAGCTTCTCACTGCCGTTCTGCCCAATATCGAGGCTCGCGACCTTCGCGAGCGCCTCGGCTCCAGGAAAGGCTTCGTCTGGGTCAAGCGCGAGGTGACGCCGCATCAACGGGACGAGGTCTTTCATCTCGGCCTCCCGGGCGTCGGCCTGCTCGCGGAAAACAAGCGCGTCTATCCCAATGGCCCCATCGGCGCGCATGTGCTGGGCTTCGCCAACGTCGACAACGCCGGAATCGCGGGCATCGAGAAATATATAGATGGGCAGGGCCTTGGCGATCTTCATGGCGCGGGTTTCAAGCTCGCGCAGGACGATTTGCGCCCGATCTCGCTTTCGCTCGACATTCGTGCGACCCACGCCGTGCGTGACGAGCTTCAGAAAGGCATCGCCCATTTCAAGGCCAAGGCAGGCGCCGCCGCGATACTCGACGTCAATACGGGAGAGGTGATCGCTCTCGCCTCGCTTCCAGATTACGATCCGAACAATCCGACGGATGCGCTCGATCCTCTTCACATCAACCGTATGAGCGTCGGCGTCTATGAGATGGGCTCGACCTTCAAGGCGCTCACAATCGCCATGGCGCTCGATTCCGGCAAATTGAATCTGAACTCGCGTCTCGACGCGCGCGGCGCCTTGAGTTTCGGGCGTTTCAAGATTCACGACTATCATGCGCAAAATCGCGCGCTCACGGTCTCCGAAGTGTTCACCTATTCGTCGAACGTCGGAACCGCGCGCATGGCGCTCGGCCAGGGCGTGGAGAGGCATAAGGCCTTTCTGCGCAAGATGGGCCAACTGACCCGCATGCGCACGGAGCTACCCGAAAGCGCCGAGCCGATCGTTCCCAAGACATGGGGGGAACTCAACACAATGACCATCGCCTTCGGACACGGTCTGGCGGTCGCGCCCCTTCAGGCGATGATGGCGGTCGGCGCTTTGATGAACGGCGGTTATCTTATCACCCCAACCTTCCTTAAGCGCAGCGAAGCCGAGGCCAAGAAAGACGCCCCGCAAGTCGTGAAGTCCGAAACCAGCGAGATGATGCGCTATTTGATGCGCCTCAACGCGGAAAAAGGCACGGCGAGGAAGGTCGACATCGACGGATATTTCGTCGGCGGGAAAACTGGCACGGCGGAAAAGGTGATCGGCGGCCATTACTCGAAAAACCGGCTTTTCACGACTTTTATGGCGGTGGCGCCCGCGGACAAACCGAAGTATCTTTTCCTGACGATCATGGACGAACCTCAGGGTCTGCCCGAGACCGGCGGCTATGCCACGGCTGCCTATAATGCGGGCTCCGTAACTGGAAAAATCATCGAACGCGTTGGTCCTCTCGTGGGCTTGCCGCCTCGTTTCGAGCCGCCCAAACTGCCGTTCCCGCTGATCGCCAAGCTTGGCTATGGCGCGCCTGCTCCGCCAGCTGCTGTCACTGGAGGGCATTGATGCGCTTGTCCCAACTGCTCGCCGGCTTTCCTGTTGACGAAGCGCTGCGCGGTCTCGAGATCGCGGGCGTTTCGGCCGATAGCCGCGAGGTTGCGGACGGCTTCGCCTTTTTCGCCATTCCGGGTTTCAAGGGCGATGGGATGACCTTCGTCGAAGACGCGAAAGCGCGGGGCGCGCGCGTCGTCATCGCCTCGCGGCCGGCGAAAATCGATCTGCCGCTTGTCGTAGTCGGCGACGTTCGCGCGGCGCTCTCGCGAGCTGCGTCGAAGCTTTATCCGCGCCAGCCCGAAACCGTCGTCGCAGTGACGGGCACAAGCGGCAAAAGCTCCGTCGTGGATTTCTTGCGGCAGATTTGGGCGGCGCTTGGCCGTGAGGCGGCGTCGCTCGGCACGGTCGGCGTGGTTGACCGCAGCGGCGCGCATCATGGCGCATTGACGACGCCTGGACCTGTCGCCCTGCATCAAACGCTTGGCGAGCTTTCGGCGCGTGCGGTGACGCATCTTGCGATGGAGGCGTCGTCTCTCGGGATCGATCAGCGCCGCCTCGACGGGGCAAGGCTCGCCGCGGGCGGCTTCACGAATTTCTCGCGCGATCATCTCGATCACCACGCGACTCTCGAAGAATATTTCGCCGCGAAAATGCGGCTCTTCGATAGTTTGCTATCGCCCGGTCAACCCGCAGTAATCGACGCCGACAGCGCCGTGGCCGGGCGCGTCATGGATCTTTGCCGCGCGCGTGGGCTGCGGGTTTTCGACGTGGGCGCGAAGGGCGAGGCGATCCGCCTTTTATCGACCGAGTCGAGCGCAGTGAGAACAAAGCTGCGCCTGCGCCACAACGGCCAGGAGTTTCAGGTCGATCTTCCACTCGCGGGAGCATTTCAGGCGTCGAACGCCCTCGTCGCGGCAGGCCTCGCCATTGTCACGGGCGAGAATCCGGGGCGGGTCTTTCAAGCCCTTGAAGCCCTCAAGGGGGCGCCCGGCCGTCTCGAATATATTGGGAGACGGTTTGACGCGCCCGTTTTTGTCGATTACGCGCATAAGCCGGACGCTTTGGAGAAGGTGTTGGCGATATTGCGTCCCGTGACCAATGGTCGCCTTATTGTGGTGTTTGGCTGTGGCGGCGACCGCGATAGGGGCAAGCGTCCGCTGATGGGCGAAATCGCGGGGCGGGAGGCCGACGTCGTCATCGTCACGGACGACAATCCGCGCAGCGAAGAGCCGTCGCTCATCCGCGCGGCTGTTGTCGAAGGAGCGCGGGCCGCGCGCCGCGCCGAAGTCATCGAAATCGGGGATCGCAGACAGGCGATTTCGCATGCGATCGCGAATCTTCGCGCTGGCGATGCGCTTGTCGTCGCCGGCAAAGGTCACGAGACCGGCCAGATCGTCGGAGACCAGGTTTTGCCTTTTTCGGATCATGCGGTCATCGCCGCGGCGCTGCAGGAATATGGTTCATGACGCAAAACGCGCTTTGGACTGGGCTCGGCCTCATTGGCGCCCTGCATGCCCGCATCTCCGGTGGGCTGCCGCGCGACGTGCGCGGCATCTCGATCGACACGCGCACGCTCGAATGGGGCGATCTGTTTTTCGCCATTAAGGGCGATGCGCGCGATGGACATGACTTCGTGCAATCTGCTTTGGTGAACGGGGCGGCTGCCGCCGTCGTCGACGAGGCTCACGCCCGCCAATTCACCGGTCTTGGCCCCTTGTTTGTCGTGAACGACACGCAGGCCGCCCTAGAGCGGCTGGGTGCGTATGGCCGCGACCGCAGTCAGGCCTACATCGCGGCGATCACCGGTTCGGTGGGCAAAACTTCGACAAAAGACATGGCGCGCGTTGTCCTGTCGAGATTTGGCGACACGCACGCGTCGGCGGCGTCATATAACAATCATTGGGGCGTGCCGCTGTCGCTCGCGCGCATGCCGCTCTCGACGCGTTACGGCCTCTTCGAAATCGGCATGAATCACGCCGGCGAAATCCAAAAGCTCATCAAATTCGTGAAACCGCATGTCGCGATAATCACGCGCATCGCTCCGGTGCATCTCGAGTATTTTTCTTCGATAGAGGAAATCGCCGACGCCAAGGCGGAGATATTCTCCGGCGTTGTCGACGGAGGCGTGGCAATTTTGAACCGCGACGACGATTTCTTCGACCGCCTAGCCGAGGCGTCGTCGTCGAGAGCGGAACATATGTTCAGTTTCGGCGCCGACGAGCGCGCTCAATCGCGGCTTATCTCATACAGGACGGTCGATAACGAAGGCGTGGTCGAGGCGGATGTGTTCGGCCGCAAGCTCTCCTATTGCATCGGCGCGCCGGGCCGCCATTTTGCGCTGAATTCGCTCGCCGTTCTGGCGCTCGCTTACGTGCTCGACGTCGATCTCGAGGAGGCGGCTCGTGCGCTCTCCGATTTCGGGCCTCCCAAGGGACGCGGTCAACGAGAAAAGCTGTCCGCTTTCGGCTCGGATCTGACGCTGATCGACGAGAGCTACAACGCCAATCCCACATCCGTTCGCGCCGCTCTCGAGCTTCTCGCCGCGACGACGCCCGAGCGCGGGGGCCGTCGCATCGCCGTCTTGGGGGATATGCTGGAGCTTGGTCCTCGCGCCGGAGAGCTTCACGCCGAACTGGCGGAAAGTCTCGTTCAGGCCGATGTCGATCTGCTCTTCACCGCAGGGCCGTTGACGGCTCAGCTCTTTTACGCCAGCCCGGAATCGATGCGGGGCGCGCATCGTTCGACTGCACAGGAGCTAGAGGGCGTCGTCGTCGAGGCGCTGAAGCCCGGCGACGTCGTCATGGTCAAAGGCTCCAATGCGTCACGCATGGCGCGAATTGTTGTGGCCATAAAAGAGAAATTCCCGCCCACACGGGCCGCGGCGTTTGAGGAAAAGTGAATGCTAACTCTGCTCGCGGACTTTTCGCATATGTTCGGTCCGCTCAATCTCTTCCGTTACATCACCTTCCGCGCCGCTGGCGCGGCGGCGACCGCGCTGTTCTTCGTCTTCTTCTTCGGTCCGAGCATCATCGCCGCCCTGCGCATCAAACAGGGCAAAGGACAGCCTATCCGTCTCGACGGCCCGGCCTCGCACATCATCACCAAGACGGGAACGCCGACGATGGGCGGTCTGATGATCCTCTCGGGGCTCATCGTCGCCACGCTTCTATGGGCCAATCTGAAGAACCCCTATGTCTGGGTCGTGCTTTTCGTCACGGCGCTATTCGGCGCGATCGGTTTCTACGACGACTATCTCAAAGTCACGAAGCAGTCGCATCACGGCTTTCCCGGCAAGATTCGTCTTGGGCTTGAATTTCTCGTCGCGGGCGTCGCCTGCTACGCGTTTATGCTCGTCGGGGGCGACGACATGACGCGTCTCGCCGCGCCCATGCTCAAAGGCTATTTCATCTCTCTTGGATCGTTCTTTGTCTTGTTCGGCGCCTTCGTCATCGTGGCGGCCGGCAATTGCGTCAATCTGACAGATGGGCTCGACGGACTTGCGATCGTGCCATCGATGATCGCCGCGGGAACTTTCGCGATCATCGCCTATCTCGCCGGCAATTCGATCTTCTCGAATTATCTCGGGATTAATCACGTCGCCGGCACCGGCGAACTCACCATCGTCTGCTCGGCGCTTATCGGGGCAGGCCTCGGCTTCCTGTGGTTCAACGCGCCGCCGGCGCAGATTTTCATGGGCGACACGGGCTCCCTCGCGCTCGGCGGACTGCTCGGGGCCGTCGCCGTCGCCGCCAAACAGGAATTTGTGCTTGTCATCGTCGGCGGCCTCTTCGTGCTCGAGGGCGCTTCCGTCATCGTGCAGGTCGCGTCTTTCAAGCTTACGGGCAAGCGCGTGTTCCGCATGGCGCCAATCCATCACCATTTTGAGCAGATGGGCTGGAAGGAGCCGCAAATCGTCGTTCGTTTCTGGATCATTTCTTTCGTACTCGCGCTTATTGGCCTTTCAACCTTGAAGCTGAGGTGAAATGACGCCGGTCGAGACTTTTTCCGGTCGTAGCGTCGCCCTGTTCGGCCTTGGCGGCTCGGGGCTTGCGACCGCGCGCGCCTTGGAGGCGGGCGGCGCCAGCGTCGTCGCCTGGGACGATGGCGAAGCTGGACGGGTCAAGGCTCGCGCTATCGGCTTGAACGTGGAAGACCTCTCCGCGACGGACTGGTCGCGCTTCGACTCTCTGATTCTCTCGCCGGGCGTGCCTTTTACGCATCCCGCGCCGCACTGGACAGTGGAGCTGGCGCGCAGCGCCGGAGTCGAGATCATCGGCGACATCGAACTTTTCTGCCGCGAGCGCGAGGCGCGCGCGGGAGGCGCGCCATTCATCGCGATCACGGGAACCAACGGCAAGTCGACGACGACTGCGCTCATCGCGCATATCTTGCGAGAAGCCGGTCGCGACGTGCAACTCGGCGGCAACATCGGCACGCCAATCCTCGAACTCGAGCCCCCCTCCGAGGAGCGCATCCATGTTATCGAATGCTCCTCGTTCCAGATCGATCTGACGCCATCGCTTGCGCCGACCGTCGGCGTTTTGATCAATCTCACGCCGGACCATCTCGATCGTCACGGGACGATGGAAAATTACGCCGCGATCAAGGAGCGGCTCGTGGCGCAATCTGAAATCGCGCTGGTCGGCGTCGACGATCCTTACTGCCACGCAATCGGCGCGAGGCTGACGGCCGCCGCAAGCGAAGGCCAGCGGGTCATCCCCGTATCGGCGTCGAGAGCGCTCGATTGGGGCTTTTACGTCGAAGACGACAAAATCCTGTTTCGCGAATTGGGCCATCCGTCGGAAGAAGCCGAGACGCTGGGCAGTCTCGCCGGAGCGCGCGCCTTGCGCGGCGCGCATAATGCGCAGAACGCGGCTTTCGCCGCCGCCGCCGCGTGGCAATGCGGACTCGAGGACGAGGAAATCGCCTCCGGGCTATTGTCCTTCCCTGGGCTCGCGCATCGCATGGAGGAGGTCGGCCGCATCGGCCGCGTCGTCTTCGTCAACGACTCGAAAGCGACGAACGCCGACGCAGCCGGCAAGGCTCTTGCGAGCTTTCACGATATTTTCTGGATCGCTGGAGGACGTGCGAAAGAGGGCGGCGTCGAGGTCTTGCGGCCCTATTTCCCGCGTATCCGAAAAGCATATCTGATCGGCGAGGCGAGCGGCGAATTCGCCGCGACGCTTTCGGGCGCGGTCGACTTCGAACAATGTGGCGTGCTGGACGCCGCTGTCGATCGAGCGGCGAAAGACGCATTGAACAGCGCAGTTTCGGAGCCCGTCGTTTTGCTCTCGCCAGCCTGCGCATCCTATGACCAGTTCAGGAATTTCGAGGCGCGCGGCGCCGCCTTCCGCAATCTTGTTCGCGCCCTGCAGATCACTCTTGCGCCTTCCTTAGGAGCCAAAACATGATTTCGCGCGCGGAGCGGACGCTCATTTCCGATTGGGCCTGGACCATCGACCGCTGGCTGCTGGCGAGCGTTGCGCTGCTCATCGTCGCCGGCCTTGTCTTCGCCATGGCCGGCAGCCCGCCCGTCGCCGAGCGACTGCATCTTCCAACCTTTCATTTCGTCAACCGGCAGGTCTTGTATCTGATGCCGGCGCTGGCGGCGATGATCGTCGCATCGTTTCTGTCTCCGCGCCTTGTTCGAAGATCGGCGCTAGTCGTTTTTGTCGTTTCGCTCGCCTTTGTCGTCACAACCTTATATTTCGGGCAGGAGGTCAAGGGCGCGAGGCGGTGGATATTCGGCGTGCAGCCGTCGGAATTCGTAAAGCCTGCCTTTGTCGTGCTGGTCGCTTGGGCGCTATCCGAAAGCGTTCGGCGGAAAGACGTGCCGGGCAATTGGATCGCGTTTTTTCTTTTTCCGCTGACCATCGTTCCCCTCATGCTTCAGCCGGATTTCGGACAGACCATGCTGATTTCGCTCGTATGGGCGGCGCTGTTCTTCATGGCCGGCCTGCATTGGATCTGGGTCGTCGGCATCGGGGGCTTCGGCGCCGCAGGCGTGCTGCTCGCCTATAAATTCCTGCCGCATGTGCATACGCGCATCGATTCATTTCTGGAGCCGCCGCCGCCGGTCGCGGGCGTCCCGGCAAACTTCCAGTCGGAAACCGCGCTCGAAAGTTTCGTGTCGGGATCATGGCTCGGCAAGGGGCCCGGAGAGGGAACGATAAAGCGCATTCTGCCCGACTCGCACACGGACTTCATTTTCGCCGTCGTCGGCGAGGAGTTCGGCGTGATCGTCTGCATTTTGCTTGCGGCGCTCTTCGCCTTCATCGTCGTACGCGGCCTTCTGTTGGCCGCCCGTAACGAGGACCCTTTCTGCCGCTTCGCCACGGCGGGGCTCGTCATGCTGTTCGGCTTGCAGAGCTGCATCAATATGGCGGTAAATGTGCATCTCATGCCGGCCAAGGGAATGACCCTGCCTTTTATCTCCTATGGCGGCTCGTCTCTGATCTCTCTGTCGCTTGGCATGGGTTTCTTGCTTGCCGTAACGCGCAAGCGCCCGCGCACAGAGGTCCTCACGGAAGTGCATGCAGTCGGCGCCGCCGAGGAGCCGCTTCCGGCATGAGCGAGGTCTTGGCGCTGATCGCCGCCGGAGGAACCGGCGGCCATCTCTTTCCGGCGGAGGCGCTGGCCCATGCGCTTACGGCGCGCGGCGCCGCGGTCGAACTCGTCACCGACGAGCGCGCCCAGCGTTACGGCGGATCCTTTCCGGCGCGCGCCATGCATACAATCCGTTCCGCAACTCCGCGCGGCGGCTCGCACTTCGCGCGCGCAAGCGCCATCGCGCAGCTTGGCCTCGGGACGCTGGAGGCGCTGAAGCTGCTGCGACGGCTCAAGCCATCGGTCGTCGTCGGATTTGGCGGCTATCCGACCGCGCCTCCGCTGACCGCAGCGGCTTTTTTGCGAATTCCGACGGTGCTGCACGAGGCGAATGGCGTCATGGGGCGCGCCAATCGTTTTCTCGCGAGCCGCGTCGACAAAATCGCCGCCAGCGCGCCGCTGCAAGGCGCGGATGCGCGCTGGCGCGAGAAGACCATCGTCACCGGCAATCCTGTGCGGCCGAACGTGGTGGCGGCGGCGAGCGAGCCCTATCCAGATTTCGCCGATGGCCGGCTGCGTCTTCTGATTACGGGCGGTTCACAGGGCGCGCGCATCATGGCCGACATCGTGCCTGCGGCGGTCGAAGCGTTGCCGCAAGATTTTAGACGGCGGATCGAGATTGTGCAGCAGACGCGTCAGGAAGACATTCCGCGCGTGCAAGAGGCTTACGCGCGCGCGGGCGTTCCCGCCGAGATCGCGCCCTTTTTCGGCGATCTCCCACAGCGCATCGCCAGGGCGCATCTCGTCGTTGCGCGCTCGGGGGCTTCGACCGTGACGGAGCTTGCGGTCATCGGACGTCCGAGCATTCTCGTGCCCTTGCCTCATGCGCTCGACCAGGATCAGGCCGCAAACGCCGCGCTGCTGGCGCAATCCGGCTCGGCTGAGGTGGTGCGCCAGGAAAATTTCACGCCAGAATTCTTGAGCGCGCGCCTCGCTCAATTGATCGCCTCGCCCGAGCAATTGACAGCGCGCGCCAAGGCCGCGAAAAGCGCGGGAATCGCCGACGCGGCCGAGCGACTGGCCGATCTCGTTCTCGGCGTGGCGAAAACGGAGAGCGCTCCCGCGCCGGAACGGAGACCTGCATGAAGCTGCCGCGCGAACTTGGGCCCATTCACTTCGTCGGCATTGGCGGCATCGGCATGTCCGGCATTGCGGAGGTGCTTCTCAATCTCGGCTATAAGGTTCAGGGCACGGACGCCGCCGAGAACGCAAATGTGAAACGGCTCGTCGCTAAAGGCGCCTCGATTCATATCGGCCACGACGCCAACTGGTTGGGCGACGCGGCCGTCGTTGTCGTGTCCACCGCGATCAAGCGCGACAATCCGGAGCTTGTCGCCGCGCGCGAAAAGCGTCTGCCGGTCGTGCGCCGCGCCGAAATGCTCGCCGAACTCATGCGGCTCAAACAATGCGTCGCGATCGCCGGCACGCATGGCAAGACCACGACGACCTCTCTTGTCGCGACGCTGCTCGACGCCGGCGGACTCGATCCCACCGTCATCAACGGCGGCATCATCAACGCCTACGGCACAAATGCGCGGCTCGGCGCAGGCGAATGGATGGTCGTCGAAGCCGATGAAAGCGACGGAACGTTTTTGAAATTACCGGCCGATGTCGCGATCATCACGAATATCGATCCTGAGCATCTCGATCATTTCCATACGTTCGATGCGATCAAGGAAGCCTTTTGTGATTTCGTCGAAAATCTGCCCTTCTACGGCTTCGCCGTCATGTGTCTTGATCATCCGACCGTGCAGGAGCTCGTCGGCAAAATCGAGGACCGGCGCGTCATCACCTATGGCGAGAATCCGCAGGCCGACGTTCGTCTGCTCGATGTCAATCTGGAAAATGGGGTCTGCCGCTTCAATGTTCTGCTGCGTGATCGCAAGACGTCGCAGGCTGTCTATCTCGACAATCTCCTGTTGCCGATGCCGGGCCATCACAATGCGCTGAACGCCACCGGCGCGATCGCCGTCGCGTCCCAGCTCGGCCTCACGCCGGATCAGATCCGCAAGGCGCTCGCGGGCTTTGGCGGCGTCAAGCGCCGTTTCACGCGCACCGGCGAATGGAAAGGCGTCACGATCTTCGACGATTACGCGCATCATCCTGTCGAGATCGGCGCCGTGCTGCGCGCCGCGCGCGCTTCCACAAAAGGACAGGTGATCGCGGTCATGCAGCCGCATCGCTATTCGCGTTTGCAGTCGCTGTTCGATCAATTCGCAACCTGCTTCAACGATGCTGACGTCGTCGTCATCGCCGACGTCTATCCGGCAGGCGAACAGAAGATCGAAGGTGCGGACCGCGACTCGCTTGTAACGGCGATCAAGGCGCATGGACATCGCAATGCGATTGCGCTCGCCTCGCCCGAGGAGTTGCCTAAGATCGTGCGCGAGGTGGCGAAACCAGGTGATTATGTCGTCTGCCTCGGCGCCGGCAACATCACGCAATGGGCCTATGCTTTGCCCGAGCAACTCGCGGGCGCGAGCGCATGAGCCGCCCGGAACGGCGTTGTTTGGCGGTCCGCCATGTAGCTTTCGAGGACGCAGGGCTTCTAGCGCCGCTTCTCGCGGAGCGTGGCGTCGATCTCGTCTACCGCGACGCCGGCGTGGACCCGTTGAGCGAAAGCGATTTTATCGCACCCGACTTGCTGCTGGTGCTTGGCGGCCCCATCGGCGTTTACGAGACGCGTGAATATCCTTTTCTCCAGGAAGAACTTGCGGGCCTACGCGCGCGCCTTGCAAAGCGCCAAGCCACGCTCGGCGTATGTCTCGGCGCGCAGTTGATGGCGGCGGCGCTCGGAGCGCGCGTCGCTCCGGGGCCGGCCAAGGAGATCGGCTACGCGCCGGTAGAACTTACCGACGCCGGCGCGCGTTCGCCGCTCGCAATGCTCGCGGGCGTTCCGGTATTGCATTGGCACGGCGACAATCTCGACATGCCGGAAAGCGCCGAACGTCTCGCCTTCACGACGATTTGCCCGACGCAGGCTTTCTCCCTCGGCAGTTATGCGCTGGGGCTGCAGTTCCACATGGAGACGGAGCCGCGCGCGCTTGAGCGCTGGCTCATCGGCCATGCGGTCGAGCTTGCGCGTGCGGGGATCGACCCGTGCGAATTGCGAAATCAAGCCCGAGAATGCGGCGCGGCGACGTCGGAGGCAGGCCGTCGCGTTTTGGCCCAATGGTTGGAGGGGGCCGGCCTATGACCTTCCCCGACATCAGCGGCGAATTCGCGTCGCTTATGCCCGATTTGCGCGGACGTCTTTCGGCGAATGAGCCGCTTGCACCGCTGACATGGTTTCGCGTCGGCGGTCCGGCGCAGCTCCTGTTTATGCCGGCGGACGAAGCCGATCTCTCCTATTTTCTTTCGCGCCTGCCGCGCGACATTGCAGTCACCGTCGTCGGACTCGGCTCCAATCTCATCGTGCGCGACGGCGGCATCGCAGGCGTCGTGGTGCGCCTTTCCGCTAAAGGATTTGGCGACATTGCCGTGGAGAAGGGTTTTCGGCTGCGCGTCGGCGCCGCCGTGCCGGACGTGAAGACCGCGCGCTCCGCGGCTGACGCGGGAATCGACGGCCTCGCCTTTTACCGGGGCATTCCGGGCGCCATTGGCGGCGCCTTGCGCATGAACGCGGGCGCGCATGGCGGCGAAACGAAGGATGTGCTGATCGAGGCGCGCGGCGTCGACCGCGGGGGACGTGTCCACGTATTTCGAAACGCCGAACTCGGCTATTCCTATCGCCATTGTTCTGCGCCGGAAGAGATCATTTTCACGCAGGCTCTCTTCCAGGGCCGCTCCGGCGATCCCGAACTCATACTTGCGGAAATGAACCGCATCACCGAGGCGCGAGAGGCGTCGCAGCCGATCAAGGAAAAAACCGGCGGCTCGACGTTCAAGAATCCCGAGGGCCATAAGGCCTGGCAATTGATCGACGCCGCCGGATGCCGAGGCCTCATCGTCGGCGACGCGCAGGTCAGCGAGATGCATTGCAACTTCCTTATCAATCGCGGCTCTGCGACCGCCGCCGACATTGAAGATCTTGGCGAGGAAGTGCGCCGCCGCGTTCTCGCAACGAGCGGCGTCGAGCTGCAGTGGGAAATTAAACGCATAGGCGTCGCATGAGCGCATTCGAAGAAAAGCGCATCATTCCAGGCTTGATCCCTGCGCCGTCTACGCCGCGGATAACTTTGTTGCGCCTGCTGTCGAGCCCCGTTTTGACCGCGCTCCTGATCGTCGTTGCGCTCGCGCAGCAAGCCGTCGGTCATCTCGATTGCGACGTCTCCTGGTTTATCACCTTCGCAGAAAAATATGTCGACGGGCAGGCCGCCTATGTCGATGTGACGGATCCCAATCCGCCGCTCGCTTTCCTGTCGCTCGTCCCCGCCGTGCTCATTGCGCGCTTGTTTCATGTTGCGACCGAACCTGTCGTCGCGGCGCTCGTCTTTCTGCTGGCGGCGGGCTCGATTAGTCTGAGTTTCTACGTGCTGCGGCAAGGTCGAACGCGGTCTCAGGAAGAATGGGGCGCATTGCTCAACGGCGCCGTCTATCTACTGCTCGTCGTTCCCGAAATCGCCTTCGCCGAGCGCGAACATCTGGCACTACTCGCCTTGGCTTCTATGCTCGCAGTTCTCGCCGTTGGCGTGCGCGGCGAACGCCCGGCCGCCGGCTTGCGTCTGATCGCGGGCGTTGGCGCGGGTCTCGCGATCTGCTTCAAGCCGTTTTTCCTCCTCGCTCTCGCTTTCCCGGCGCTCGCAATCGCCTGGCGCGAGCGTTCACTGCGCAGTCTTTGGCGGATCGAGTTCTTCGCGGCCGCAAGCGTGGTCCTGCTTTACGGCCTCTGCGTCCTCGGATTCTTTCCGGCTTATCGCGTCTTTGCGCTTCCCTTGATCGCCGACGTCTATGCGCCGGCGCGCGACAAATGGACGAATCTCGTCTTTCACACGCTCCTTCCCGCGCAGCTCGCCTTGCTTGTCGCATTTGCCTATGCCGCTGTCGCCGTCCGCGGCGCGCCGCCGCTTGCCCGCGTCTCCGCCTGGGCGTCGGTCGGATTTCTCGTGAGCTTTCTCATTCAGGGAAAGGGCTGGCTCAATCACGCCTATCCGGGCATGGCGCTGATCCTTTTCGCATGGCTCGCCTTTGTGCTCGAGAACCGAGGGCATCCCATCGCCGACAGCCGTCTCGTAAAGTTCCTGTTCGTTCCGATGCTGATCGCCGCGCCGATCTTGGTCGCAGGCGTCAATCAATGGAGCAATGAAGAAGAACACCCAGGCCTGCGCGAAGCGATTCTGCGCGTCGCTCCGGCGCATCCGCGACTCATCGTCATGGCGCGCCAGCTCGATTTCGGGCATCCCGTCACGCGTCAGCTCAAAGGAAATTGGGTTGGGCGCCAGAACGCTCTTTGGGCGTCGAGCTTCGTAACCCAGCTTTTGCCGGGCGCGACCGATCCCGCCTATCGTCAGCGGCTTCTGAACTACCGTCGCGACGACCTCGCAGGCTTCGCGCAGGATGTCTCCCGCGGCCGCCCTGACGTCATCGTGGTTGAGAGCGAAGCTTTGCGGGAATGGGTTCTCCAACAGCCGGAAACCAGGTCCGTTCTTGACTCCTTCAGGCGCGCGGGCGACGCGGGGGAGATAGAAATCTGGGTGCGCAGGCCAGATTGAAGATAACGAACCGAGCGTATTGAATTCCTCTTCGCTCGCCGATTGTCAGGAAAGGCGTTCATTTGACCAAACACGTCGCCGTTCTCATGGGCGGATTTTCGTCTGAGCGGGAGATTTCGCTTCGCTCGGGCGAAGCCTGCGCTCTGGCGCTCGAAGGCGAGGGTTTTCGCGTCACAAGGGTCGACGTCGGCCATGACGTGGCGCAAGTCCTTTCGGCCCTTAAGCCGGATGTCGCCTTCAACGCGCTGCATGGCCGGTTCGGCGAGGACGGCTGCATTCAGGGGGTGCTCGAAATCCTGCGCATCCCCTATACTCATTCGGGCGTGCTCGCGTCCTCGCTTGCGATGAAAAAAGACGTCGCCAAAACCGTGATGGCGGCGGGTGGGGTTCCCGTGCCGAAAGGACGCGTCGTGCACCGTCTGGAGGCCGCCAAAGGCCATGTGCTCGAGCCGCCCTATGTCTTGAAGCCCATTTCGGAAGGTTCTTCTTTCGGCGTCTTTATCGTCAAAGCGGGGCGCTCGCATCCGCCACAGGAGCTTGCCGGCGGAGAATGGCCGCACGGCGATCTGATGCTTGCCGAGGAGTTCGTCGACGGCCGTGAACTCACCTGCGCCGTTATGGGAAAACGCGCGCTCGACGTCATCGAGATCCTGCCGGTCTCGGAAGATTTTTACGGATATGACGCGAAATACGCGAAAGGCGGCTCGAAACACGTCCTTCCGGCAAATCTTAAACAAAATATTTACCAAAGGATTCAAGAGTTGGCATGCGAGGCTCATCGAGCGCTCGGCTGTCGCGGCGTGAGTCGCGCGGACTTCCGATACGACGACCGCCCCGGAGGTACGGGCGATCTCGTCGTATTGGAGGTTAACACTCAGCCGGGAATGACGGAAACCTCGCTCGTGCCTGAAATGGCGGCTTTTGCAGGTTTTTCGTTCGGCGAGCTGGTTCGATGGATGGTGGAAGACGCGTCCTGCGATCGTTAACGGAGTGGTTTGCGCCTCTCCTTCCGCAGAACTACGCCCACGCCTCTCCCGCCACGCGCCTCGTTTACGGCTCGTCGCCGAAGGCTGACGCGCTTGCCGCGCCGCTCGGCCGCCTGCGGACGATCAAAGCCGCCCCGCGAGCCTCAACGCGAAGGCCTTTTGAATCCTCCTTCCTCGGGCGCGCTTGCAGCCTGCTATCGCGCCCTGGCGTCGGCTTTCTGTCCGTCGCAGCGCTGTTTGGCGCGGTCGGCGCGCTCGCCTTCGTAGAAAATGGCGGCTACGACGATCTCATCCGCCGCGAAGGCGACCCGCGCGACATAGCCGCCCGCATGTTGGGCTTTCCCGTGGACGTCATCACCCTCACGGGTCAGTCTCAGCTCAAGGAAGACGAGATTCTCAAGGCGTCGGGCGTCGGCCCGACCAATTCTCTGCTGTTTCTCGACGTCGGCGCCGTGCGCGACCGTGTGCTCGAAATTCCCATGGTCAAGAGCGCGCGCGTCCTGAAGCTTTATCCCAATCGTCTCGTCATCGGAATCGAGGAGCGTCAGCCCTATGCCCTGTGGCAGCGCGATGGGCGCCTGTCCGTCGTGTCTTCGGATGGAACCGTGATCGACGAGATGAAAGACGAGCGCTTCGCGTCGCTTCCCTTCGTCGTCGGCGAAGGCGCGCAGAAGCGCCTGCCCGAATATGTCGGGCTCATTTCCGCCGCCGGCGACCTCGGGCCGCGCATCAAGGCGGGCGTGCTGATCGCAGGACGGCGCTGGACGCTCGACATGACCAATGGAGTTTCGGTGAAGCTCCCGGATCAGGACCCGCAGGGCGCCCTCGTCAATCTCGCCCGGTTGCAGCGCGAAACGCACATACTGGACAAGGACATTCTCTGGATCGATCTGCGCACGACCGGCAAAGTCGCCGTGCGCCTCACCGAGGAGGGGCTCGCGAGCCGCGCCGCCGCTGCGCCGAACTCCGCGCACAAATCACAAAAGGGCGGCCACCAATGAAGAATCATCTGGCTCCGCCGCGCATGAAGCAATTGCCGCCCAAGCGCGCCGCGACGCTTGCGGTGCTCGATGTCGGCACGTCCAAGATCGCCTGTCTCATCGCGAGACTGACGCCCGAAACTGAAAGCTCGGCGCTCAAGGGGCGTACGCATCGCTCGCGAATACTCGGCATTGGCCATCAACGCTCGCGCGGCGTCAAGAATGGCCAGGTTGTCGATATGGAGGAGGCCGAAAGCGCCATCCGCCAAACTGTCGACGCAGCCGAGCGAATGGCCGGCGCGCCAGTGGAGAGCGTCATCGTCACGGCGTCCGGCGGGCGACTGTCTTCGCAGCATTTCGCCGCAAAGACTGCGATCGGCGGACGGCCGGTCGCCGAGTCGGACATTCATCGCGTGCTGGAGGCTTCCGCCACTCACCCGTTGCATCGCGGGCGAGTTGTGATGCACTCGTTGCCGATGGGCTTTTCGCTCGACGGGGTGGCCAGCGTTCGCGATCCAAAGAACATGGTCGGCGAGGAGCTGAGCGTCGATCTTCACGTTGCAACTTGCGATCAGGCGGCGACGCGCAATCTCATTCTCGCGGTGGAGCGCGGTCATCTCTCCATCGAGGCCATGGCCGCGGCGCCTTACGCTTCCGCGCTATCGGTGCTTGAAGCGGACGAAGCCGAAATGGGCGTCGTCGTCGTCGACATGGGCGCCGGCTCGACCTCGATCGCCGTTTTCACGGGAGGCGTGCTGGCGCATCTTGACGCCGTCACGCTTGGGGGACAGCACGTCACAATGGATATTGCGCGCGGCCTGGACGTTCGCCTCTCAGACGCCGAACGCCTCAAGACCTATTACGGCTCGGCAATATCCTCGTCCTCCGACGAACGCGAAACGATCACATTCGATCACGTTGGCGAAGCGGGAGAGCATCCGTCGCAGGCGCCGAAGTCGCATCTCATTCGCATCATTCGCCCGCGTATCGAGGAGACGCTGGAATTTCTGCGCGACCGCCTGGCGCGCGCAGGCTACCCGGCCGGCGCCGGACGGCGGATCGTGCTCACAGGCGGCGCTTGCCAGTTGACGGGCCTGCCCGAGACGGCGCGACGCATATTGGGCGGTCAGGTGCGCGTCGGCAGACCGACCGGCGTCGATGGCATGCCCGAAGCGGCGAGGAGTCCCGCTTTCGCGGCGGCCGTCGGTCTCTTCGTTTACCCGCAATTCGCGGGCCGCGAATATTTCGAATTGGGGCGCAATGTGGCGCGTGCGGCGGCGGGCGACGGATACATGTCGCGCGTCGGCAGATGGTTGAAGGACAGTTTCTAGAGCTTGCAACAATGCCCAAGGGCGACGCGCGCGGCGAGGCGGCGCCTAAGGGACGGAAGAATCGGACGCCGATAAGTTTTCATTTTGAGAGGCCAGGCAATGACGATCAATCTCAAAGCTCCCGAACTTCGGGAATTAAAGCCCCGCATCATGGTGTGCGGCGTGGGCGGCGGCGGTTGCAACGCCGTCAACAACATGATCGCGTCAGGCCTGTCGGGCGTCGACTTCCTGGTCGCAAACACGGACGCTCAGGCGCTCGCCTCCTCGCGCGCCGAACGCGTCATTCAAATGGGCTTGCAAGTGACGGAAGGGCTCGGCGCCGGCGCCCAGCCGGAAGTCGGACGGGCCGCTGCAGAAGAAGCGCGCGAGGAAATCCGCGAGCATCTCTCCGGCGCGCATATGGCCTTTGTCACAGCAGGCATGGGCGGCGGCACGGGCACGGGCGCAGCGCCAGTGATTGCGCAGATCGCGCGCGAGATGGGCATTCTGACCGTCGGCGTGGTGACCAAGCCCTTCCACTTCGAGGGTCAGCGTCGCCTGCGCATCGCAGAGAGCGGAATCACCGAACTGCAGAAATGCGTCGATACTCTGATTGTCATTCCCAATCAGAACCTCTTCCGCATCGCCAATGAAAAGACCACTTTCGCCGACGCTTTCGCCATGGCGGATCAGGTGCTCTATTCGGGCGTTGCATCCGTGACCGACCTGATGGTCAAGGAAGGGCTGATCAATCTCGATTTTGCGGACGTTCGCTCCATCATGCGCGGCATGGGCAAGGCGATGATGGGCACAGGCGAAGCGACGGGCGACCGCCGCGCCAATCTGGCTGCGGAAGCGGCCATCGCCAATCCATTGCTCGACGAAGTGTCGATGAAGGGCGCGCGGGGCCTGCTCATCTCGATTACCGGCGGCAACGACCTCACGCTCTACGAAGTCGACGAAGCGGCGAGCCGCATCCGTCAGGAAGTCGACGAGGACGCCAACATCATCCTCGGCGCGACTTTCGATTCGTCGCTCGAAGGCGTCGTTCGCGTGTCTGTCGTCGCGACGGGCATCGATCTCGAATCGATCACGGTGGATCAGGACTTCGACCAGGCGCGCTTCGCCGAGGCGGCCGAGCGGATGCGCGCCCAGATCGCGTCGCAGTCGCGTCAACCGCAGGCGGCGAGCGCGCCAGCCTATCGCGCACCGGAACCGGCGCCCGCTCCCCAGCAGCATGTCGAGCCGCAACATCACGCGCCCACGGCTCACAAACCGGCGCATGGAGTTTATATCGAACCCGTTGCGGCCGCGCGCCCGACCTATCCGGAGCCCATTCGCGAGCCGGAGATGCCGGAAGAACATGCGCCCGCGCCGTATATTCCGCCTGCGCCGGAGCAGCCGCTACGCAATCAGCGCATGCCGCAGATCGAGGATTTTCCGAAGCCGATTCAGGAGCAGATCCGTCAGCATCGCGGGGAGCTCGCACAGCAGCCGCAGCATCCCGAGCAACGCCGCCGCACGATTTTCGAGCGGCTGGCGTCCTTCGGAGCAAGCCGCCAGGAGGATGCGCTGCACGCGCCGCCCCCGCCTGCGCATACCCATGCTCCGGCTCCGCGTCACATCCATCCGCCGCATCAGACGCCGACCCAGCCGTCTACCGCGCACACCGAATACGCCAAACGTCCGAGCGCGGTCATGCTGAACACTCCGTCGCAGCATGCGCCTCTCGACACGCATGGCCGGCGCGCGCCTCACACGCGCTCGATGGAGGAGGAGCAACTCGAAATTCCCGCGTTTTTGCGCCGCCAGGTGAATAGCTGATCGGCCGAGCGCGGCGAGAAACCGAGAGCCCGCCACGGCGGGCTCTTTTCGCTTTCAGTTCATTGCGCCGACTGATTGTAACACTCTGTAACAAAGCGTGACTGGAGCCAAATGCGTCCCCCGCTTATTGTGGCGTGGCGGGCGCTCCCGCAATTCGCTCGACGCGCTTCGGCGCGTCTCTTCGGCGAAGGGATCGAACAGGCTCATGAAACAGCGCTTGACCGCCGAGAAGCAAACCACTCTCGCTGGCCCCGTCACGCTGCGCGGAGCAGGCGCGCACAGCAACGCCGAATCGCGCGTGACGCTGTGGCCCGCGGAAGCCGATTGCGGCGTCTTGTTCCTGCGTTCAGACGAAGGATATGTCGAAGGCAAATGGACGGAGGTGTCCGCGACCCGCTTGCGCATTCTTCTTGGACGCGGATCGACGCAAGTATCGACCGTCGAACATGTGATGGCGGCGCTTCACGGTCTCGGCGTCGACAATGCGGTGGTGGAGACGAGCGGTCCTGAAATCCCGGCCTTGGACGGCTCCGCGCGCCCCTTCGTCGAAGCCATATCCGAGGCGGGGATCAAGACGCTTCAGGCCCCGCGCCGCCGGCTGACGGTCCTCGAGCCCGTGCGCGTTTCGGAGCGCGATTGTTACGCCGAACTGCTTCCGGCGGCTGATGGATTGTCGCTCGACGTGGAGATCGACTTTCCGGGCGTCATAGGCCGCCAGCGGCGCAGTCTTTTGCTGACGGCGCAGAGTTTTTCGAATGAACTCGCCGGCGCGCGCACCTTCGGCTTCGTGAAGGACGCGGAGCATCTGTGGAAAACTGGCCTCGCTCTCGGCGCTTCTCTCGAAAATACCGTCGTGCTCGACGACCACGGCGTCCTCAATCCCGATGGCCTGCGATTCGCAGATGAATTCGTGCGTCACAAAATGCTCGACGCCGTCGGCGATTTGGCTCTCGCGGGCGCTCCCATCGTCGGATGTTTCCGATCGCGGCGCGGCGGGCATAAGCTTAACCACGCGCTGGTCGAGCGGCTGATGGCGACCCCTTCCGCGTACAGGCTGGAGGGAGGGAAGCTGGCGGTTCGTCGAAGAGTCGGGCCGGTTGCTGCGTTGCGCCGTTGAGAATCGCTTCGTCGCCATAATCTTGCCCGATGACGCCCTTTTTCTGACGCTTCGGTCGAAGACCGGACGAACGGGCCTGTGGGTAAGCCGCCCGAGCGGCTGTGGCGCTTCGGCCCCATTTGGGTTAAAGGAACCGTCGCATTCGCCGAAAGCTCTATCGCCTGAAGCCCTGTGAGGCCGATCATATGTCATCTCTCGTTCGTCCGAGCCGCATTTTCGCCCAGGCGCAGATTGCGCTTCTTGCCGGGGCGCTTGTCGTGGCTTTGCCTTCGGCGAGCGGCCGCGCCGATATATTGGACAAGATCACGAGCGGCTTCGGGCTTTTCTCGGGCGAAAAATACAAGACCGAGCTTTTGCCGGACATTCCCGCCGAGGATCTTTACAACCAGGGCCTGGCGCGGCTGAATTCACACGATTACGAAGGCGCGGCGAAGAAATTTTCCGAACTGGAAAAGCAGTTTCCCTTTTCGCAATGGGCGCGAAAAGGCCTTCTGATGACGACCTTCGCCCAATATCAAAAGCCGTCGTACGACGACGCCGTGCAATCCGCGCAGCGCTACATCAGCCTCTATCCGACGTCGCCCGATACGCCTTACATGTATTACATCGCCGCCATGTCTTATTATAATCAGGTGCCGGATGTGATGCGCGATCAGGAGACCGCCGAAAAGGCGCTCGCCATTTTCGTCCAGCTCGTCCAGAAATTCCCGAAGTCGGAATATGCGACGGACGCGAAATACAAGATTCAGGTCTCGCGCGATCAGCTCGCCGCGAAGGAAATGAACGTCGGCCGCTTCTATCTGACTCGCAAAAATTATCCCGCGGCGATCAATCGCTTCCACGAAGTGCTGGGCAAATATCAGATGACCCGGCACACGGAGGAAGCGCTCTACCGTTTGACCGAAGCCTATCTCGCCATGGGCATCACCAATGAGGCGCAGACCGCGGCCGCCATTCTGGGGCATAACTTCCCGGACTCCCAGTGGTATAAGGACGCCCATGAATTGCTGAAGGGCGGCGGTCTGGAGCCGCACGAATATACCGATTCGTGGATTTCCAAGCTCGGCAAGACCTTGCGCGCGAGCTAAGCGCGCGGGGATTTGAAAAGAGAAGCGCGGCGCTCCTGCGGTCGTTCGAGCATATGCTATAAGCGCGCTCATGCTGGTTCGCCTCTCCATTCGCGACATTGTGCTGATCGATCGGCTCGAGCTCGAATGCGAAGGCGGGCTGACGACGCTGACCGGCGAAACGGGCGCCGGCAAATCCATTCTTCTCGACGCTTTCGTGCTTGCCCTGGGAGGGCGAGGCGACGCATCGCTCGTGCGCGCCGGCGAGGAGCAGGGACAGGTCGCCGCCGTTTTCGAGCTTCCGGCCGATCACCCGGCCCATCTCGCGGCGCGCGAGTTCGGACTCGATACGGAGGAAGAGCTGGTGTTGCGCCGCGTGCAGGCGGCGGATGGCCGCACGCGCGCTTTTGTCAACGATCAGCCGGTGAGCGCCCAGGCTCTGCGCGCGATCGGCCGCGAACTCGTCGAAATCCACTGCCAACACGACGAGCGCGCGCTCGTCGATCCGGGCGCGCACCGCGAGCTGGTCGACGCGCATGGCGGTCTGCTTCCGCAGGTCAAAGAGCTGCGCGCGCAATACGCCGCCTGGCAGGGCGCCCGGCGCGCTTTGAGCGAAGAGGAGGAGCGCATCGCAAAAGCGCGCTCTGACGCGGATTATCTCCGCCATGCGCACGCTGAACTGGAGAAGCTCGCGCCTCAAACCGGCGAAGAGGAGCGGCTCGCCGAACGGCGACAGAATATGCTGCGCGCCGAGAAAGTAGCCGTCGATCTGCGCGACGCGCTGACCGTTCTTTCCGGCGAGGCTTCCTCAGCGAGCGAAATTGCGCATGCCGCGCGACGTCTCGACCGCCGTCTCGCTCAGGCGCCGCAATTGCTCGAAGCGCCGGCGCGCGCGCTCGCGAGCGCAGTCGACGCGCTCGGCTTTGCCGAACAGGCGCTCGAACAGGCGCTGCGCGAAGCCGCCTATGATCCGGCGGAATTGGAGCGCGTCGAGGAGCGACTTTTCGCGCTGCGCGCCGCGGCGCGAAAACATCAGACAAGCGTCGCCGAACTGCCCGCGCTCGCGCAGCGCTTTTTCGAGGACATCAAGGCGCTCGACGCCTCGGAAGCGCGGCTCGAAGCGCTTGCCGCGAGCGCGGCGCAGGCGAAGGCGGATTACGGCATGCGCGCAATGGCGCTGTCTCAGGCGCGCAAGACGGCTGCGAAAAAACTTGACGCGCTGGTCGATGCGGAGTTGAAGCCGCTGAAACTCGAAGGCGCGCATTTCGAGACGCAGGTCTGGAGCGATCCCGAGCGCGGCGGACCCGAGGGAATAGACCGCGTCGAATTTTGGGTGCGGACGAATCCGGGTTCTCGCCCCGGACCTTTGACCAAAGTCGCGTCGGGCGGCGAGCTTGCGCGTTTCATGCTGGCCTTGAAAGTCGTGCTCGCCGATCGGGGCTCTGCGCCGACGCTCGTGTTCGACGAGATCGACACGGGCGTTGGAGGCGCGGTGGCGGACGCAATCGGCCAGCGCCTCGCGCGGCTCGCGTCGCGAGTTCAGGTGCTCGCGGTGACGCATGCGCCGCAGGTCGCGGCGCGCGCCGGCAGCCATTTGCGCATTAGCAAGAGCGCTGCGAAACAGGCCGCCGGGAGCGTCGAGAAGCGGGTTTCAACAAAGGTCGCGGCGCTGGCCCCGGTCGAGCGGCGCGAGGAAATTGCACGTATGTTGGCGGGGGCCGTCGTGACGGACGAAGCCCGCGCGGCGGCGGACCGTTTGCTGGAAGGAGCAGGCTGAAGCGTTACAAAGCTTTCGGCGGCGCCCGTAAGCGCGCGGCAAGGCTTGAACCGCCTTCATTGCCTCGTGCGGCGGGCTGAACTAAGACAGTCATCCGCTCGCAGCTCCACTATAGCCTGACATGATGCAGGATGACGCAGAATTGAAGACGGCCGCCGACGCGCTCATCGAGCTGCGCGGAAAGATCGACCGCATCGACATCGAGATGCATCGGCTGCTGATCGAGCGCGGCGAGATCATCGATCAGCTGATCGAAGCGAAGCGGCGTCTGGGCGGCGGCTGCGCCTTTCGGCCCGATAGAGAAGCGCAGATGATGCGCGCTCTGGTCGAGCGCCATCGCGGCCTGCTGCCGCTCGACGCGGTCGAGGGCATCTGGCGCATCATCGTTTCAACTTTCACCTATATGCAGGCGAACTATTCCGTTCACGCCGACGACTCCGGCGGCGACGCGCAAATGCGCGACAGCGCGCGCTTCCACTTCGGCTTCACCGTGCCCTATGTCGCGCATCATGGCGCCCGCGCTGTGATCGACGCCGTTGCAGCGGCGAAGGGCGATCTCGGAGTGCTGCGCTCCTCCGGCCCCCTCAGCGACGGCGCGTGGTGGACGCGTCTCATCGAGCCCGAGGCGCCCAAGATCATCGCGCGCCTGCCTTTCGTCGAAAGGCCGGACCATCCCGCCGGGCTGCCAGTCTTCGTCATCGCGAAGCTCGGGCCGGACGCCGCTGCGCAGGACATTTCGCTGCGCGCGATTTCGCTGCCGCAATGGCGTCACGGCGTCCCCGCTGCAATTTCCGCTCTCGAGGGCGAGATCCTCGCAAGCGCCCCGCACGGCGGAGGGCGCTCGCTTCTGGTCGCTACGCCCGTTGGAGTTGCATCCGAAGAACTCGCGGGGGAGCTCGCGCAGGCCGGCGCGGCGCACCCCTCAATCGCGATCGTCGGCAGCCACGCCGCCCGATTCGAGCTGAACGAAGCGCGCAGCGGCGTCTTTGCGCGGGAAGTCGAAAGATGACGAGACCAGATCCACGTTCCAGCGTTATGGCGATCGACGCCTATGTGCCCGGAAAGAGCGCGGCGCCGGAGGGCGTGCGTCTCTTCAAGCTCTCAGCGAACGAGACGCCGCTGGGGCCGTCGCCTCGCGCGATTGAAGCGCTGCGAAGCGCAGCAGCGGGCGTCGCGGCCTATCCGGACGGTTCATCCTCTCGCCTACGAGAAGCGATAGGCGCACGCTGGGGGCTCGATCCCGCGCAGATTATCGCGGGCGCAGGCTCCGACGACATATTGGAGCTTCTGGCGCTCGCCTACGTCGGCCCGGGCGACGAAGGCGTATACAGCCAATATGGCTTTCTCGAATATAAGATCGTCATACTCGGCGCCGGAGGGACGCCCGTCGTTGCGCCCGAGACGAATTACACCGCGAATGTCGATGCGATCCTGTCCAAAGTGACGGACAAGACAAAGATCGTCTTTCTCGCCAATCCCAACAATCCGACCGGGACGTTTTTGCCGCGGAGAGAAATCGAGCGCCTTGCGGGCGCATTGCCCAAACGCGTGCTCCTCGTGCTCGACGCCGCCTATGCCGAATATGTCTGGCGCGACGACTATGAAGCGGGAATTGACCTCGTTCGCGGAAACGAAAATGTCGTCATGACGCGCACGTTTTCTAAAGCCTTCGGTCTCGCGGGCGTGCGATTGGGTTGGGGCTATGCGCCTGCGCATGTAATAGAGGCGATGAACCGCATCCGTTCGCCTTTCAATGTCAGCAGCCTCGCGTCTGCAGCGGGAATCGCGGCGCTGGAGGATCGCGCGCATCTGGACACGGCGGTCGAGCACAACGACAAATGGCGCCCCTGGCTCACGCGGGAGATCGAGGCGCTGGGATTGAGCGTCCTGCCAAGCGTCGCAAATTTCATCGCCATCCGTTTTCCCGACGAGCCTGGTTTGCGAGCGTCCGACGTTGAACGTTTTCTCACTTCGCGCGGGCTCGTATTGCGCGCCATCGACGCTTACGACATGCCGCAATTTCTTCGCCTGACCGTGGGCGCCCAGGAAGCGAATGAGCTTGTCGTCGCGGCGCTTCGGGAATTTCTGCAATCCGCTTCGCGATCTGCGCCCACGCGGGTTGCGCATGGCTGAGAAACCCCTTTTCGACAAAGTCGCACTGATCGGCCTCGGACTGATCGGATCGTCGATCGCGCGCGCCGCGCGTCACAGCGGGGCCGTTGGCGCAATCGCGGCGCTTGATTCATCGCCGCACGTCTTGCAGCGCGTTCGCGAACTCGGAATCGCGGACGACGCTTCGGGAGATGTCGCTACCGCGCTACGCGGCGCCGACCTCGTCATACTTTGCACGCCGGTCGGCGTCTGCGGCGAAGTCGCGAGTCAGATTGCGCCCTTTCTTGAGCGCGGCTCCGTCCTTTCGGACGTTGGATCGGTCAAATGCGCCGTCATGGCGCAAGTCGCGTCGCATGTGCCGCAAGGCGTATCATTCGTTCCCGCGCATCCAATTGCGGGCACCGAATATTCAGGGACGGACGCAGGCTTTGCGACCCTTTTCCAAAATCGCTGGTGCATTCTGACTCCGCCTGAGGGCGCAGATGACAAATCCGTCGCGAAGCTCACCGCCTTCTGGACGCGATTGGGCGCCAGGGTCGAGAGCATGTCGGCGCAGCATCACGATCTTGTGCTCGCGGTGACAAGCCATCTGCCGCATCTCATCGCGTATAACATTGTCCGCACCGCGGATGATCTTGGCGAAGACACGCGCTCGGAAGTGATCAAATTCTCCGCCTCGGGCTTTCGCGATTTCACGCGCATCGCCGCGTCCGACCCTACGATGTGGCGCGACATTTTCCTCAACAACAGGGACGCCGTGCTTGAAATACTCGGGCGCTTCAACGAGGATCTGACGGAACTGCAGCACATGATCCGGCGCGGCGACGGGCAGGGGCTTTTCGAACTTTTCACCCGCACGCGCGAAATCCGCCGCTCCATCATCGAGCAGGGGCAGGACACGGCGGCGCCGGATTTCGGGCGGCGGTCGGAAGCCGCGCATGAGGACGAAAGGTGAGTCGCGCCGCGTCGAGGCTCTTGACGACGATTTATCTTCTTGCGCTCCTTCCGCCGTCGGCTATCGCGACAGATCGGGACCAGAAAAACGCGTCGACGCCGCTACCTCAGCCACCGCGTCGGCCCTTTCAGGCGCAACCGCCGTCAACCCAACCCGCGCCCATGCCGCAACCGGCTCTCCCCGCGGCGAAAAGTGAGGCGCCGAGCTGCGGGAATCGGCTTCGCAGTGCGGGGATTGTCTTCGAGGAATCGGCTCCGCCCGATGCTCCAATTCCCGGCTGCGGCGCGCCGGAAGCAGTGCTGCTGATTTCCGTCGCAACGCCGAAAGGACAAATCGAGCTTTCGTCCAAGCCTCTTGTAGATTGCGCCTACGCCCTGACATTTGGAGAATTCCTGCGTGACCTTGCGGCGCCGCTTAGCGAAGGCGTCATGAAGGCGCGGCTCGTCGCCGTCGATACGGGCCCGGGCTACGAGTGTCGTGGCCGCAATGGCGACGGGAGCGCCAAGATCAGCGCGCATGGCAAGGGGCTTGCGATCGATGTGTCGAGCTTTTCTTTTTCCGACAAGCGGCGCGTGCTTGTCGAGCGGCAGGCGGGAGAAGAAGGCGCCGCTTTCGTCAAAACGCTTCGGCGCGCCGCTTGCGGATGGTTTTCCACGGTTCTAGGACCGGGCTCCGACGATCATCATGCCAGCCACATTCATTTGGACATAGAACCGCATGGCTCGAATGGCTATCGCATCTGCCAATAGGCGCGCGCTTACGCCTTCGGCGGTCCGAGCTTCAATGTGTCTTTCGCCGTCGTCGTGAGCGCATCCTGGATTTTGTTCGACAGAGCCGCGAGTATCCAGGGAAGCTGAACTTCGATCCGCAAGGCCTCGTTCAGGACGTCGATTTGCGCGGTGGTCGTCTGGCCAAAAGCAGCGACGCGCAAATCCGCGCGGTCTCCCGTCCAGAGGACCTCCGAATGAGCGATTTTGTCGACGTAATCCCGCCGCAGCTTTTCGATCGCGTCAGCAATGCGCTTCTTTGCAGCCTCGGCGCCGAGGTTGTGCGGGACGGTTACGACGATGGCCTTCGACATGGCGCAGCTCTCCGGTCGTTTCTATGTAGCGCGTCCTGCGCGCCACGAAAGGGTGGGAGCGTCACCTAGAAAACAAAAAGGGCGGCCCCGAGGTCGCCCTTTTGCTCGCCCTGATCGGAGCGATCAGTAGGAATAATACATGTCGAATTCGACCGGGTGCGGCGTCATCTCGAAGCGATAGACGTCCTGATATTTGAGGTCGATATAGGACAGGATGAAGTCTTCGCTGAAGACGCCGCCAGCAGTGAGGAAGGCGTGGTCGGCCTTCAGGCTGTCGAGCGCTTCGCGCAGGCTGCCGCAGACCGTCGGGATCGCCTTCAGCTCTTCCGGCGGCAGATCGTAAAGATCCTTGTCGGCCGAGGCGCCCGGATCAATCTTGTTGGCGATGCCGTCGAGGCCCGCCATCAGCATGGCCGCAAAGGCGAGATAGGGATTCGCCGTCGGATCGGGGAAGCGAACCTCGACGCGCTTGGCCTTGGGGTTCGTCGCGAAAGGAATGCGGCAGGAGGCCGAACGGTTGCGCGACGAATAAGCGAGCAGCACCGGCGCCTCAAAGCCCGGAACCAGACGCTTGTAGGAGTTTGTCGAAGGATTGGTGAAGGCGTTGAGCGCCTTGGCGTGCTTGATGATGCCGCCAATGTAATAGAGGCATTCCTGCGACAGGCCGGCGTATTTGTCGCCCGCGAAGACAGGCTTGCCGTCTTTCCAGATCGACTGATGCACATGCATGCCGGAGCCGTTGTCGCCATAGACGGGCTTGGGCATGAAGGTCGCGCTCTTGCCGTAGGAATGCGCGACCTGATGAATGGCGTATTTGTAGATTTGCAGATGGTCGGCGACGTGGACGAGCGTCTCGAATTTCAATCCGAGTTCGTGCTGCGCCGAAGCGACCTCGTGATGGTGCTTCTCGACCTTCACGCCCATGCTGGCCATCGCAGCGAGCATTTCACTGCGCATGTCCTGGGCCGAGTCGACCGGAGGCACTGGGAAATAGCCGCCCTTGGTGCGAACGCGGTGGCCGAGATTGCCGCCTTCATAAGCCGTGTCGGAGTTCGACGGCAGCTCGGAGGAATCGAGCGTGAAACCGGTGTTGTACGGATCCACCGAAAAGCGCACGTCGTCGAAGACGAAGAATTCGGCTTCCGGACCGAAGAAGGCGGTGTCGCCCACGCCCGTGGATTTCAGATAGTCCTGCGCCTTTTTGGCGATGCCGCGCGGGTCGCGATTGTAGGGCGCGCCGGTCATGGGCTCAACGACGTCGCAGACAATGCTGAGAGTAGCGGCCGCAAAAAACGGATCGGTCGCCGCGGTGGAGAGATCGGGAACGAGCTGCATGTCGGATTCGTTGATCGCCTTCCAGCCGGCGATCGAAGAACCGTCGAACATGATGCCGTCGGTCAAGGCCTCTTCGTCAACGATGGAGACGTCGAACGTCACATGCTGCCACTTGCCGCGGGGGTCGGTGAAGCGGAAATCGACGTATTTTACGTCATTGTCCTTGATCTGCTTGAGTGCGTCCTTGGCCGTTGTCATTTTGCTCGATGCCTCTTCTTCCTGTTTTGGAACGTGTGAAGCCCGCGGGCCTTTGCGAGGGAAGATTTTCTCGAAGAAGCTCATCGCGACGGGCTTGGATCAAATTGCATCCGCGCCGGTCTCGCCGGTGCGAATTCTGATTGCGCTTTCGACATTTGAAACAAAAATCTTGCCATCGCCGATGCGTCCTGTCTGAGCGGCCTTGCGGATCGCCTCGACAGCGCGATCGACGGCGTCGTCCGCAAGCACAATCTCTATTTTCACCTTGGGGAGAAAATCGACGACATATTCCGCCCCCCGATAGAGCTCAGTATGCCCCTTTTGGCGACCGAAGCCCTTTGCTTCCGTGACCGTGATGCCCTGCAGTCCCGCCGCCTGCAGCGCTTCTTTGACCTCATCGAGCTTAAAGGGTTTGATGATCGCCTCGATCTTCTTCATCGACTTTTCCTTGCGTCATCCCTCATGGCCCTCCGAGCGAAAGCCGCGCCTTGGCTGAAGTCGACGCTCATTAGCACTTGCGGCCTGGTTGCGCCACGGCCAAATTTTGGCGGAATTTTTGTAGATCGCCTAAAATTTAATCTGCATCTGCCTATAACTTAGGCGTTGAGTTACTGCGCCTCCGACACGACCGGCAGATCCGCCTTCGCGCCCCATTCCGCCCAGGATCCGTCGTAGACCGTCGCCGGCCGCCGACCGGTCGCGGCGAGCGCAAGACTGAGGATCGCAGCGGTCATTCCGGACCCGCAACTTGCAATCACCGGCCGGTCCGGATCGAATCCGGCGGCCGCGAAACGGCGCTCCAAAGCTGCGCGATCCTTGAGACGGGCGCCGTCAATTAATTCTCCCCACGGCAGATTCAGCGCGCCCGGCATGTGCCCCGACCGAAGTCCCGGACGCGGCTCCGCGACGATCCCGCGAAATCTCTCGGAGGAACGCATGTCGACCACCTGGGCAGAGCGCTCCGCAAGCGCTTTTTGCACGTCGCCTGAATCCGCTACGAGGCCATGGTCGAAGCGCGCGGTGAAATGGCCGGGCGGACGAACCGCTTCGCCAGTCTCGAGCGGGCGTCCTTCGGTCCTCCATTTCGGAAGGCCGCCATCGAGGATGGAGACGTCTGCGGCGCCGAATATTCGCAGCGTCCACCACAGGCGCGGCGCCGAGAACAGTCCGACGCTGTCGTAGACCACGGCGCGCATACCGTCGCCGAAGCCGAGTTCGCCCACAGCCGACGAGAAGGCGTCGGCGTCTGGCAGCATATGCGGCAGATCGGTCAAGCGATCGGCGATTGCGTCTATGTCGAAAAACACCGCGCCGGGAATATGCCCTGCGAGATATTCGGCTTTGGCGTCGCGTTTGGCGTTCGGCATGTGCCAGGAGGCGTCGAAAACAAACACGTCCGGCGCCGAAAGATGATCGGCGAGCCATTGCGTCGAAACAAAGAGATCGGAAGCGGGTTTCACGCCGGATTCGCGCGTCAAGACGTCACCATGGCTGTTGCGGGCGCTGTCATCTCAGAAAGGAGGTGATCGCCCGTTTTAAAAATCTTGGCAAGGTCGGAAAAGGCGCCGCTCGATCAGACCTGGCCCTCCTTACCCTTGATGACCATGGTTTTCTCGAAGCCGAAGGCGTTTTCCAGCCATTCGAGCGCACGCTCGGGATCTTTATAAAATAATGCCGGCGTCATCGCCGGGCGTCGAAATGGATCTTTCATGAAGAGGGTTCCCTTGCGCTCTCCGAGCGAAAGCGATGACGCAGGGAATTCTTGTTAGGAGCGCGGCGTCTGCTTCCTTATCCTCCAAGAAGGCGGCTTGCATCGGGGGGCGATGTGCCCACAATAACTCTATCTGATTCTCGCCGTCCTCAACTCCCGGTCGCTGATGCTCGAAATTCCAGGTAAAGCATGCGGTCCCTGCTACTTCTGCTGCAAGGTCCTTGAAATCGAAGAGTTTAAAAAGGCGGCGGGCGCTCTTTGCACGCATTGCGTCGGTTCGGGCGGCTGCGGAATTTACGAGTCCCGGCCACAGGTCTGTCGCGACTATCAGTGCCGCTGGAAGGAAGAGCGCAGCCTGTCGCCGCAATTGCGACCCGACCGGGTGGGGACATTGCTGATGGACGATCCGGACAGCGACGAGTACCATGCCGTATGCGACCCCGAAAAGCCGTTTTCCTGGCGTAATCCCCTCGTATTCAAGCATCTCGTCGCCGAGGCCAAGGCCGGCCGCATCGTCGTCGCAAAGGCCGGGCTGCGCGCATGGCGGATCTTCGACGACGGGCGTTGGCAGGAATGGGCCTGAGCGGCTTGCGTCATGGGGGTTGGACATGAAAGTCTTTGACGTTTCATTTCCCCAGAAAGTTCCGGCGCGAAACGTTGGCGCGCGCGTTTCGATCGCGGCCGTCGCCCTATTCTTGCTTGCGCCCCCGCCTGTGAAGAGCGAGACGTTGCGAGCGCATTACTCGCTGAGCCTCCTTGGTTTTTCGATCGGAAACGCCTCCGCGTCTGGCGTCATAGAACCGCGCAACTACAAGATCGATATCGCAATGCGCACGACCGGGCTGGCGAAAATGATCAATAACACCAAAGGCTCGGCGAGCGCGTCCGGCGCTCTCCTCCACGAAGGCCCCGCGCCGGCGGCCTACGCGAACACCATGTCCAACTCCAACGAGACCCGCACCGTTCGCATGTCGCTCGGCTCCAATGCGGTGCGATCGGTGGAGGTCACGCCGCCGCCCTGGGACGCCGCCTATCGCATACCCGTCAACGAGAGCGCGACGCGCAATATCGTCGATCCGGTGAGCGCCCTCATCATGAGCGTGCCGGACGGTCAGCCGCTGACCGGCCCTTCGGCCTGCAACCGAACAATTCCCGTATTCGACGGCGTCACGCGGTTCGACGTCCGCCTTTCCTATGTCGACACGAGAAGCGTCAGAACGAGAGGCTATGCCGGACCTGTATCCGTATGTTCGGCGCGATATACGCCGATCTCGGGACATCGGCCCGACAGCTCTTCGACGCGCTACATGGCCGAGAATGGCGACATGGACGTTTGGCTTGCGCCCCTGCCGAACGCGCGGGCCGTCGTGCCTTATCACATCGACATCAGGACAAGCGCCGGTATGCTGACGATCGACGCCGCCGAATTCCAGATCGGGCAACGCCAGGCGTATTCCGGCGATTAAATCTCGCCACGAGCCTTCGCGGCGTGATCGATCCGCGATCAATCGACGCGAATTTCCCGTGTTTTCTTCCTATTCAGGCGATCCGACTCATATTCGAGATATCGAATTTCAATTGGCTGCGCGCCGGTTTCTTCCGGCCGCAGGCAAAAGGCTGCCCTGGGATAGAAGCCGCCTGCCGGAGCCTCGAAGCAATCGGAGAAGCGCATTTCGCATTGCACGCTGGTGTCGCTCTTCGGCGCCGCGCGCGCTACGGACTCCCTCGCCTTTGCAAGAGCCTCCTTGCATAGTTCGGCGCTCACGCCCCAACTTTGACATTCGCTCAATGTCGACATGAACTTCCCGGCCCCCGAGCACGCGGGCGTGCGATGGAGTTTCCAAAACAAGCCTGCTCCGGCGGCTATCAGGAGAAGAAGACCGGCGGCGATTTTCACAGTTCGATTGGACATTGTCGTCAGCGTCTTCTCGCGGGGGAGTTGGGAGATCCAATTGGGCGGGCTGGCGAAACTAATCCGCCCGGCCGAAGAACGGCAAGCGTAAACTGCGCGCTACACTGAGACGTTAGGCAGACGCTTGACAAAGTCTGGGAGCTAAAATAATCGGTTAGCTCACGCCTTGTAGCGCAGACTGATCTGCGGACAGAACGGCCCATTCCTGACGCAGCGTTCCTTTTGGGAAGCGGGGTCGAGAATGATAACTCAACTTGTCTCCGCTTATTGAACTTGCGTGCGTCCGGCAAAGACGCAGCGGTGACGAGAAAACGACGCGTTTCAGCAAACAGGTCGACGCTACAAGAGACATCGCTCTCATCGGGTGATATGTTGGCGAGGCACTGTGGGCATGAATTGGCGTATGGTGTGATAAAGGAGGAACGTTATGGGAGCAATTCTCGAGCTGACGAGCTACGCTGCGACGCCGGTTGGCATGATCGCGATCATCGCTATCGGTGCGGCCGCCTATTTCGCCGCCCGCTGGGTTCTGAGCGACTGACGGCGACTTTCGCTAATAGCTTTCGGACGCGGCGCGTCGGTCCAAGGCCGGTTTGCCGCGTCATTTTTTTGCCAGACCATGCCTTAAGCCTCTCCCTAAGAAGAGGCTTGCCTCCCATCCCATCGGGCATTAGGCTGCTTCCTTCCCCACCCTAATAGGGCAGGCGAAGCCAGCGCGCGCCGAAGATGGAGAGTTCCATGCCTTCCGCCTCATCAACCAAAAACTCGGCCAGTCGGGGCGATGGCGGCGATGCGACGCGTGGTCGCCCTAAGGACGACAAGGCGCTCTCCCGAAGAGGCGAGGAGACTGCGGGGGCCGAAAACAGGTGCGCGCCTACCGGAGCTTTTCCGGTCGACGTCGCCATTTGTGACAAAAGTCCCTTGATTCTCGCTGGCCTCGAGGCCTTGATCGGCGCGGACCGGCGCTTCAATCTCGTTCTCAAGGTCAATGACGGCGAAGAGTTTCTGGACGCCGCGCGGCTTCAGCGGTTTTCCATCGCCGTCATTGGCTGGCAGTTGCCGACCCTGCATGCGCGCGAAGTGCTGCGCACGCTTTCTCGCCAGGCCTATGCGCCCAAGATCGTCGTCTATAGCGGCACCAACGATCCCGTCGCTCCGGCGGAGACCCTGCAGCTGGGCGGCGCAGGTTTTGTCAGCAAGCGCGCTCCGCCCGAGCGTCTTCTCGACGTGCTCGCGGCAGTCGCTGCGGGCGACATGGTGTTCCCCTTCGTCGACATCAGAAAAATGCGCGCCGACCCGTTAGAAAATCTTACCCTGCGGGAACGCAGTCTGTTATCGGCGCTCGGATCAGGGCATACCAACAATCAGCTCGCGAAGGACTTCGGCGTTTCGATCAATACGATCAAATTCCATCTGCGCAATCTTTTCGAGAAACTCGAAGTGCGCAACCGCGCGCAGGCGATCGCGCTCTTCCTTGAGATGAAGCACGGCGCCTGGTCGGCGTCGGCGCCGGGCGTGCGGGGTCCTGACGGGGGCGGCCCCTCACGCGGGAAAAAGGGGCCTGGCCGGCCTGAGTGACCGGGCTTATGGCGCCGGAAACAGCGCATCGGTCTTTCCCGTCAGCCAATAGGCCACAAGACCGATCCATTCGTGAGTCGCCGCGTCGACGAGTTCCAGTGATTGCGGCGCCTTTCGTTGCGAGCTCAAATGCGACAAGATTCCGTTGGTGTGAAAATCGACGGGGTAGGGGATGATCGAGAATCCCATCTCACGGAATATTCCGACCGAACGCGGCATATGAATCGCTGAGGTGACGAGCAGCCAGCGTTCTCCCGGCCCGGGTTTCACAAGATCGCGCGTGAAGAGCGCGTTTTCATATGTATTGCGCGAGCGATCCTCGTAGATGACCTTGTCGCTGTCGATCCCCATTTCGCGCCAAAAGCGCTTCACCGTCCTGGCTTCCCTGGACGGAGCGTCAAAACCCGCGGCCGAACCGCCTGTGAACACAAGCCGCGCATTAGGATAGCGGCGCATGAGTTCGATCGGCGCGGTAATGCGTTCCGCCGCGCTGTTGATGACAACCCGGTCAATCTGGTCGCTTAGAGTCTCATCGACGGTTCCTCCGAGAACGATGACGCCGCCGGGCGCCTCCATATTGCGCGGAGGCGGCGGAAATCTCGTTTCGAGCGGTACGGCGAGCAAATGGGCTATCGGCCCGAACATCATGGCGAACAGCAACGCGACGCCAAGCGCCGCGAGACGGGCTCCCCATTTTTTGTAGCGTGTAAAGCACAAAAAGACGCCGATGGCGGCGATGTAGAGCGCGAGATGCGATGGAGCGGTGAAAAAATCGACTATCCTCGAGACATAGAAAAACATGAATTTGCGCGCTCTAGAAAATCGGCGTTCGGTTCCGGCGACAAAGCGCAAGCTCGCCGCGTCGAAAGCGCGTCCGCGCGGTCGACGCGGGACTCATTCGCATGCCCGCTCCCTCACATATTTGGATAATTCGGACCGCCGCCTCCTTCGGGCGGAACCCATGTGATGTTTTGCGCAGGGTCTTTAATGTCGCATGTTTTGCAGTGGACGCAATTTTGCGCATTGATCACGAAACGTGGGTCGCTCTTCATTTCCTCGTCCGCGTAAACAACTTCGTAAACGCCTGCGGGACAATAAAGCCGCGCCGGCTCGCCATAGAGCGGAAGATTATCGTGAATCGGAATGTCCGGATTCGCGAGTTTGAGATGCACCGGCTGGTCTTCCTCATGATTGGTGTTCGAGACGAACACCGAGGAAAGCTTGTCGAAGGCGACCTTGCCCGACAGTTTTTGGTAGACGATCGGCTTAACCTCCGAAATCGGCTTCAATGTCGCGTAATCGGGCTTGCCGTGTTTCATTGTTCCGAAAAACGAAAAGCCGAAGAGCTCATTCGTCCACATGTCGAGACCAAAGAGCGGGGCGCCGAGATAGGTCCCGAATTTCGACCATAACGGCTTGACGTTGCGCACCGGCTTGAGATCGCGTCCTATGTCGGAGCTGCGCCAGGCTGCGTTATAAGATTCGACTTCATCGTGAGCGCGTCCTTCGGCAAGCGCCTTGCAAATATGTTCCGCCGCCAGCATGCCTGAGAGCATCGCATTATGCGATCCCTTTATGCGCGGCACGTTGATGAATCCGGCTGCGCAGCCGATGAGCGCGCCTCCGGGGAAGACGAGTTTAGGCACACTCTGCCAGCCGCCCTCGGTGAGCGCGCGAGCCCCGTAAGAAAGACGTTCGCCGCCTTCGAGCGTTGGCGCAATAAGCGGATGCGTCTTGAATCGCTGGAATTCGTCGAAAGGCGAAAGCGTCGGATTGCCGTAGTTGAGGTGGACGACGAAGCCGACGGCGACGAGGTCTCCCTCGAAGTGATAGAGGAAGGAGCCGCCGCCCGTATCCGGCGTCAGCGGCCATCCAAAACTGTGCTGGACCAGCCCGGCCTTGTATTTCTCTTTCTTTATCCTCCACAGCTCCTTGAAGCCGATCCCGAACTTCTGAGGCTCGCTGTCGCGCGCGAGGTCGAATTTGTCGATAAGCTGCTTCGACAGGGATCCGCGCGCGCCCTCCGCGAAAAGCGTATATTTGCCGCGCAGCTCCATTCCGCGGGCGAAGCTTTCCTTTAGCTCGCCGTCGCGGCTCACTCCCATGTCGCCGGTGGCGACGCCGAGCACTTCGCCTTTATCGCCATAAAGTGTTTCCACCCCGGCGAAGCCCGGATAGATCTCGACGCCGAGCGCTTCCGCTTCGCTCGCGAGAAATCGCACGACATTGCCCAGAGAGCCGATGAAATTGCCGTGATTGCTCATTAGCCGCGGCATGAGGAAATTCGGAATCCGGAGGCCGCCTTTTTCGCTCAGGACGAGGAAATGATCCTCATGGACTTGCGTCGTCAACGGGTGCTCGGGCCTCTCGCGCCATCCGGGAACGAGACGGTCGAGGCCTATTGGATCGATCACCGCGCCGGAAAGGATATGGGCGCCGGCTTCCGAACCCTTCTCGATGACGACGACGGAAATTTCCGGAGATAGCTGTTTCAGGCGAATGGCCGCGGCAAGGCCGGCCGGCCCGGCGCCGACAATGACGACGTCATATTCCATTGCTTCGCGGGGCGGCAGATCCTTAACTTGCGAGGCCATGGTTTCTCCTCTTCCACAAATCGCTGCGGTGAGTGTAGCCTTTTTGAGCGCGACGCGCCAAAAAGGACCTTGCTCATCGACCGCCGCGGAGCATGGATGGGGGGCAACGCCCTGGGGCGCATGAAACGCAACGCTTCAATCGCTGCGATCCTTGTCCTCGGCGTCGCCGCCATCTGGTGGGTCTTCGGACGCGGCAATTCCTCGCGCCAGCCGGCGTTTCTCGGCTATGTCGAGGGGGACATTCTTTATATAGGGCCGAACGAAGGAGAGCGCCTCGACAAAATCGCGGTCGAGGTCGGCTCCAATGTGGCGCAAGGCGATGTGCTTTTCGTCATGGCGACTCCCATTCTGGACCGGCAGCATAAGGAAGCCGACGCGCGCCTCAACCAAATGGAGGCGCAGCTCCAGAATCTTCGCGCCTCGATGAACAGGCCCGAGCAGATCGCCGTTTTGCAGGCTTCGCTTGAACGGGCGCAGGCCGCCGTGGACCTCTCAAAGGCCGAGTATCAGCGGCAGAAAACGCTCTATGGGCAGGGGAATGTCTCAAAGGCGGCGCTGGACCGCGCCGTCATGGCGCTCGCCCGCGACGACGCCTCGCTGAAGGAAGCGCAGCGCCAGATCGAGGCGTCCCGTATGGCGAGCCGTTCGCAGGAGATCGAAGGGGCGGAGGCGGCCATGGGTCAGGCGCGCGCGCAACTCGATCAAATCAATACGCGCATCGCGCGGCAAAGCGTAACCGCACCTGCCGCCGGCGTCGTACAGGATGTCTTCTTCCGTCCGGGCGAAATGGTGAACGCCGGGCAGCCTGTCGTCGCCCTGCTGCCGCCTGGAAATCGCAAGGTCCGTTTTTATGTCCCACAGGCGCAGCTTGTGTCGATCAAACTGGGCGCTCGCGTGAAGGTGTCCTGCGACGGTTGCAAGGATGGGCTGTGGGGCCGCATCTATTACATGTCCGGGCGCGAGGAATTTACACCGCCGGTGATTTTCAGTGATCAGGAGCGCGCCAAACTCGTGTTCAAGATCGAAGCCAGGCTAGAAGGCGATGCGCGAGAGCTGCCCATCGGTCTGCCGGTCTCGATCAAACTGTGGCCCGAAGGCGAGGGCTGATGGCTGCGGGCGCCGACATCGCAATCGACGTCGAAGGTCTGACGAAGTCCTTCAATGGAAAGAAGGTCGTTGACAACCTCACGCTGCAAGTGGAGCGGGGGCGCATTCACGGATTTCTCGGCCCAAACGGCAGCGGCAAGACCACAACCATTCGGATGCTGTGTGGCCTGCTGACGCCCGACTCCGGCCATGGGACATGCCTTGGCCTCGATATATTGACGCAGCAGAGCGAGATCAAACGTCACGTCGGCTATATGACGCAGCGCTTTTCGCTGTATGGCGATCTGACGATCTACGAAAATCTCGAATTCGTCGCCAGGATCTACGGCATGGAGGATCCCCCGGCGGCCGCGCGTGCGCAGATCGAAAAACTGGGGCTTGCGCGTCGCGCGGATCAACTCGCGGGTCAGTTGTCTGGAGGTTGGAAGCAAAGGCTCGCTCTCGGCGCCTGTACTTTGCCAAGCCCGTCTCTCTTGCTGCTGGACGAGCCGACCGCCGGCGTCGACCCCAAAGCGCGGCGCGATTTCTGGGACGAGATTCACCATCTCGCCTCGCACGGCCTCACCGTGCTCGTCTCCACACATTACATGGACGAAGCGGAGCGCTGTCACAAGATCGCCTATATCGCCGACGGCCATCTTCTGGCCCAGGGAACAACCGCGGAAATCATCGCAAGGTCGGGTCTCTCGACTTACGTCGTGACCGGCGCGAACCTCGACGCGCTGGCGGATCGTCTCAAGGGAATGGATGGCGTAGAGATGATCGCGCCCTTTGGCATGGCGCTCCATATCGGCGGACGCGACGCGCGGAAGCTCGAGCGGCTCGCCGAGGAATTCGGGCGCGATCCGGCGCAACGCTGGGCCCGCGACGAAGCGACGCTCGAGGATGTGTTCATCGATCTCATGACCCATGTCGAGAGTTCGCGCCAATGAGCTGGTCCGCTCCGGGACGGTCCGAAAGCAGAATGCGCGCGCTGTGGGATTCGCTGCAGCGCATTCGCGCTATCTTTGTAAAAGAGCTCATTCAGTTGCAACGCGACCGCCCGACATTCGCAATGATCGTCGGCATTCCGCTCATGCAACTGATGCTGTTCGGCTACGCGATCAATACGGACCCAAAGCATTTGCCGACGGCGCTTCTCGTGAAAGACGACGGGCCGTTGGCGCGCTCCTTCGTCGCGGCGTTGCGCGCGACGGATTATTTCAACATCGTCGAAATTGCGAACGGCGAAGCGGACGCGGACCGTCTGATTCTTTCGAACAAGGTACAGTTCGTCATCGACATTCCGCCGGATTTCAGCAAGCGACTTATCCGCGGAGAAAAGCCCGACATCCTTGTGATTGCGGATGCGACCGACCCGACTGCTACGGTGGGCGCGATAGCGGCGGTGACGGGCGTCGTCGGCGGCGCATTCGATCGGGAGCTCACGGGGCCGCTCGGAAATTTAGCGCAAGGCGCCGCGCCCTATGAGCTGCGCATTCAGCGCCGCTACAATCCGGCGGGTGAAACCCGGCGCAATATCGTGCCGGGGTTGATCGGCACGATCCTCACCATGACCATGCTGATCTACACCGGGCTGTCGGTGACGCGGGAAATCGAACGCGGCACGATGGAGGCGCTGCTCGCCATGCCGGTGCGGCCCACCGAAGTGATGCTCGGAAAGATTTCGCCCTATGTCGTCGTCGGGGGCGTGCAAATGGCGACGATCCTGATCGTGGCGACGCTGTTGTTTCAGGTTCCGATCGTCGGCTCGCTCTTCGTGCTCGTACCGCTTACATTGCTCTTCATTCTCGCGAATCTATCGGTTGGATACACATTCTCGACCGTCGCAACCAATCAGTTGCAAGCAATCCAGATGTCGTTCTTCTTCTTTTTGCCGAGCATGTTGCTATCCGGATTCCTGTTTCCTTTCCGGGGCATGCCGGTCTGGGCGCAATATGTCGGAGAATGTCTTCCGCTGACGCATTTTCTTCGCATCGTGCGGTCGATCATGCTCAAAGGCTCCGGCTTCTCCGATCTGATGAGCGACACTGCGGCGCTCGGCCTGTTTACGCTGATCGCCATGACGATCGCCATCAAGCGTTTCCGTCAAACATTGGACTGAGCTTTAACTCGCAGTCGCGGCGCCACTCCCAATTTTTCAAAAGCTGGACTATGCTGGATTTCCGCGCCGGCCTGCGCAGAAGCCGACCATGTCTTTTGGAGGCTCCATGGAAAAACTGAATAAATGGCTGATGGCGGGATTGGTCCTGATCGCCGGCTACTATCTCTGGTCTTTTTTCGTGAGCAGCCGTTATCAGGCGCTCTGCCAGCTGGTTTACTGGGATTCGACCACCTCCGAGATCCGCTCTTGCGACGATCTGCGAACCCAGTTGGAGACCGGCAAATAGCCGGCAAAACGACCGCCGCACGGAGTTCTCCATGCGCTATAGGATTTTGTGGATGTTTCTTCTTATGCTTCCCGCGCAGATCTTTGCGCGCGCCGAGGCGAAAGAAGTCCATCTCGAGTGCGCTCGCACAAACCAGACCGTCGCCGTAGATATAGACACCAATAGATCCTTCCTCCAGCTTATGTGGAGCGAGGGAGTCGCGCAGGAGTTCCAGAACGGAGACTCCTATATGTCGGGACCGGACAGTTTCGGCCGCAAGGAGAAGGTGACGCTTATCGTCAGCCTCGACAAGGACAAGATAGATTTCGGCGAAGACCGCATTTGCGTCGAAGACGGATCGAAGGGCAAGTGCGTCGACAAGCATTTGCGCAATTCGCTCGACCTTAAGACGGGTGAATTGAAATACGACGATGGTCAGGTGATCGCCATACTGCGGTGCGTTCCAGCTCCTCCGGGCCGCGGCTTCTGATCGTCTAGGATTCCGACCGGGGCGCGTCCTTTTGCTCCCCGCGCGTCGATATGCGCTCGGCGATTGCGAAGGCGAGCGTCGAAACGACGAAAGTGAGATGAATGCCAATGTAAAAATAGAGATCGCGATCATTCATCTCAGGAATATTCATAAAGGCCTCCAGCAATTTGATTGCCGAGATGGCGACGATCGTCGACAGAAGCCGTAATTTGAGTTCTGAAAAGTCGATATTGCCCATCCAGTCGGGCCAATCTTCGTGCTCCTTCGAATCCACGCGCGAAACGAAGTTTTCATAAACCGAAATCGTCACGATGACCACGAGCGCGCCCGTCAGAGTGACATCAACGAGGCCCAAAAGTTTGGTCGTAAAACGCTCCTCGTTTGAAGTGATAAGAACGTGGAAAAGCTCCCACAGCCGTTCGCACCCGTTAACCACCAGAGCGAGCAGCCCAAGCGTCAGCGTCACAAATAAGGGCGCGAGCAGCCATCGAGAAAGAAGCAGATATTTTTCGAAAAGTCGCTTGAGCATGGGAAGCTGCGCTTGAGGGGTGGACGGGCCGTGACTGAGCCTCGCCGTTCATACCGCAAAGCCGGGATTGGACAAAGACCCGAAACGACCCGTCAATGCAGCGATTTCCCGGCGGCCT
>Ga0209048_10000370_pt1 | contig 48128 bp, 45 predicted proteins | sample FrelakmetCRP12CR_FD_187146 | JGI IMG/M metagenome (GOLD analysis project Ga0209048, IMG submission 187146) | Freshwater lake sediment microbial communities from the University of Notre Dame, USA, for methane emissions studies - CRP12 CR (SPAdes)... | ecosystem: Environmental > Aquatic >...
CGGGCCATCGCGGCCACCGCGAGCCACGAGTCGAACCGGCCGATGGCTGCACCTCGGCGCCGTCCGTACGCACCGCCGCTCGCCGCGGCCCACGCCATGTACGCCAGCGCGGCATCACCGGCGACCGGGGCAACACGCGCTCGACGCGCGCCCAGCGCCGCGATCGCGTCGAGCGGCCCACCTTGCACCGCGACCGCCTCGGCCCGTCCGTCCGAACCCTGCGTCCACGCCGCGGCGAGCTCCGTCAACGCCCGGCACGCGGGACGATCGTCGATCCTGATCGCCGACGCGGGCACGGACGCGGGCAACAACACCGGAAGAAGTGGGGTGGGGAACTCGGCCGTGTGCGCCCGATACGAGGCCACCGCGTACTCCGGTTCCCACGACATCAGCCGGAACGGAAGATCGAGCACCGCGGGCTCGATGACCGTTTCCGACAGGTCTTCGCCGCGCACGACTCGTTCGTGTGCCGCGAGCGCGGCGACCGGTCCGGGCGTGACGTGGGGGGCGAGCTCCGACCACGAGTGCGTGGATGCCGCGACCTCGGACACCGGACCCAGCGCGAATGCGCCCGAGCCGTCGACCAGCATCGGGCCGGCCCACTCACCCGGGGCTTCGAGGGCGAGGCGGTACTCCGCGTGATGAGCAGCCGGCCACAGCTGCTTGCCGCGTTCGGCGGCGGCCATCGCCCGATCACGCAACGACACGAGAACCTTCCACTCACGGTTCGTGCACAACGCGTCGATCAGACGGATCAGCTCGTCGAGATCCCCGCGTTCGATTGCGGAGGAAACCTCGTCGATCACCGCGACTCAGATGACACTGTCACCCGCGACGACGCGAGGGCGCAGCAGCGACGCGAGGCGCTGACGATGCACCACGGCGTCACCGAAGCTGAGTTGATCGAGCTGCGCGCGCTTCAGGAAGAAATGCAGATCGTGCTCCCACGTGAAGCCGATGCCGCCGTGCACCTGCAACGCCGAGGCCATCACCCGTTTCGACGCGTCGGAACACCAGATCTTCGCGGTCGACGCGGCAATCGACGCGTCAGGATCACCGGCACCGATGCTCCATGCCGCCCAGTACACCGTGGACCGCATCCCTTCGACGTCCACGAGCATGTCCGCGCAGCGGTGCTTGACGGCCTGGAAGCTGCCGATGGGCTTGTCGAACTGCACCCGATCCTTCGCGTACTGCACCGCCATGTCGAGCGCCCGTCCCGCGCCGCCGAGCATCTCGGCCGACGTGAAGACTGAGCCACGATCGAGCAGCGCGTCCACTGCGTCGGAACCACCGATGCGTTCGGCGGGCGCGGCGTCGAACGTCAGCCACCCGAGCTCTCTCGTCCGGTCCATGGCCGACTCCCGAAGCGGGCGCCCTCCGGCGTCGAGGTCCACGAGGAACAGGGCGGCACCCGCATCATCCGTCGCCACCACGACCGCGAGATCTGCCGACGGCGAGAACGGCACCGGATCACAACGACCCGTCAGCGCCCACGCGGCACCGGCCGGCGCCGCGGTCACCGCGCCCGCATCGCGGTTCCACGCCACGCAACCGATCGAGTCACCCGTGACCAGGCGTGCCGCGGCCGCGTGGCCCCGCAACGCGCCGAGAGCGAGCACGCTCGAAAGCAACGGGACCGGCGCGGCGTGACGGCCGATCTCCTCGAGCATCACCGCGAGCTCCACCGCGCCGAGCCCGAGGCCACCGTCGGTTTCGGGGACCTCGACACCGAGCCAGCCCTGCTCGACCATCGCGGACCACAGTGCTCGGTCGCAGCCCTCGTCGCGCTCGAACGCGGCGCGTACCGACGCCGGCCCCGCCAGACCGTCGAGCAGTTCACGCGCTCCGTCCTGGAGGGCGAGTTGGTCGTCGGAGAGCTCGAAGTCCACGGTGACGCAGGTTACTCCGGGTCCCCGGGGGGAGAACCCACGGCACCATCGCACTAGATTCGGAACGAGCATCGACGATACCGAGGAGCACCCCCATGGTTGAGCCGCCCGCCGTCCTGCGCCACGGCGATCAGGAGATCGAGCTGCCCGTCGTGCGAGGCACCGAAGACGAGCTCGGGATAGACATCGCGAAATTGCGCGACAAGACCGGCCTCGTCACCCTCGACTACGGGTTCGTGAACACCGCCGCCACCGAGTCCTCGATCACCTTCATCGACGGCGACGCCGGCATCCTGCGCTACCGCGGCATCCCGATCGAGCAGATGGCCGAGCACGGGTCGTTCCTCGAGACGTCGTACCTGCTCATCTGGGGCGAGCTGCCCACCAAGGAGCAGCTGGACGCGTTCCGGTTCCTGATCCGCAAGCACACGTTGTTGCACGAGGACACGAAACGGATCTTCGACGCGCTGCCGAAGGACGCGCACCCCATGGGCACACTGTCGTCCGTCGTCAGCGCGCTGTCGACCTTCTATCAGGACAGCGAAGACCCTCACGACGCGGACCAGGTCCACGTGTCGATCATCCGGCTGATGGCCAAGCTCCCGACGATCGCGGCGTACTCGTACAAGAAGTCGATCGGCCAGCCGTTCCTGTACCCGAACAACAGCCTCGACCTCATCGAGAACTTCCTCACGATGATGTTCGCGGTGCCGTCCGAGCCGTATCGGGCGAGCCCGAAGGTCGTGCACGCGCTCAAGCTGCTCCTCATCCTCCACGCCGACCACGAGCAGAACTGCTCCACCTCCACGGTGCGTCTCGTCGGCTCCAGCGACGCCAACCTCTACGCGTCGATCGCCGCGGGCATCAACGCGCTCTGGGGGCCGCTGCACGGTGGGGCCAATCAGGCCGTCGTCGAGATGCTCGAGAAGATCCGCGCCGACGGCGGCGACGTGGCGAAGTACGTGCGCATGGCCAAGGATCCCGACTCGCCGTTCCGGCTCTCGGGCTTCGGCCACCGCGTCTACAAGAACTACGACCCGAGGGCCCGCATCATCAAGGAGGCCGCCGACGAGGTGATCTCCGAGCTCGAGCAGCGTGACGAGCTCCTCGATCTCGCCATGCAGCTCGAGGACGTCGCGCTCAACGACGAGTACTTCATCGAGCGCAAGCTGTACCCCAACGTCGACTTCTACTCCGGGCTCATCTACCGTGCGATGGGATTCCCCACCAACATGTTCCCGGTCCTGTTCGCGATCGGCCGGCTCCCCGGATGGATCGCCCACTGGAAAGAGATGATGGAGAGCCCCAAGACGAAGATCGGGCGGCCGCGTCAGATCTACACCGGTCCGGCGATTTGCGAATACGTCCCGATCGAGCAGCGCGGCTGACTCGTCGTTCGTGGATCTCACACCCACCGCCGAGGAGGCGGAGCTTCGAGCCGAGGTTCGGGCCTGGCTGCACGAGCACCTGCCCTGGGAGTACGGCAAAGGACTCCCGCCGCGGTTCGACGATCTCGCCGACGAAGTGGCGTTCGGACGCGAGTGGCAGGCGAAGCTGGCTGCGAGGCGGTGGGTCGGTGTCGCGTGGCCCGAGGAGTACGGCGGTCGCGGCGCAGGACCACTGGAGCACTTCATCGTCATCGAGGAGCTCGCGCGGGCGCGCGCACCCGAGCTCGTCGGGCGCATCGGGATCAACCTGGTCGGACCCACGCTGCTCGCGCACGGCACACCCGAGCAGAAGCAACGATGGTTGCCGAACATCCTGTCGGCCGCGGAGATCTGGTGTCAGCTGTTCAGCGAGCCCGAAGCCGGCAGCGACCTCGCGTCGTTGCGCACCCGCGCCGTCGCCGTCGACGGCGGATGGGTGCTCAACGGGCAGAAGGTGTGGACGAGCTACGCGCAGTTCGCCGACTGGGGCGTGTGCCTCGCCCGCACGGATCCCGACGTCCGCAAGCAAGAAGGCATCTCCTACTTTGTCGTCGACATGCGCGCACCCGGCGTGGAGGTGCGACCGCTGCGCCAGATCACCGACGAAGCCGAGTTCAACGAGGTGTTCCTCGCGGACGTGTTCGTGCCTGCGGAGCAGTTGATCGGCCCCGAACACGCCGGCTGGAAGATCGCGAACTCGACGCTCACGCACGAGCGCGGCGTCAACCCTCGCCAACTCGTCGTTCACGTGCAGCTCATCGAGGAACTGCTGCGGATGGCGCTCGAGTCGGGCGCGTACGACGACCACCGGCTCCAGCAGCGCCTGGCGCAGGCCTACGTGGAGGTGCGCCTGTTCCAGTTGTTGAACTGGCGAACGCTGTCCCGTCTCGCCAAGGGCAAGGCGCCCGGCCCGGAGGGCAGCCTGCTCAAGCTGTACTGGAGCGAGATGAGCAAGCGGCTGCACGACATCGTGATGGCCGTGCTCGGTCCCGCGGCCCCGCTCTGGCACGGCGCATCGGCGAACCCCGGCGACGGCGTCTGGCAGCGATCGTGGTTGTACTACCAGGCCGCGTCGATCTGGGCCGGTGCCAACGAGATCCAGCGCAACGTGATCGGCGAGCGGGTCCTCGGCCTCCCGCGCTGACGTCCCCGTATCGTTCTGGCGGGAATTGACCCGTGTTTTCGGGTCTCACTCCCGCCAGTTCGGGGTCGGGCTGTCGGGGACGCCGGCCGAACGGTCGGATTGTCCGTTCTCGGCAGAAGCCGTAGTCTGGTACGGATACCGCTCGGAGGGGCTGGATGCGTTCGATCGACCTGATGACGCCCGCGGGGCTGCGGGGAACCCTGCTCGACGAGATGGCCGCGTGCGTCGACCGGCTCGACCGCCTCGACGAGGGTGACTGGTCGCGACCGATCCGCGTCCCCGGCCGGACCGTCCTCGACACCGTGAATGCGGTGGCCGAACGGCTCCGGCGGCTCGAGGCCGAGCTCGGCTCGGGCCTCGCCGTCGACGCTCCGCACGGCACAGCGGCGTCGTCGCCCGCAGAAGCGCTGGCTGCGACCCACGCGGCACACGACGCGCTCTTCGCCACCCTCGACGCTCCGCCCGAACACGTGGACGAATCGAAGCTGCTCGGCCCGCTCCTCTCCACCGCGCTCGCCCACCACGACGTCCTCCACGCGGTCGGCGCCGAGCAGGCCCTTCGCGATGCGGTGGCGACGATCGCGGCCCGATCCATCGCCGGCATCCTCGCCGCGCCGATCTTCGAGGGCCTCACCCGCCACCCGGAGCAGCCCATCGCCTACCGGCTCGTGGCCCCGACCGCGACCACCGCGGTGTGGTCCATGGGCGACCAGTGGCACTTCGGCGGGGACAAGCGGTTCCCCACGTGTCACATCAACGCCGACGACTCCTCGATGCTGCTGTTCGTCACCGGTCGCATCGCGCCAGGAGACCTCCGACTCTGGGTCACCGGCGAGCGCGAGCTCGTGTGGCTGTTCAAGGACTACTTCCCGGGCACGTGAGGCGATCCGCGGATCGGATCGCCTACTCGGGGGACCGAGTCTATTCGAACCTTTACTACTTCTTGCGCTATATAGGCGTTAAGGGTAGTCTGTCGTAACTCTTCCGGATAATGCGCTGGAATCCGAAAAGGCTGGGGGCTACAGATGTTTCGCTTGTCTGATCTTTCTACGCGTTCGCGCCGCGGCGCCGCTCTGTTCGGTCTGCTGAGCCTTGTGGCGGTTTCATGCACCTTTCCCGACGGCACAACGGACGTGGTGGCGAATTGCGGGCCGACGACCGCACCCAAGATGGTCGCCGTGATCGGCGACAGCATCGCCAAGGGCGTTCAATACACACGACCGGACGGTTCGGTTGTCGGCGAAGGCGGACAGGCGCAGGAGTTCTGTCTGTTCAACGCCGCCGCACCGTTCGCATGGCGTTCGGTGATTCGCGCCGTCGGAGGGCAGGACGTTGGTTACTACCTCGCGGACGGCGCCTTCACGGAGGTCTACAGCTCCTCGGCGAGCGCCGTGTTCGTGATCCTCGGGACCAACGACATCGGAACCGTGAACATCAAGGGGATCCCCTTCGAGACAATCGAGAGCAACGCGACACAAGCGGCCGCCAAGCTGCAGGGTCACTGCGTGGTCTGGGCCGGTCAGAACGAGCAGTGGGACACCTATGTCGGGGGCAGGTTGTACAAGACCGCAGCGCAGGCGGCGCGGTACAACGCCGACCTTCGCCAACTTGCGGCGACGAACTCGAACTTCCACTACGCCGACTACGACGCGCTGGTGCGGAACAACGCAACGTTCCGAGCGGCGCTGCAAGCCGACGGACTCAAGATCCATCCGTCGACCGAAGCCGGCCAAGTCGCCCTCGCACAGTGGGAAGCATTCCTCGTCCACTCGTACTGCGGGATCTGAAGACGCCGAGCGGCGTCGCGTTTCCTCGCACGTCCCGCCCGAGCACGCGGATCCCCGGAGCCTCTGCCGCTAGATTCGTGAGGTTCACGTCAGGAGCCGGGATGGACTTCAGCACGATCCGCTACGAGGTCGACGGGGCCGTCGCCACGATCACCCTGGCGCGCCCGGACCAGGCGAACGCGCAGAACAGCCGCCTGCTCGACGAGCTCGATGCCGCGTTCGACCTCGCCGACGCGGCTGACGCGGTTCGGGTCGTCATCCTCGCGGCCGACGGCAAGCACTTCTCCGCCGGTCACGACCTCAAGGAGCTGTTCGCCGGCGAGGACCCGTGGGCCGCGATGCGAGACACCGCCGAGGGCAAGCTCCACCACGAACAGGTCATGTACTTCGATCGCTGCGTGAAGATCCGCGACTTCCGCAAGCCCACGATCGCCGCGGTGCAGGGTGTCTGCTCGGCCGCCGGTTTGATGCTGGCGTGCATGTGCGACCTCATCGTCGCGGCCGACGACGCGCGTTTCTCCAATCCGGTGTTGCGCATGAGCGGCGCGGGCGTGGAGCTCCTGGTGGAGCCGTGGGAACTCGGTCCGCGCAAGGCGAAGGAGTTCCTCCTCTGCGCCGAGACCTTCGACGCCGCGGACGCCGAACGCTTCGGTCTGGTCAACCGGGTGGTACCGCGCGCGGAGCTCGGGTCAGCCGCTCGCGAGATGGCCGACAAGGTCGCGCTCGTCCCGCCCGTCACCGCGCAGGCCGTGAAGGGATCGATCAACCACATGCTCGATCTCCAGGGCCAGCGTGAGAGTTGGCGGTACCACTTCATGGTCCACCAGCACGTGAGCAACACCGCGGCCGCACTCGGAGCGATGCAGCAACGCACGGCCGGCGGCATGGACGCGGTGAAGGCCGAGCAGCAACGGGGCCACGCCGAGTGAGCCGACCGCTCGACGGGCTGCGCGTCCTCGACCTCGGCACCCGCATCGCGGCGCCGTTCTGCGCCGGACTGCTCGGCGAGATGGGCGCCGAGGTCGTCAAGATCGAACAACCCGGCACCGGCGACTTCATGCGCGAGATCGGCCCGTTCGTCGACACCGGCGACGACGGCAACGACGAAGGGCCGGGCTACTCGTTGTTCTGGGCCGTCGAGGGCCGGGGCCGCAAGAGCGTCACGCTGGACCTGCGCCGGCCCGACGGCCAGGATCTGTTCCGACGGCTGGCCGCGACCGCGGACGTCGTCGTCGAGAACTTCCGGCCGGGAACGCTCGAGAAGTGGAAGATCGCCCCCCGCGATCTCGATCCGCGCCTCGTGACCGTGCGTATCAGCAGCTTCGGCCAGGACGGGCCGAACGCGAAGCGGCCCGGCCTCGATCGGGTCGGGATCGGGTACGGCGGTCTCCTGCATCTCACCGGCTATCCGGACCGCCCGCCGGTTCGGGTCGGCGTGACGATCTCGGACTACCTCACCGGCGTGTTCGCCGCGCAGGCCGCGACCGCGGCGTTGTACGCGCGCGACGCGCGCGGCGGCACCGGCGCGGTGATCGACGCCGCGCTGTACGGCGCGGTGCTGCGCATCCTCGAATGGACCATCGCCGGCTACGACAAGCTCGGGATCGTGCGCTCGCGCGAGGGCAATCGCCTGGCCAACTCGGCGCCGCTCGACAACTACCCCACCGCCGACGGCAAGTTCGTGTGCATCGTCGCCGGCTCGGACGCGAACTTCACCCGCCTGTGTCGCGCGATGGAACGCGTCGATCTCCTCGACGACCCCCGCTTCGCCAAGCTCGCCGACCGCGCCGCGCACAACGACCTCATCAACGGCATCGTGGCCGAGTGGACGTCGGCTCGGCCGGCGACGGAGGTGGAGACCGCGTGCATCGAACACGACGTCCCGGTTGCCACCGCGTACACCGCCGCCGACATGTTCGCCGATCCCCAGTTCGCGGCCCGGGGCGATCTCATCACCGTCGACGATCCGGTCGTCGGCCCGCTGAAGCAACAGGCACCGTACCCCCGTTTCGTCGGCGAGCCGGTGCCCGCTCCGAGTGGCGCGCCGCGTCTCGGGGAGCACACGCGTGAGGTGCTCGGCCCGCTCGGCCTCGACGCATCGGCGCTCGACGCATTGGCCGAGGCGGGAGTCATCTGATGGAGCTCGTCGACGACGGCGCGCTCGTCGGCGGACGGTGCCGCGAATGTGCACGCCATCACTTCCCCCTTCTGGCCACCTGCCCGTACTGCGCGGCGCCCGATGGGATCGAGCGGGTGGCCCTCCCATCGACCGGCACCCTCTGGGGATGGACAGCGGTGACCGCGTCGCCGCCCGGGTACGAAGGCCCGGTGCCGTACGGCTTCGGCGTGGTCGAGCTGCCCGTGGGACTGCGCGTGATCACCCGCATCACCGAGCCCGACCCGTCCCGACTCCATTTCGGGCAGCCGATGCACCTGGTCGTGGAGCCCGACCACGGATACGCGTTCGCACCCGATCACCTGGTTGCGGGCGGGGAACAATGAGCGCGTTCGAGAGCGCGGTCGAGATCGCGGGCGTCGGGATCCACCCGTTCGGCCGGTTCCCGGATGCGACGGTCACCGAGATCGCGGCCGTCGCGGTGCGCAGCGCGCTCCGAGAAGCGGGCATCGAACGTGGCGGCTTCCAGGCCGCGTTCTGCGGTCAGGCCTACGCCGGCGTCGCCGCCGCGCACAAGGTGCTCGGCGCGCTCGGGATGACCGGCATGCCGATCGTGGATGTCGAAGCGGGTTGCGCGAGCGGCGGGGCCGCGCTCATGCTCGGCGCGGCGTCGATCCGCAGCGGCCAGTACGACACCGTCCTCGTGTTCGGCATGGAGAAGATGCCCAAGGGCATCATCCGCTCGTCGTTCTTCGAGCCGTGGCGCGAAGAAGCCGGCCTCGCCGCGACGCCCGCGTACTTCGCGCTGCGTGCCCAGCGGCTCATCCGTGAGACCGGGATCACGAAGGAGCATCTCGCGCGGGTCGTCGTGAAGAACCGCTGCCACGGCGTGCACAACCCCGATGCCATGTTCCGCAGCGAGACGACGATCGAGACCGTCCTCGGCTCTCGCGTGGTCTGCGAGCCGTTGCACCTCCACATGCTGTGCTCCCCCAACGAAGGCGCGGCGGCGGTCGTGCTCCGTCGGTCCGAAGGAACGGGCGAACGGGTCACCGTCGAGGCCGCAGTCCTCCGCTCGCACCTGCCCGGATCGGTGCTCGGCGAGGCCACGCCCATGAGCGGTCTGACCGACGACACCATCCCTCCCCCGACGACGCTCGCGGCGGTGGCCGCATACGACGAAGCGGGAGTCGGACCCGAGGACCTCGACGTCGTCGAGTGCCAGGACACCGACGCGGCCCGCGAGCTGCTCTCCTACGAGGAGCTCGGGCTCTGCGAACACGGACAACAGACCGAGTGGGTCGAGCAGGGTCACACGAGCCTCGGCGGATCGCTCCCCGTGAATCCGAGTGGCGGCCTGCTCTCGAAAGGCGAACCCCTGGGCGCGTCGGCGCTCGGCCAGGTCGTGGAGCTGACCCGCCAACTGCGCGGGGAGTGCGGCGAACGACAGGTATCCGACGCGCGCGTCGCGCTCGGCCACACCGTCGGACGCGGTGCCAACGCTTCGGTGGTGATCCTCAAGCGATAACGCCTACGGCAGGCCCGCGTGGGGCGCATCCACGTTCACGATCTCGATCGCACCATGCTCGTTGTCGACGGCGGTGCAGAGGAACAACGTGCGACCGTCGGGCCCGCCCAGCATGCAGGCCACCGCCATCCGGCCCGGGGTGTCGATGCGATCGAGGATCCCGCCACCGTCGGCGATTCGAAGGAACGCACGCGTCCCCGGTGACGCCACCCACATCGCGCCCTCGGCGTCGAGACAGATGCCGTCGGGGGTCAACCCGCCGATCGCGGCGAACACGCGCCGGTTCGAGAGCGAACCGTCCGCCGACACGTCGAATGCCGTCACGCGGTCGGCGAACGTCTCGGCGACGATCAACGTCGAGCCGTCGGGTGTGAGCACCATTCCGTTCGGAAACGCGAGATCATCGGCGACGACATGCGCCGCGCCGTCGAGGTCGACGAGCACGATGGTCGTGGGCGCGGGCGACGCGCCGCCCCAGAGGTCGAACCCGAAGTTGCCGACGTACGCGCGGCCGGTGACGTCGACGACCATGTCGTTGCCGTCGCCGCCCGTGAGCACATTGAGATCCGCGACCTCGTGCAGCGCGTCACCGTCCCACCGCAGCAATCGCCGGTCGATCGACGACACGACCAGCAACGTCCCGTCGGGTCGGAAGCCGAGGCCGTGCGGTCGGCCCGGGACGTCCACCACCTTCTCGACATGCCCCCCGAGGTCGACCGTGTAGATCGTCGGGGCGTAGAGGTCCGAGAACCACAATCGACCATCACGCCATCGCGGGCATTCCGGAAAACGCAAGCCGTCGACCAGCGTCGTCGGTTCGTGCCCCGCGGTGCTCAACCGGCGAGCCGGGAGTTGTAGTCGGCGATGAGCGCGTCGGACCGACGTTGGGTCTCGAGGAGCGCGGCGTCGGGGGTCGCCTTCCCGGTGAGCATCGACGCGATGCCCTCCTTCACGATCTTGCGGATCTGGTTGTACGGGCCGACCAACGCGCCCGCCGTCGAATCGTTCGTGGGACCGTTGAAGACCTGGTCGTAACCCACCTTGTACTCGGGCTCCTTCGCCCAGAGGTCCTTGATCTCGGGCGACTCGACCACCGAGGTGCGGAACGGCACGTAGCCCGTCTCGACGTCGAGCTTGGCGAGCTGCGGCGTGTCGACGAGGAACTTCACGTACTCCCATGCGGCGGCCTGCTGCTCGGGACGGGAACGATTGACGATCCACAAGGATCCTTCGGCCACCTGCAACCCGCCGCCCGTCTTCAACCCGGGCATCGGTCCGACGCCGAGATCGACGTTGGGATACTGACCGGACGCGAGGATGTTCTTCACCGGCCCGAGACCGGAAATCGCGTCGATGGTCATCGCCGCGTTGCCGTTGCCGATGGCGAGCAAGTTGTCGACGGACCCCTCGGCACCACCGGTGTCGAGCGCGAGACCCGTCGTCACCATGTCGTGCCACCAGTTCCACGCGGCGCTGCCGGTGGGGTTGACCAGCGCGGTCTTCGTGGCCCGCGCCTTGCGGCCGTTGCCGTTGTTCACGTACACCTGACCGTTCTTCGAGTACCAGAACTCGTTGTAGAACGGTTCCTGCTTCAGCGCGATGCCGTGTGGCGCGGCGTTGCTGTCGACGATCTTCTGGGAGTCGGCACGGACCTCGGCCAGCGTCTTCGGCGGAGCGTTCGGGTCCAACCCGGCCTTCGCGAACGCCTTCTTGTTGTAGTACAGGACCGGGTTCGACACGTTGTACGGCATCGACTGCTGCACGCCACCGAGCGAGTACGCGGCGAGCGCGCGGGGCAGGAAATCGGACAACGAGTAGTGATCGCCGTCGATGCAGGCCTGCACCGGCAGGATGGCCTTCGAGTCGATCATGGTCTGTGCGGTGGTCTCCTCCACCTCGATGAGGTCGGGCACGTCGCCGGTCTGCAGCCCGGCGCGGAACTTGTCGAGCCCACCACCCGTCGGTTGCTCGACGAGCTTCACCTTCACCTTCGACTGCGACTCGTTGAACTTCTTGGTGAGATCGCTGAGCACCTGCACGTTGTTCGACAGGAACTGGTGCCAGAAGGTGATCTCGACGGGGCTCTTCGCCTTGCGGAGCGCGTCGAGCGGGCAGGCCGCGCCCTTCGCACCCGTCGTGGCCGGCTTCGCGCCCGAGCTCTTCGAGCTGCCCCCTCCCCCGCACGCGGCGAGGGCGAGCACCGGCACGAGGAACGCGAGCGCGACCCGCCGCCGCATCACGTCAGCCGCCGACGCGCGAGTTGTAGTCGGCGATCGCCTGGTCGGCCTGCTGCTGCGCCTGTTTCAACGCCGCCGCCGGGCTCAGCCCCTTCGTGAGCATCGCCACGATGCCGTCGCGCACGGCATTGCGCACTTCCTGGTACGGGCCGATCACCGATCCGACCGACGCGTTGGTGACCAGCCCCGCCTGGAGCTGGTCCCAACCGACCTTGTAGTTGGGGTCCTTCTGCCAGAGCGCCTGCACCTGGGGATCCTTCGTAACCGAGACCCGCGTCGGCACCGAGCCCTTCTCGATGAGCCACGTCGCCTGCTGCGGCTCGGCCACGAGGAACTTGATCCACTCCCACGCCGCGGCGCGCTTCGCGGCCGACGAGTGCTTCGGGATCCACAACGAACCGTCGCCGATCGGGACACCGCCGTTCGGGTCGAGGCTCGGCAGCGGCGCGAGACCGAACTCGAGGTTCTTCCAGATCCCCGTGGCCAGCGCCGCGTTGATGCGGCCGAGCTGGTTGCTCGCCTCGAACGTCATCGACGACTGGTGGTTCCCGATGGCGAGGAAGTGGTCGATCGAGTCGGGGTCGGTCCCGATGTTCGACGCGAGACCCGACTTGACCATGTCGCGCCACCACGTCCAGATCTTCTCGCCGGTCGCGTTGTCGAGGTTCGCCTTGGTCGACCGGGCCTTGCGACCATTGCCGTTGTTGACGTAAGTCTCGCCCGACTTCGCGTACAGGTACTCGAACACGTATGCGACGATCTTCAGGGCGAGCGGGTGCTGGATGCCCGCCTTGTCGTGCAGCTGCTGCGCGACCTTGGTCAATTCGTCGAGGGTGCGTGGCGGCTTGTTCGGGTCGAGGCCGGCCTGCTTGAAGTCGTACTTGTTGTAATAGAAGGCCACGTTCGAAACGTTCCACGCCATCGAGCGCAGCACGCCATCGACCGTGTAGTACGCGAGGGCGCGCTTGGAGAAGTCGGTGAGGTCGTACTTGTCGGCCTTCACGCACGCGGCGACGGGCACCGTGCTCTTGGAGTCGGTGAGCCGCTGGAGCGTGGTCTCCTCCATCTGCATGACGTCGGGCACGTCGCCCGTCTGCAGCCCGGCCTCGTACTTCTGGAGCGCGTCGCGGTAGTTCGGCTGCTGGACCAGCTTGACGCGCACCTTCGATTGCGAGCTGTTGAACTGGTCGGCGAGCTTCTGGAGGTTGTCCTTGTCGGCCTCGGCCTCCACGTGCCAGAACGTGATGTCGACCGGAGCGGTGGCCGACTTCAGCGCGTCGACCGGACAGTCCTTCGCGTCGACGGCCGCGGCCGTCGACGCGCCGCCACCCGAAGACTTCTTCGAGCTCCCGCCCCCGCACGCCGCCGTGAGCAGCGACAGCGCGGCGATGGACGCGAGCACTCGTGACGCGGTGGTCGACCTCACGGTTCCTCCCCGTTTGCGTTGGTGGGCGCAGCGTACGACGGTCATCCGCCGACGCGCGAGTTGTACTCGGCGAGCACCCGGTTGGCGGCTGCCACCGCGTCCTTCGCGGCAGCATCCGGCGTCTTCCCTCCGGTCGTGATCGCCTGGAGCTCCTGGGCCACGGCCTTGCGGATCTCGGCATAGGGACCGAGGACGGGACCGCTCGTCGCCGTGTTGTTCGGCCCGCCGACGAGCTCGTCGTATCCGACGCGCAGCTCGGGGCTCGCGGCCCAGGCGTCGCGCAGGACGGGTTGGTCGACGGCACTCCGGCGCGTGGGAACGTAGCCGGTGGCGGCCGCCCATTTCGCCTGCGTCTCCGGCGACGTCGCGAACTTCATGAACTCCCACGCCGCCGCCTGCTTCTCGGGCGCGGACTTGTTCACGATGTACAGCGCGGCACCGCCGACGAACACGCCACCCTTGCCCTCGGGACCGGGGAACGGACCGACGCCCAGCTGGATCGCCTTGTCGGCCTGCCCGCCGCTGGCCACGACGGCCTTGATGCCACCGAGCGCCGCGCCCGACTCGATGGTCATCGTCGCGTCACCGCTGCCGATGGCCAGCAGGTTGTCGAACGACGTCGGGTTGACGGTTCGCATCAGGCCGTCGGCGGTCATCGACGAGTAGAAGGCGAACGCGTCGCGGCCGGCCTTGGAGTCCAGCAGCGTCTTCGTCGCGCGCGCGTCGCGACCGTTCGCATGGTCGGCGAGCGGTTGGCCGCTCTGGGCCATCCACTGCTCCACCAACGCGGGATCGGCCTTCAGGATGACCGGCGTCTTGATCCCGCTCGCTTTGAGCTTCTGCGCCGCAGCACGCAGCTCGGCGAACGTCGTCGGCGGCTTCGCGGGATCGAGACCGGCTCGAGTGAAGTCGCTCTTGTCGTAGTACAGCACGAAGTCCGAGGTGTTGAACGGGAGCGGCCACAACACGCCTTGCACGGTGTAGTAGCTGCGGATCCGCTCGACCAGGTCGGCCGTGTCGTAGTGGTCGGCATCGACGCAGCTCTGCGCAGGCAGCATCGCCTTGCTGTCGATCGCCACCTGGAGGCTCGTCTCGCCGAGCATCACGACGTCGGGAAGATCGCCCGTGCTCAGGCCCGCTCGGAACTTCTCGAGCACGTCGTCGTACGAGGTCTGGTTGACGAGCTTCACCTTCACCTTCGGCTGCGACGCCTCGAACGCGGCCACCATCGCCTTGAGTGCGTCGAGGTTGGTGCGCGTCATCGGATGCCACAACGTGATCTCGACGGGACCGGATGCCTTCTTCAGCGCGTCGAGCGGGCACGCCGGCAGCTTCGTCTTGCCCGCGGTGGACGGCCCGGCCGCCGCGGAACCGGCCGAACTGGGTCCGGACGACCTCGACGCGCTCGGCCTCGTTGCCTTCTTGGAGCTCCCGCCACCGCACGCGGACGCGGCGACGAGGGCCAGCACCACGACGCTCACGATCACGCGTCCTCGACGCATGTCAACCCCCGACCCGCGAGTTGTACTCGCCGATCAACTTGTCGACTTCGGACTTCGCGGTCGTCAACGCCTCGGCCGGGTCCGCCCCCTGGGTCACGACCCGCTGGATCTGGTCCACCACGAGTTTGCGGGCGTCGGAGTACGGGCCGAACACCGGACCCGCCGTGGCCGGAGTGGCCGGCCCGCTCGCGAGTTGTTCGTACGCCACCTTGAACTCCGGCCGTTGCGCCCAGCGCGCTTGGAGCACGGGTTCGTCGACCGCGGCCCTCACGATCGGAAGGTACCCCGTGGCCGCGCACCACTCGGCCATGACCTTCGGCGAGTTGAGGAACTTCAACCACTCCCACGCTGCCGCCTGCTTCTCGGGCGACGAGCGCTTCATCATGTAGAGCCCCGCGCCGGCGACGGCCACGCCCCCGCGACCCGGAGGGGCCGGGAGCGGACCGATGCCGAGCTGCAGTTGCTTGTCGGCCTGCCCGCCCGACGCCAGCACCTCGAACGCGGTACCCAACGCGGCCGACGAGTCAATGGTCATCGCCACGTCGCCGTTGGAGAGGGCGAGGAGGTTGTCGACCGTGGTCTTGTCGATCCCCTTGACGAGTCCACCCTTGGCCAGTGCCGCGTACCACGCGAACACCGTCTCGCCCGACTTCCCACCGATCACCGACGCGGTTGACCGCTTGGTGCGGCCGTTGGCGTTGTTCACATACAGCGCGTTCGCCTTCTGGAGCATCTGTTCGAGGTGCCACGAGTCCATCTTCATGGCGAAGGGGACCTTCTGGCCGGCCGCTTGCAGCTTCTTCGCGTCGGCGAGCACGTCGTCGAGCGTTGCCGGCGGCTTCTCCGGGTCGAGGCCCGCGGCCTGGAAGTCGTGCTTGTCGTAATAGAGCAGTGGGTTCGACGCGTTGAACGGCATCGGCCACAGCACCCCACCGATGGTGAAGTAGTCGAGCACGCGCGGCAGGTGGCCCGAGAGGTCGTACTGGTCAGCCGTCACACAACTTTGTGCGGGGAGGATCTCGCCGCTGTCGACGGCGAACTGGAGATTGGTGTCTTCCATCTGGGCGACGTCGGGAAGGTCGCCGGTCTGGATACCGGCCTTGAACTTGGCGAGCACGTCGTTGTAGTCGGAGTTGGCGACGAGCTTCACCTTCACCTTGGGCTGCGAGGCCTCGAACTCGGTGACGAGCTTGTTCAACTCGTCGGCGTTCGCCCGCTGCATCGCGTGCCACATCACGATCTCGACGGGCCCACTCGCTTTCTTCAGCGCGTCGAGCGGACAGACCGGCAGCTTCGAAGCCGCCGTCGTCGACGCGCCGGTAGGTGCCGACGAGCTCGGCTTCGCTGCCTTCTTGGAGCTCCCGCCACCGCACGCGACGGCAACGAGTGCCAGTACGACCGTGGCCGCCGCGAGCTTTCGCCGCGACACGTCATCCTCCGATCCGCGAGTTGTAGTCGGCGAGGACGGCATCGCCGTCGGATCGGGCCTTGGCCGCGGCCGGGAGCGGAGCCGCACCCTGCTCCAACACGGCCTGCATCTGGTCGGCGATCTTCTTGAACACCTCGGCGTTGGGCCCCATGAGCGGTCCGGCCGTCGCGGGGGTCGACGGACCCGACGCGAGCTGGTCGTAGGGCACCTTGAACTCCGGCTGCTTCGTGTACTTCTCCTGCAAGACCGGCTCGTCGAGCGCGGCCTTCACGTTCGGGATGTAGCCGGTGCCCGCCGCCCATTGTGCCTGCGATTTCGCCGTGTTGAGGAACTTCAACCACTCCCATGTGGCCGCCTGCTTCTCGGGCGATGACTTGGCGACGATGAAGATCTCGCCGCCCGCGACCGCGCTGCCGCCGTTGCCGGGCGGTGCGGGGAGCGGTGCGACACCGAACTCCAGCTGCTTGTCGGCCTGTCCACCCGAGAAGAGCACGTCCTCGGCGGTGCCCATCGCGGCCGACGTCTGGATGGCCATCGACGAGTCGCCGTTGCCGATCGAGAGCAGCTCTTCGAACGAGTCCTTCTTGGCCGTCTTGACGAGACCCTCCTTGGCGAGCGTTGCGTACCACTCGAAGATCTTGTCGCCGACCTTGTTGCCCAGCAGCAGCTTGGTCGGCCGGCCCACCCGACCATTGCTCTCGTTCACGACGAGTTGGTTCGCCTTCTCGAGCATCTGCACGAGGTACCACGGGTCGATCGTGAGGTCGAGCGGCGCCTTGATCCCCGCGGCCTTGAGCTTACGGGCGTCGGCGAGCACTTCGTCGAGCGTCGTCGGCGGCTTCGCGGGGTCGAGGCCGGCCGTCGTGAAGTCGTGCTTGTCGTAGTAGAGGACGGGGTTGGACGTGTTGAACGGCATCGGCCACAACACGCCGTTCTTCGTGAAGTACGCCTTCACCCGCGGCAGGTGGCCGCTCAGGTCGTAGTGGTCCGCGTTGACGCAGCTCTGCGCGGGGAGCATGGCCTTGCTGTCGATGGCGAAGGCGACGTCGAGGTCCGACATCTGCACCGCGTCGGGAAGGTCGCCGGTCTGCATCCCCGCCTTGAACTTGGTCAGCGTGTCGTCGTAGGTGACCTGGTTGACGAGCTTCACCTTCACCTTCGATTGCGACGCGTTGAACTCGTCGGCGAGCTTCGTGAGCTCGGTCTCGAGCCCGCGCTTCATCGAGTGCCACATCACGATCTCGACGGGCCCACTCGCCTTCTTCAGCGCGTCGAGCGGGCACGGCGGCAACTTCGTGGCCGCCGTCGTTCCGGAACCGGAGGATGCGCTCGAACCGCTCGACGACTTCGCCGACTTCGAGCTCCCGCCTCCGCAGGCGACGGCGACCATCCCCAACACGAGGACGAGGGCGAGCGACCGAAGGGGGACGCGGTGCATGGGAGCTCCAGGGATCGACGGTTGTAAGGGGAAAGGATGGCTCATCCCTTGACCGCCCCGGCAGTCAGGCCCCGGATGAGCTGCTTCTGGAACAGGATCAGGAGCAGGGCGAGCGGGATCGCCGCGATCACGAGCCCGGCGAAGGTCACGTTGAGCTGGTCGAGCTGCGTGGCCCGCAGCTGCTTCACGCCGATCTGCACGGTGCGGAACTGGTCGTCCTTCGTGATGAGGAACGGCCACAGGTACTGGTTCCAGCCGGTGAAGAACGCGAAGACGGCCAGCGCGGCCACCGACGGGCGCACCAGCGGCACGGCGACGCGCGTCATGAACCGGAGGTGCCCGTACCCGTCGAGCCGGGCCGCGTCCTGGAGATCACGCGGCAGGGTGAGGAAGGATTGACGCATGAGGAACGCGCCGAAGCCCGTGGCCAGGAACGGAAGCGCGAGGCCGAGGTACGAGTTGTAGATCCCGAGATCCGTGACGGTCGTGAGGTTGGTCACGATGGTCACCTCGAACGGGATCATCAACGTCCCGAGGAACAACACGAAGAGGAACCGCTTGCCCGGGAACGCCAGGAACGCGAACGCATACCCGGCCAGGATCGCGGTCACCACCTGGCCGACCACGATCATCCCGGTCATCACGAAGCTGTTCTTCAGGTACTGCGCCATGTGGCCGTCGGTCCACGCCGTCGCGTAGGAGTGCCACTGGGGATCAAAGGGGAAGAAGCTCGGCGGCTTGCTCGTGATGTCGGCCGCGGTCAGCAGCGAATTGACGATCGTCACGAACAACGGGAACACGAGGATGAAGGCGCACAATGTGAGACCGGCGTAGAGCAGTGAGTTGCCGGCGACGCGCCGGTTGGGCAACGGGCGCAGTTGCTGCAGCTTCGGCCGCACCGTGAGGAGGTACGTGAGCTCGGTACCGATCCACGCGATCGGCACGGCGACGAGCCACTTGTTGTCCCGTGTGCCGGCCAGCGCGGAGATCACGAACGGCGCCAACCCGACGACGAGGGAACCCGGCAGGACCAACCGCCACACCCACCGGCTCACGCCCAGCGCCTGGAAGTCCTCCGCAGTGCGCAGCGTCAGGTCCGCGAGGGCGAATGCCAACGCCCCGAGGACGGCCAGGGTGCCGATCACGCCGAGCACGATCGCGATGAGGACGATCATCCCCGTTCACCGCCTCCGTAGTGCACCCGCCGTTCGAGCACCGTGAGCTGCACCATGGTGAAGACCAGCGTGATCACGAACAGGGCCACCGAAAGAATGGCGGCGCGCGAGCGATCGGGGTTTGTCCCTCGCAACGTGTCGACGATCGACCACGGCAGTGTCTGGGTCTTGCCGAGCGGACCGCCGCCGGTCGTCACGTCGACGTATGGGAACGACTGCGTGATCGCGAAGATCGACCCGACGACGAACACGAACAGCAGGGTCGGCGACAACATCGGCACGGTCACCTGCCAGAACCGGCGCATGGGCCCGGCGCCGTCGACGCGCGCCGCTTCGTAGAGGTCGTCCGGGATGCCCTGGAGTCCCGCGAGCAGGATGATGAAGGCGAGGCCGATCTCCAACCACACCACGAAGATGGCCACCGACGGGCGGGCCCATGTCGGGTTCTCCAGTGGTGCCGGGTTGGCGTCGAGGCCCAACCAAGGCAGGAGGCCGACCTGTGGATTGAGCAGGGTGAAGAAGATCGTGCCCGCGACACCGACGCCGGTGGCGAGGCTCATCATGAACAGGGTACGGAAGACCGTCACGCCCTTGAGCACGCGATGCGCGAGCACGGCGAGCAGGGTGCCCAGGATGAGGATCGCGGGGAGCATCATGAGGTAGAGCGCGAAGCTCGTGGCAAGGCCCCGCGCGAATTGCGTGTCCGAGCGTGTCGTGAAGACCCAGAGCCCGATCGAGAACGCGATGATCAGCCAGGCGAGCGCGAGACGGGTCCACGACCGCGTGCGCAGCGTCGTGGAGATCGCCTCGCCGGGACTCCGGCCTCGCCTCGCCATCGACCGCACTGCGGGCACGACCACGAACAGCACGAGCGTGACGCCGAAGCTGACCGCGAGCCCGAGCGCGAGCAGCGGCAGCAGCGTGTCGAGGTCGAGGATCGACTTCCACTGATCGAGGCCCACGTACTTCCCGACGCCGGCGCCGAACAACGGCGCCTGGTGGAAGCCGAGATAGAAGTTGCGGATGAACGGGTAATAGATGAACACGCCGAACACGACGAGCGCGGGCAGGATCAACGCGTACCCGAGCAGCGCCTCGCGCGTCTTGCGGTTCAGGCGGCGTTTCCGGATCGGCGCGGCCGGTAGCGATGGGGTCGCCAGCACCGGGGCCGGGGCGACCGTCACGGCTCGACCCGGAGTCCGGTGAGGGTGTCGAAGAGGTGGAGCCGCGAGGGGTCGGTGATGAGGCGGACGGTGGAGCCGGCGTCGGGCGCGGCTTCCTCCGACTCCTGGCGCACGATCACCATCTGCCCGTCGGACAGCCGGCAGATGACGTGGCGCTCGGCCCCGAGTGCCTCGATCACGGTGACCGTCGCCGACACCGGCCCGTCGGACGACAGCTCGAGATGCTCCGGCCGGACGCCCACGACGACGTCGGTCACGCCCATGGTGCGCACGGCCGCGGCGAGGTCGTCGGGAAGGGGGATCGCCCCGCCCGAGAAGTCGACCTGGAGCCCACCGTCGCTGTGGAGCAGCTTCCCGGTCACCGTGTTCATCGGCGGGCTGCCGATGAAGCGGGCCACGAACACGTTGCCCGGCTTCTCGTACACGTCCTGCGGCCGGCCGACCTGTTGCAATCGACCGTCGGCGATGATGGCGATACGGTCGCCCATCGTCATCGCCTCCACCTGATCGTGGGTCACGTACACGACCGTCGTCGCGAGGCGGCGCTGCAGCTCGATGAGCTCGGCGCGGGTCTGGACGCGCAGCTTGGCGTCGAGGTTCGACAGCGGCTCGTCCATCAGGAACACCTGGGGGCGGCGCACGATGGCGCGGGCGAGCGCGACGCGCTGGCGCTGACCGCCCGAGAGCTGCGCCGGCTTGCGATCGAGCAACTCCTCGAGCCCCAGCGCGCGGGCGGCCTCGACGACGAGCTCCTCTCGTTGCTCCTTGGGGACGCGACGCGACTTGAGCGGGAACTCGATGTTCCCCCGCACCGTGAGGTGCGGGTAGAGCGCGTAGCTCTGGAACACCATTGCGATGTCGCGATCCTTGGGCTCGAGGTCGTTGACGACCCGGTCCCCGATCTCGATCGTGCCCTCGGTGGGGTCCTCGAGTCCGGCGATCATGCGCAGCGCGGTGCTCTTGCCGCAGCCCGACGGGCCGAGCAGCACCAAAAACTCCTTGTCGAGGATCTCCAGGTCGAGGTCCGCAACCGCGACCGTGTTGCCGAACCGCTTGCTCACGCCCTTGAAGGCGACGCGACCCATGGCACCTCGTCACATCCCCGGTCCCCCACCGGATGGCGTGACCTTAGACTGCGCTCCCTCCCGTGGGAAGGTGCGAACGTCCCGAATCGGCACTTCGCGCGCGCGAAGCGTGACGTCTCGACGTGACCCCTCAGCGGGTCCGGAGGAACCACCCGCGGCGGTCCCAGTTACGCAGCGCCAGCACGTGCTCCGACTCCGGCGCCGCGAGCTCCGTGACGATCGGTGTGACCCGAAGCTCCCACCCGCACGCGTCCCGGGCCGCGGCCACCCGATCGTCGAGCGACCCGTCGCCCGCGGGAACGGCGGTGAGCACCAGCTCGCCCCCGTCGAGCCCGTCGAGCTTCTCGAAGATGCCGAGATCGGTCACGAGCGCGCGGACATGGTGCCCGGGGGAGGTGACGTATCCGCACTCGGCCGGCGTGCGCTCCGGCGTGAGCGTGGCGACCACGACCGCTTCCGCGCACACGCTCGCGACGTCGTTGCCTCCGCCGGAGCCGACGAGGAACGGCCCTCCGGGGATCAACGTGGAGTTCACGTTGCCGAACCGGTCGATCTGCGCGCCGCCGAGGCACGCGAGCGTGGCCGTGCCCGCGCCGCCGACCAGCGAGCCCAGCACCATCGACGCGTCGCCGAGCATCGTCGAGCTCGGGAAGTTGCGGTGGTTGAGCACGAACGGATCGGCCGGCACCGGGTCGTAACCCCACAACCCGATCTCGGCGGTGAGCTGCACCGGCGATCCGGCGGCCCGCGCCATCTCGACGCCGAGCCACGCCGAGAGGTTCGCGACCCCGGCGCCGGCGAGCACCGCGTCGGCGTGGAGCGCACCGATCCGCTGCGCGAGATAGCGCGCGCCGAAGACCGCGGCGATCTCCCATCGATTCGGAGCAGTCTCCCGATCGACCGGAAACGCCGCGTCGTCCGTACGCCACGACTCCGGATCGGCTCTGACCCGCAACATCGCGACCCGTTCCGGCCCGAGCCGAGCGAGATACTCGTCCTGCGAATCCACCTCGAGCACCCAGTGCCGGATCCACTCGTCGAAATCGTCGCGCCGGGTCGCGGCGCGGGTCTCGACCCAGAAGTCGTAGTCCTCGCCGTACCCGTCGACCGGGAGGTCGCCGGTGAACAACCCACCGGGGTGGGCACCCATCGGCGTCTCACAGACCGCGAGCACCCGGTGCGCGGGGATCTTCACGAGGTGGGACCAGGGCCGCAGGTCGTCGACGATCCGCTCCACCGTCACGATCGTGCCCCGCCGGGCCGCCAGCGCACCCCACACGCCCTCCAACAACGGCGGGTGCACCGCGACGTTGCCTTCCCGATCGGCGACCGGTGCGTGCAACACGGCGACGTCCGGAGACAGCGGCGCGAGCAGGCCGACCTCGCCGAACGGCGTCCCCACCGTCGCGAACGCGTCGTTGGCCGCCATCGACGACCGAGCGATCGAGCGCGTGGCGATGGCGGGCAGTCCGCGCGCGGCGGCTTCCAATCGCTGGGAGAACGCGAGGAACGACCAGTGCTCGACCTCTACCGCGCCGCTTCGATACGCGTCGGCGAAGATCGGGTTGGGCGTGAAGTTCGGGAACGTGTCACCCGAGTAGCCCGTGATGACCTTGCGGACGAGCCCGCCCCGGAAGAACAGCGTGCCGAGGCTCGACAGGCTGAGCATCGCCAGCGTGAACTGCGGATCGCGTCCCCACCACTGACGGACGATCTCGCGCGCCGCCGCGCTCCAGCGCGTGTGACCGACAACCAGATGCAACATGTCGCCCGCGTGTACGTGTTCGGTAACCGCATCGGCGAGCGAACATTCGCGTGTCATGCCTTCGACCCTCGCGCTTTCCGGCCGGCTGTCGAGACGATAACGATCACCAGACCGTGTCGACGATGCGGCTCTTGCGAAGACGCTCGTCCCGGGTCACGAGGTGTACACCGAGTTCGAGTGCGGTGGAGATGATGAGTCGGTCCGCGGGGTCTCCGATCGACGAGTCCGGCAATCCGGCCGCTCGGCACGCGACCGATTGGGTCACATCATGCACCTGGGTGCCGGTCGCCGCGAGCGCCCGCGCGAGCCAGCGCCGCGGATCGCCTTCGACTTCGACGCGGCCCCGGGCCACCGCACGCTCGACCTCGTAGACCGTGATGGCGCTCACGACCGGCTCGTCGTCCGCATCGATCAATTGTCGAGCCCGGGCGGAGAGGCGGCGATCCCCCAGCGACAACCACACGAGCACGTGTGAATCGAGCACGATCACCGCTCGGCGTCCCACTCATCGAGAGGAGACAGGAACTCGTCGGTATCGACGAGGATTCTTGCCGTCCCCTTCATCACACCGAATCGGGACGACCGCGGCCCCATCGGGACGACCCGCGCCACGGGTCGGCCACGTTTGGTCACCACGACCTCTCGACCGCTCGAGGCGACATCGTCGAGCACCGCGAGGCACTCGGCCTTGAACTTGCTCGCACTCATCTCGTTGGGCACGATGATCCCTCCTGACCATGGTCATATTACCATGGTTGTTTGGCCTTCATGGGCGGCCCGGAGACGGGGCGTGATCTCGAGGCGGGCGGTTCACCAGGAAACGGACCGCCGGACCGTGCCACCGCGTCGACTCCCCTGTTCGTCTTCTGATCGTTCCGATCGTACGAGTCATCGCGCGCGGCACATGCATGCCGAAGGCGATTCGCGTTCACATCCGACGGAGTCCGGCAACCGAATGACGACAACGACGCGATTCATCGCGCGTCGCGCCGTTCGCGAGCGCGCGTGTTCGTCGGCAGACTTCGAGGGCGACGAGCCGACGCGCGATTCCGTGTGCAAACGGATCCGTTTCCCTGGTGTCATTTTCCTCTTGCGAAATCGATCGGAACCTGCGCACGCTTGTGGCCCCCCGTCGGAGAGGAGCGATACATGCCGATGCTGATCGACCGGCACCTTCCGGCCTACGACGTGAGCGACGTCCACACGATCACGATCGACGCAACACCCGAAGCCGTGTGGAAGGCCCTTCGCACGACGAACCTGTGGAGCGATCCCTTCGTGCGGCTGCTGACGAACGCTCGCCTGCTGCCGACGCGCGCGCTCGCCGTCGTCCGCCGTCAGCCGCAGCCCTCGACGCCGGACCAGATCCGCTTCGGCGACATCATCGAGTCGGGCGAGGACTGGGTGAAGCTCGGCGAGGAGCGCGAGGTCGAGCTCGTGGCCGGGCTGATCGGGAAGTTCTGGCAACGCGACTTCGGCTTCCGCCGCGTCGAGCCCGCCGCGTTCGCGGCGTTCGACGAGCCCGGGTACGCCAAGACCGTGATCGACCTCTCGGTGCGTCCGTACGGCTCGTCGCGCACCTTGCTCATCTACGAGACCCGCACGGCGACGACGGACGACGACGCCCGAGCGAAGTTCGCCCGGTACTGGCGGCTCATCCGGCCGTTCGCCGGGGTCATGATGAAACGGGCGCTGGTGGCGGTGAAGCACGAAGCCGAGCAGCAGGTGGACATCGACCTCACGCTCGACGAGCACGAGCAATCCGTGAAGCCGGCTACACCGAGCTGAGCAACAGATCGGCCAGCCGATTGCGCTGCCAGCCCTGGTACCCGAGCATGGCGTCGTTCATCTTGGCCCGCTTGTAATAGAAGTGCGCGTTGCAGTCCCATGTGAAGCCGACGCCACCGTGGACCTGGATGTCCTCGCCCGACACGAACACGGCCGCCTCGCCCACGAAGCCCTTCGCCATCGCGGCGGCACGTTCGCGTGCCTCGTCTTCGGCGTCGGACGTCCACGCGGCGTAGTGCGTACCGACCCGAGCCAGCTCGAGCCGGTGCAGCATGTCGACGGCCTTGTGGCGGATGGCCTGGAACTTGGCCAGCGGCCGGTCGAACTGCACGCGCACCTGCGCGTACTCTTTGGCCTCGTCCAACGCGGCTTCGGACGCGCCGACCAGCTCGGCCGCGAGCATCACCGCGGCATCGTCCACGATCCGTCGCCAGATCGCGGTGTGATCGCCGATCGGTCCGACCGGCACCGCGCGCCGTTCCTCGAATACGAGTCGGGCGGCCTTGCGCGTGGGGTCCATCGTCGGCACAGCATCACCCCGCGGTGCTTCGAGGAGGAAGGAACCGAGGCCTTCTTCGGTACGCGCCGCGACGATGGCCCAGTCGGCCGTGTGCCCGTCGAGCACGAGTGGCTTGTGACCCGTCAGCACCCAGTCGGGACCCTTGCGTCGGGCCCGCGTGCGCACTCGATCGACCGGGTCGCCGTGACCCAGCTCTTCGAGCGCAACCGTGCCGCGAAGAGTGCCCGACGCGAGCGGCTCGAGCAGATCATCCGCGCCGAGCTGGCGCGCTGCGAGCGTGGCGAACACCGCGGACGAGAAGAACGGGCCGGGCAACGGCAGCTTGCCCATCTCCTCCATCACCACGTCCATGTCGACGAGGCCGAGCCCGAGACCGCCGTGCTCCTCGGGAACGAGCAGGCCCGTCCAGCCGAGCGCCGCGATCTTGGACCACACGTCGTCGGTGAAGCCGCGCTCGTCGTCGGCCATGTCGCGTACGTACCGGCTCGGCGTCTCCTGCGCGAGGAAGGAACGCACCGAGTCGCGGAGCGCGTCCTGGTCGTCGCTGAAGTGGAAATCCATGCTGGGTCGAACCTCTCGTCGGCGGCCCGGAAAACCTGACGCGCATGTTAGCCAGGGCCTCGGAGAGGGTATCCTCCCACCCCATGGACTTTGCCTACACCGCCGAGGACGAAGCGTTCCGCGACGAGCTGCGCTCGTGGCTCGCCGAGAATCTTCCGAAGTTCCTCGCAGACTGGGGCGGCGACGAGGATCCCGGCGGCGGACGCCAGGGCGGCATGGTGCAGTCCGGGATCGAGCGCACCCAGGAACGGCGCAAGGACTGGCAGCGCCGCCTGCACGATGGCCGATGGGCCGCGATCAACTGGCCGAAGAACTGGGGCGGTCGCGAGGCCACGCCGGTGCAGAACGTGATCTACTCCGAAGAGATGGCGCGCACGCGTGCTCCCGGCATCTACAACGCGAACGGTCTGTGGCAGATCGGGCCGATGATCATCGCGTGGGGCACGGAGGAACAGCAGAACCGCTGGCTGCCGGGGATCTTGAGCGCCGAGGAGCACTGGTGCCAGGGCTTCAGCGAACCCCAGGCCGGCTCCGACCTCGCGAACCTGCGCACCACCGCGATCCTCGACGGCGACGAGTACGTGGTCAACGGGCAGAAGATCTGGATCTCCACCGCGCACCTCGCGAAGTGGGGTCTCTTCCTGCTGCGCACCGACCCGACGGCGATCGAGCGCGGCGCGAAGCACGAGGGCATCACCGCCTTCATCATCGAAATGGACACGCCCGGCATCGAGTGCCGGCCGATCCGCGACATCGTCGGCGACGAGATGTTCAACGAGGTGTTCTTCACCGACGTGCGCATCCCCGCCGACTGCCGTCTCGGCGACGAAGGCGCCGGTTGGCAGGTGGCCATGGGAACGTTGGGGCGCGAGCGCGTCGGCACCGCGGGCCTCGCCATCACGATGGCCGCCGACCTGCGGGCCATGATCTCCGCGGCCCGCGCCACCAACCCCGCCGCGCTCGACGACCCCGGGATCCGCGAGCGCATCGCGCGCGCCTCCACCGACATCGAGTACACGAAGCTGCTCAACTACCGGGCGCTCACCAAGATCATCAAGGGCCAGAAGAACTGGCCCGAGGTCCCGCTGGCGAAGCTCCAGTGGAGCCACCTCGCGCAGACCCTGGCCGAGCTCGCCGTCGACATGCTCGGCCCGGCCGGTTTGCTGGCGAAGGGCGGGGCCGACGCCATCGACGGGGGTACGTGGACCCGCTTGTACAGCTTCCAGCGGTACACGTCGATCGGCGCCGGCGCGACCGAGGTGCAGAAGAACATCATCGCCGACCGCGCCCTGCTGCCGAAGAAATAGCGGCGCGCGATGAGGCGGTCGTGAAGCTCGGCATCGTCACACCGGTGCTCAGCCTCAACCCCCGAGCGCACGCCGAGTGGGAACGCGACGCAACGTTCGACGACGTCGTCGCCATCGCGCGAGAAGCAGAACGTCTCGGCTATCACCATCTCACGTGCGCGGAACACGTCGCCGTCCCTCGGCCGGCGGAAGCAACCCGAGGCGCCACGTACTGGGACCCGCTGGCGACGTTCGGCTACCTCGCCGCCGTCACCGAGACCATCAGGTTCGCCACGTTCGTGTTGGTACTCGGCTACCACCACCCACTCGCGATCGTGAAGCGCTACGGCACGCTCGATCGCGTCAGCAACGGCCGGCTGATCCTCGGGGTCGGTGTCGGCTCGTTGCGCGAGGAGTTCGAGCTCCTCGACGCGTCCTTCGCCGGCCGCGGCGAACGCGGCGACGACGCGCTGCGGGCGATCCGGGCCGCGATGGGAGTACGCGAGCCGTCGTATTCGGGCCCGCATTACTCGTTCGAGGGGTTCGTCGTCTCACCCACCGCCGCGCAACGGCACGTGCCGATCTGGGTCGGCGGTCAGACCCCGCGTTCGTTGCGACGCGCCGTGGAGCTGGCCGACGGCTGGACGCCGTTCCGGCTCACCCCCGCGGAGATCGGCGAAGCTGTGAACCGTGCGAGTGAGACCGCGGCGTGGAACGAACGAGCCACCCCACTCGAGATCGGATTGCAGCCGGTCCCACCCATCGATCCCGTCGGCGATCCCGACCGCGCGCGTCGATCGGTGGACGAGCTCCGAGCCGCAGGCGCCACGATGTTGAACCTTCGGTTCGTGCACCGATCACTGACGCACTACTGCGATCAGTTGGCCGCGGCGACGGAGCTCTTCGGCTCGCTCTGAGCGTCGGCGTCGTCGGCAGCATCCGCACTCAAGTCGATCACGGCGGAGTGACGGCGCGCGCGTCGCTTGCCGATCCACGCGGCGATCGCCATCACCGCGGCGGCATAGACCCAACCCAACAGGATGTCGAACACCCAGTGCTCGGCGAAGTAGACGAGCGCCAGCCCCATCGCGACCACGTACGCAGCCAGGAAGATGCGGGTCTTTCGGCCGGCCGTCGGCCAGAAGAAGAGGCAGATGAGCGCCGGACACGCGGCATGCAGCGAGGGCACCGCGGCGACGTCGTTGACCAGCTTTCCGCCGCCGTTCACGACGACCGTCGCCGTCTTGAACCCGATGTTGTTCCACACAAGGTTCTGGACGCGCGTCGTAGCCGGAATGTGATGTTGCTTGCTCGCCAACCACGGCGGCACGGCGGGGAACAGCAGGTAGGTCGCGAACGCGGCGTAGAACAGGGCCACGAGGCGAATGACGTACGCGCGGTAACGAGCACGATTGCGGGCCCAGAGCACACCGGCAATCGCGATCGGAGCGATGAAGTGTGACGTGTAGACGATGCAGAACAGGTAGTCCCACGCGTGAAGATCGTGTCGATCGAAGAGGTGCTGTTGCAGCCACACGGTGGGCGTGTTGCCGCCAAAGAGGAACTGGTCGAACTTGATCATCGGCGTGACGTGCGGCGCAATCCCCGTATGCGTTGCGAGCGCGCGCAGTTGATCGTACGTGGCGAGCACGATGAAGAGGGGCAGCCAGTCGCGAATGAGGTCCTTGACGCCCTGCTTCGGGTGGGCGGCGCTGGCGGCAACGAGGCCGAGGAGCACCCACGCGAAGACCATTTGACGGCCCTTGGGAATGCCGAGGAAGAACACCGCGACGACCGCCGCCAATGCGTACAGGCCGAGCGCGATGTGGACGACATTGTGCCGCGCGCGAGCGCGCACGGTCGGAGGCATCGGAAGCGGTTGGGTGGTCACGTCGCTGGACAAGCTCACCAGTTTGTCATTTCCCGGGTCCCGAGCACCGCGCGGGCACCGGACCCTGCCTCTCAGAGCCGTTCGATGACCGTGGCGTTGGCCTGCCCGCCGCCCTCGCACATGGTCTGGAACCCATAGCGCCCGCCGGTGGCCTCGAGGTGGCTGAGCAGCGTCGTCATGATCCGCACCCCGCTCGCGCCGAGGGGATGCCCGATGGCGATGGCCCCGCCGCGTGGGTTGAACTTGGCCGGGTCGGGGCGGAACTCCTTGGCCCACATCAGGGCGATGGCGGCGAACGCCTCGTTGCATTCCATGGCGTCGAACTGGTCGATTGTCATCCCCGTGCGCTCGAGGAGCCGGCGGGTGACGGGGTTCGGGGCCGACAGGACGAGCACCGGATCGTCGGCCAGCACCGAGAAGTGCCGGAAGCGAGCCCGGATCGGGAGTCCCAGGCGTTCCGCGGTCGCCCGATCGGCGATGAGCATCGCCGCCGCGCCGTCCGACATCTGTGACGCGTTCCCCGCGGTGATCTCCGGTGCCGGCTGCGCCTCCGACTCCCAGGCCGGAGGGAGCGCGCCGAGCGATTCCCTCGTGCCGCCGCGCCGGATCCCCTCGTCGGCGGTGAGCACGTCGCCGGTGAGCTGACCGTGCTCGTCCTTGATCGGCACCGGGACGATCTCCTTCGCGAAGTGCCCGTTGTCGGTGTTCTCCGCGGCCCGCCGATGGCTCTCCAACGAGAACTCGTCCATCTCCTCGCGCGTCACACCGAACCTGTCGGCCAGCACCTGCGCGACCCAGAACTGGATGCCGAGCGTGTTGTTCGTGCTGGCCATGAAGTCCGGCGAGAACGGTCCGGTACCACCCCGCGCGTTGCTCGACATCGGCGCGCGGGTCATGGACTCCACACCGCACGCGATCGCGAGGTCGTACGCGCCGGCCATCACACCCTGCGCGACGAAGTGCATCGCCTGTTGGGACGACCCGCACTGCCGGTCGACGCTGGTCGCCGGGACGTGCCATGGCAGCCCCGCCGCGACCCACGCGTTGCGGGTGACGTTGCAGCCCTGCTCCCCCGACTGCGTGACGCACCCACCGACCACGTCGTCGATCACGCCCGGATCGACCTGCCCGTGGCGCCCCAACAGGGCCTGGAGCGTGTGGGCGAGGAGGTCCGTGGGATGCCATCCCGAGAGCGCGCCCTTGCGCTTGCCGATGGCGCTGCGGACGGTGTCGACGATGACCGCTTCCCGGATTTCCATACCTGACAGCGTAGTCAGGGACCCCCGATACACTCCCCGCCGATGCGGATCGCAGCGCTGGTCAAACAGATCCCGAAGTTCGAGGAAATGCAGCTCGGTCCCGACGGTCGGCTCCGTCGCGACGGGATCGAGCTCGAGATGAATCCATACTGCCGGCGTGCCGCGGCCAAGGGCGTGGAGCTGGCACGCGAGACCGGCGGCACGTGCACCGTGATCACGCTCGGTCCTCCGTCGGCCGACGACACGCTGCGCGAGGCAATCGCGTGGGGCGCGACGGACGGCGTGCTGATCACCGATCCCGCGTTCGCGGGCTCGGATACCCTGGCCACCGCGCGAGCATTGGCCGCGGCCATTCGGCTGGTCGGACCGTTCGATCTCATCCTGTGCGGGCGCAACTCCGTCGACGCCGACACCGGCCAGGTCGGCCCCGAGCTCGCGGAGCTCCTCGATCTACCGTTCGCGACGGGCGTACGGCATCTCGCGATCACCGGCGACGTCGCCCACGTTCGGTGCGAGCACGACGACGGTTGGGTCCAGGCCGACGTGCGGCTCCCGGCGATCCTCTCGACGGCCGAACGGCTCTGCGATCCGTGCAAGATGGATCCCGAGGCGCGTGACGCGGTGCCGGCCGACAGGATTCGTGCGCTGCGGGCCGCGGATCTGGGACCGGGCCCGTGGGGTCAGGCCGGTTCGCCGACAACCGTCGGCGCGACGCGACTTCTCGCCTCGAACCGTGAAGGCGTTCGCGGGGCCGACCGTCCGCTGCCGGAGCAGGTTGCCGCGGCCGCCGCCGTGCTCGGCTCGCGCGGCGCCCTCGCAGCCGAGGTCGCCACCACGCCCGACCCGGTGCCTCGGGCCCATCCCGACGGCGCCGTCGACGTGCTCGTCGCCATCGAACCATTCCGCGACACACTGACGCGCGAGCTCCTCGGCGCGGCCGCCACGCTCGCCTGCACCCGCGGCGGGCGCGTCGCTGCGCTCGTGGCCGGCGCCGATTTCGACGCGACGCAGCTCGGGTCGTGGGGCGCCGACGTCGTACTCGACGCACGGGGGACCGACGTCGAAGAAGACGTCGCCGGCGCGCTGGCCACCTGGTGCGAGTCCCATACGCCCTGGGCGGTTCTCGCACCGAGCACCGCGTGGGGTCGCGAAGTCGCGTCGCGCGCCGCGGCGCGTCTCGGCGCCGGCCTGACGGGCGATGCCGTGGGCCTCGGGACCGACGACGACCGGCTCGTCGCGTGGAAGCCCGCGTTCGGCGGTCAGCTCGTCGCGGCCATCACCGCGAGCTCACCGATACAGATGGCGACGGTCCGACCGGGGATCCTTCCTGCGTTGACACCACGCTCCTCTGCTGCCTCGGTCGAATCCGTCGACGTGAACCACCGCGGTCGCGTCACCGTCCTCGTACGCACGCGAGACGACGACCTCGACACGCTCGCCGACGCGCAGGTCGTCGTGGGGATCGGCCGGGGCGTGGCCCCCGACGAGTACGACGCGCTCCAACCACTGCTCGACGCGCTCGGGGCCGAACTGGCGGCCACGCGCAAGGTGACCGACAAGGGCTGGCTCCCCCACTCCCGCCAGATCGGCATCACCGGGCGCAGCATCTCGCCGCGCCTGTTCGTGTCGATCGGGGCGAGCGGCAAGTTCAACCACTGCGTCGGGATCCGCGGCGCGCACACCGTGCTCGCGATCAACAACGATCCGGACGCGCCGATCTTCGACGCGGCCGACGTCGGCATCGTCGGCGACTGGCAGGAGGTACTGCCGCTCCTCGTCGCCGCGCTCGCGTAGCAGCGGCAGGGAAACGGGACGTGGTGATCGCGGCCGGGCTGGATCGGCCACTCGTGCCGTGGTTGTTCCAGTACGTCTTCAGCGCGGCCGGCCTGGTGCTCCTCGCGGTCCTGCTCTTCCGGAGCTTCCGGCGCCGACGCCTCTCCTACGCGACCTTGCTGTTCCTGTCCGCGGTCACGATGTTCTGGCAGGAGTTCTACGCCGACTGGGGCGCGTACCTCCTCTACACGAACAGGTTCGCCCTCATGCCGTGGCATTCGGCGCTCACGTCGCCGAACAAGCCCTGGTTCATGCCCATCTCGTACGGCTGGTACTTCACCGTCATCTTCACGCTCATCCCGTTCGCGGTGCTCCGCCTCCGGGCCCGGCGACCCGAGATGCCGCTCGTCGTCGCCGTCCTCGTCGTCGCCGTTCCGTTCTTCTACCTCTGGGACGCCGTCGTCGAGTTCAGCTCCGTCGGTGCCGGCTACTGGACCTACGCCAACACCGTCGGTCCCGCGCTCCACTTCCACGGCACCCGGGTCGGGCTGTTGCACCCGCTGGAGTTCTTCACCGCGTACGGGGCCCTCATGGCCTTCCTCCTCACGTGGCGCGCCGACGGTTCACCGACGTTCGAGCGACTCCTCGGAGCCCATCGCCGACCGCCGGGCTGGAATACCGAGCTGCGTCGCCTCGGTGCATGGATCATCACCATGAACGCGGTCTACTGGTTCGGGTTCACCGTCTGGCTCCTGCTCGTCCGCCACGCGTTCGGCGCCGCGAACCGGCTCGTGCCGTAGCCGGATCGCCGTTTCCGTTCGCCTTGCTGTCTGACGCAGGAGATCAGCTCGCCGCTTCCTTCTTCTCGGGCCGCCAGAACACCGCCAGCAGCGCGGCCGCGCCGCCGGCGCCGACGACCAGGGCGATCCACAACCCATCCAGGCCGACGATGTGCTCGCCGATCCAGTCGATCTTGTGGTCGATCGACCATTCACCGGCCCCGAGCGCACCAAGCGCGAGAGACGCCATGGCCAGGTTCATGACGTACTCCCACCCCTCGCCGGGCCGGAAGATGAAGAACCCGTTCGTCCGGTGGTTCGTGATCCACGCCACGAACATCACGCCCGCGCAGGCTCCGGCGGCGAACGGCGTGAGCAGACCGAACGCGAGCATCGTGCCCGCGCCCAGCTCGGTGATGCTCGCCAGCCAGGCGTGCAGCCACCCCGGCTTCATGCCGAGGCTCTCGAACCAGCGGCCGGTGCCCGCGATCTTGCCGCCGCGAAAGATGTGGTTGTACCCGTGAGCCACCATCGTGAGCCCGACCGCCACCCGTAGGATCAGCAGCCCGGCGTTCGCCCCGTCCCCCATCGTCTCTCCCTCTGCTCGAATGCAGCCGTCATCATGGCGCACGACCCGCGGCCCGGGTGGTCCCGCGCGGTGTACCGTTCCTGACGTTGGCGTCAGCCACCGCCGCCGGAGGATACGCATGACCAACGATCACAACGAGAACGCCGCGGACGAGTACGACCCGTTCGAGGTGTTCAACCGCAGCGTCGGCGTCGGGCTGGTGGACAATCCGTATCCGCTCTTTGCCATGGTGCGGGGCGACAACCCGATGCTCAAGGAAGATGTGAGCGGAATGGCCGGGCCCGAGGTCGACGGCGCCGAAGGCTGGGCACCGACCGACGACGACATGCCCGACGTCTACACCGCCTTCAGCTTCGACGCCGTCCAGCAGGTGTTGCGCGACGGCCAGACGTTCTCGTCGGCCGGCTACGCCGACGTCATGGGCATGGTGATGGGTCACACCATCCTCGAGATGGACGAACCCGAACACCACACGTACCGGTCGCTCGTGCAAAAAGCGTTCACCCGTAAGGCGATGGAAACCTGGGAACGCGAGGTCATCACCCCGATCGTCGACGAGCACATCGACGCCTTCATCGACCGCGGCCACGCCGAGCTCGTCCGCGAGCTCCTGTTCCCGTTCCCGGTGAACGTGATCGCCCGCATGCTCGGACTCCCGCGCGAAGACCTGTCGCAATTCCACCGTTGGGCCGTCGAGCTCATCAGCGTGAGCTGGGAGTGGGACCGCGGTATCGCGGCGTCACAGTCGCTGCGCGACTACTTCGCCGCGATCCTTGCCGAGCGGCGCAAGCAACCGACCGACGACGTGATCAGCGTGTTGGCCCAGGCCGAGTTCGAGGGCACGCATCTCACCGACGACGAGATCTTCGCGTTCCTGCGCTTGCTGCTGCCGGCGGGGGCCGAGACCACCTATCGGTCCTCGAGCAATCTGCTGTGCGGACTGCTCACCAACCCCGATCAGCTCGACGCACTCCGCAACGACCGTTCGTTGTTCCCGCAGGCGATCGAAGAGGGCGTGCGGTGGGAACCCCCGCTGCTCACGATCATGCGCACCGCGACACGAGACACCGAGGTCTGCGGCGTCCCCATTACCGCCGGCGCCACGATCATCGTGAACATGGGCTCGGCCAACCACGACGAGAAGTACTGGGACCACCCTGAGGACTTCGACATCTTCCGCAAGCCCCGCCAGCACATGGCCTTCGCGTTCGGACCCCACATGTGCCTCGGTATGCACCTCGCACGCATGGAGACCCGGGTCGTGCTCGAACGGCTCTTCGACCGGCTCCCCGACCTCCGCCTCGACCCGAGCGCGGAACCGCCGACGATCACCGGCATGACCTTCCGCGCCCCCAGCGCCCTCCCCGTCGTGTGGGGCTGAGGCACCAGCGAGTTGGAGGTATTGCGAGATGCAGCCTGAAGATCTGATCCTCGTCAGTGTCGACGACCATGTGGTCGAGCCGCCGACGTTGTTCGACAACCATCTGCCCGACAAGTGGAAAGAGTTCGCGCCCAAGAACGTCCACCTCGACGACCAGAACATCGACGTGTGGATGTACGAGGGCAATGTCATCCCGAACATCGGGCTCAACGCCGTGGCCGGCCGCCCGCCCGAGGAGTACAACGTCGAGCCGACGAAGTGGTCCGACATGCGCACCGGTTGCTACGACATCCACGAGCGCGTCCAGGACATGAACCGCAACGGGGTACTCGGCTCCATGTGCTTCCCGAGCTTCGTGCAGTTCTGCGGCCAGCTGTTCTCGAAGTCGAACGACCTCGACATGGCGATCAACCTGCTGCGCGCCTACAACGACTGGCACATCGACGAGTGGTGCGGCTCCTATCCCGGCCGCTTCATCCCACTGTCGATCCCCCCGATCTGGGACCCGCAGCTCATGGCCGACGAAGTGCGCCGCGTCGCCAAGAAGGGCTGCCACGCCGTCACGTTCTCCGAGAATCCCTTCAAGCTCGGGTGGCCCCACGTCTTCGGTGACCACTGGGATCCCTTCTTCGCCGCGTGCGAGGACGAGGGCACCGTCATCGCGCTGCACATCGGATCGAGCTCGACAATGCTCGAGCTCGCGCCGGGCGCGCCGATCGACGTGCTCATCACCCTCACGCCGCTCAACACCATGAACGCGGCCACCGATCTGTTGTGGTCACCGGTGCTGCGCAAGTTCCCGAATCTTCAGTTCGCGCTCTCCGAAGGCGGCACCGGCTGGCTGCCGTACTGGCTGGAGCGAATCGACTACGTCTACCAACAGCACCGGCACTGGACGGCCCAGGACTTCGGCGACCAGTTGCCGAGCGAGGTGGCACGCGATCACTTCTCGTTCTGCTTCATCAGCGACCGTGCCGGCATCGAGCAGCGCGACGCCATCGGCATCGACGCGATGACCTGGGAGTGCGACTACCCGCACTCCGATTCGAGCTGGCCGCACTCCCCCGAGTCTGTCGCGAAGCAGCTCGACGGAATGACCGACGCCGAGATCAACAGGATGACGTACGAGAACGCGATGCGGATCTACCGCTACGACCCGTTCGCCCACCGACCCAAGGATCGCAGCACCGTGGCCGCGCTCCGGGCGGAAACGGCCTCCTGACCGCCTCTACGCCGGTTCACGGCGGCGATGGCGGAGGTCGGGCACGAGGCCGGCCCCGGCCAGCAGACGCACTGCCCGCCACTCCTCGGCGTCGAACACGACGGCTTCATCGGGCTCACGGTTCACGATGAACGTGACCACGCAGTCCTCACATGCCGCCGTGTGCTGCATCGTGCACTCGCCACAGTCGATTCGATCGATTCGCACCGTCGTCTCCTCCGCGCCCGCTTCGTTGCCGCAGTATGCGACGGGGGTGTGACAGGTATCCGGTGACGACGCCGGTCGGCCGCCCGAGGAATCCTCGGGATCAGGCGTGGAGAGCGGCCAGGAGGGTCGGTGACGACACCACGACGGCGCCCTGCGCCTCGGCGTGCTCGCGCACCCATCGATCCGACGAGACCACCACCACGCGGATGCGAGTGGGCAGCGCCGCGATCTCGCGGATGATCAGGGCGTCGGCCTCCTCGTGCTCGGCGGAGAACAACACCCGCACGCCGGGACGGCGGCCGGGCGGCGCGGCACCGACGTCGGCGCCGTCGAACACCACGGTGACGTCGCACCCCGTGCGGGCGTGCAGGCCGGCGAGGGCCGACGAGAGGCGCTCGCGCTGGTCGGCCGGGCGATCGTCGCCCCACGCGCGCTTCGACACGTTGTACCCGTCGACGTAGAGCACCGTGGCGGGCGCACGGACCATGGCCTCCAGCGCGGCAGGACTGTCGGCCACCATGCCACCCGGCACGACCGGCGCGGGCCGGCGCTCCCGCGCGGTCCGCTTCGTCCCGGCCGCACGACCCTCGACGGGCGTGGGCTCGTCACCGGTCTCGAGCGGCATCGCCTTCCGCGCGTGCTCGACGACCCCACCGAGGCCGGCGGCAAGACGTTGCGCGAGATCTGCCGCGTCGGCGAGGGCCCGGAGGTCGCTGTAGCGCAACCCCGTTCCCGGCGCGGCGGCGCGCTGCAAGCGGGCGCGCAGCTCGGCCAGCTCGGCGTCGGCGTCGCGGACGCGTTGGGACTCCCGTTGCGCCCGTTCGGCCTCGCGCGCCGCGCGGCCGACGGCCTCATCGAGCGCGGCATCCTGCCGCGCGACCTGTGCTTCGAGCTCGGCCGCTCGGCGCATGACACCTTCGGCCTCCCGCTCGAGCTGCTCCTCGCGCGTGCGGCGCGTGCGGCGCTCGTCGCGCAGTTCCTGTTCGGCGCGGGCGAGCTCGGCACGCGCGTCGTCGAGACCCTGCTGCGCGCGACGCCGCGCCTCGTCCAGCGACGACAGCTGCGTCTGCATCGCCTTCGCGTCGTCGGCCTCTTCGTGCTCGCGTCGCGAGCGATCGTGGGCCGAACACACGACCCCGAGCCCGAACTCCCAACCGCCCGGACGGCCCGCGTACAACGCCGACGCCAGCAGTGGGAGGTCCGAACGCTCGACGGCGTCGGCGACGCGGCGCAGTGCCTCCGACGGACTCCACCCGTCGAGCGCCGCCCGCACTTCGGAGCGCGAGAGGAACTGCTCGGCCACCTTGCTCCGGAACCCCTCGTCGGCCTCGACGGCCTTGACCAGCTGCTGGCGGGCCGCCGAGCGGGCCATTCCCCGGCGGTCGAAGCCCACCAGGGGCCGCAGCGCCAGGGGGACGTCGCCGGCCGGCAGGGCCCGCAGCACCTCCCCCGCGGCATCGAGCAGCGGCGCCAGCAGGCTCTCGGGAAGGCGGGGCAGCTGCGCCATGGCCGGTTGGTCGTCGACGATCGTCACGTCGGTCACGCTTCCTCCGGGTGTGCCCGCTCGCAGGGCACCTCGTAGACTTCTTTGGATGCAGCCACGATACGAGGAGATCACGCTCGACACGCAAGGCGACGGCGAGATCCTCGACGTCACACCCTATGCGCAGAAGGCGATCGACAACTCCGGACTCCGCGATGGTCTCTGCACCGTGTTCGTGGCCCACTCCACCTGTGGCATGACCACGATCGAGTTCGAGCCGGGCTGCAACGCGGACCTCAACCGGATCCTCGAGACCATCGCCCCGCAGGACGACCGCTACGAACACAACGAACGTAACGCCGACACGAACGGCCACAGCCACGCGAAGGCGGCGTTGATCGGTCCGTCGGTGATGATCCCGTTCGCGGCGGGCGAGCTCCTGCTCGGCGTGTGGCAGAAGATCGTGTGCATCGACTTCGACGACCGGCCGCGCACCCGCAAGCTCGTCGTCCAGCTACTCGGCGTCTGACCGACCCGGTCCGGTATCCCGCGGCTCCGACGCCGCGTCGCGGAGCTCAGGAATCGAGCGCGGCCCCCTCGAGCGCCTCGATCCGGTCCCCTTCCGCGCCGCACCACCGGCACGAAACCTGCTCGATCTGCTCGTCGAGCACGTCGACGTCCTCGACCGACAGCTCGCCGCCCACGCTGAAATGGTGGAACGCCCGGGTGCGGACGGTGGACACGACGTCGAACCGGGTGAGATTCCCGCACGCGGTGCAGCGATAACGAGTGGGCATTCAGCCATTCTACCTTCCCGAACACTTGTTCGATTACTCTGGCGTGGATGCAGCGATCGTTCGACGAGCTCGGCACTCCCCTGTGCGACGTCACCTTCGTGGTGGTCGACCTCGAGACCACCGGCGGGTCGCCCGAGACCTGCGCGATCACCGAGGTCGGCGCGGTCAAGTACCGGGGCGGCGAGTGCCTCGGCACGTTGCAGACGCTCGTGAACCCCGGCGTGCCGATCCCGCCGATGATCACGGTGCTGACCGGCATCACCGAGTCCATGGTGTTCCCCGCGCCGCCGATCGCCGAGGTCCTCCCTCCGCTGCTCGAGTTCTTCGGCGGCGCGGTGCTCGTGGGCCACAACCTTCGCTTCGACACGAGCTTCCTCGACGCGGCGCTCGTCCGGAACGGCTACGACCGGCTCGCGCACACGAGAGTCGACACGCTCGGGCTGGCCCGGCGGCTCCTGCGCGACGAAGTGCCGAACCTCAAGCTCGCCACATTGGCCCGCCACGTCCGCACGAGCGTCGAACCGAGCCACCGCGCGCTCGACGACGCGCGAGCCACCGCCGAGCTCCTCCACTCGCTCCTCGAGCGCGCGGGTTCGCTCGGCGTGCTGGGTCTCGACGACCTGCTCGAGCTGCCGACCATCCGCGCCCACCCGTCGGTCTCGAAGTTGCGGCTCACGTCGTCGCTGCCGAGGAAGCCCGGTGTGTACCTCTTCCGTGATCGCAACGGGCGCGTGCTCTACGTCGGCAAGGCCACGAACCTACGCGCCCGGGTCCGTTCGTACTTCAGCAGCGACGACCGCCGCAAGGTGCCGCAACTCCTGCGCGAGACCGTGGCCATCGACCATCTCGTCTGCCGCGATCCGCTCGAAGCCGAGGTGCGCGAACTGCGGATGATCCACGAGCTCGCACCGAGGTTCAATCGCCGCTCCAAGAACGCCGGGCGTTCGGCGGCGTACGTGAAGCTGACGCTGTCCGAGCGCTTTCCGCGTCTCGCCGTTGTCCGCGACGCGCGCGACGACGGCGCGCTCTACCTCGGGCCGCTGCCGTCATCGAGCACTGCGCACGCCGTGAAGGAGGCGATCGAATCCGCGGTACCCGTGCGACGGTGTCCCAAACGCATCGGCCGCACCGCGCCGTGCGCCGCCGGCACCCCGTGCGTACCCGCGCAGCTCGGCGTCGCTCTGTGCCCGTGCTCGGGTTTCACGGACTCCGCAAGCTACGACGCCGTCGTCGCGGTGGTCGCGGACGCGCTCCGAGGCGATCCCACTCCCCTGCTCGAGCCGCTCGAAGGGCGGATGCACGCACTCGCGGCCGACGAACGATTCGAGGAAGCGGCGCTGGCCCGCGACCGGCTCGACGTGCTCACGCGTACGTTGGAACGCCAGCGCATGCTCGAGCAGCTCGTCGCCGCGGCACGCGTCGAGTTGCTGGGACCCGACGGTCCGATGACAATTCGCTCCGGCCGCCTCGACCTCGGCACCCTCGACCTCGGCACTCTCGACCTCGGCATGCCCGACCTCGGAACGTCCGATGGCCCGGGCTCCACCCGAATCGACCGCAACACCGCCGAGGAGCTGCTGATCGTGGCCCGATGGCTCCGCAGACACGCGCATCGTGTCCGCGTCGTGAGCGTCGACGGGACGCTCGCGTCGCGACTGCCGCGACTGGCGCGCTACGACTCGCGCGACGGCTCACGGCGGGACAACCACCAACGCCCGCCTTCGAGCACACCTTGGACCAGCGTGGCGGTGAGCAACGACCACACGACGACGAGCACGGCGAGCCGGCCGTAACGGTTGAAGATGGAGTCGCCGTTCACGATCTGCAACCCCTGGTCCTTGGTGAGGTAGCCGAGCGAGAGGCCGATCTTCAGCGCGACGTATCCGGCGATGCCCGTGCACGCGACCCACACAGCGAATCGCAGCGCGAGGGAGTCGAAGACGGTCCGCGGCCGCGCCGGGCGCGTCGCGCGTACGGAGCGAGCCGGTTGCGACCCACGAGCGGGCGCCGCGGCCGTCGCCGAGTACGCCGCGGCCGCGGCGGGGATCTTTGGCTGTGGCCCGGTCTCGCTGCGCACCGCCGCCATCACGAGCGAGTTCTCGAGATCGAGCACAGTGGGGTCGACCCCGCCGCTCACCGCCGGTGGTTGGAGACCCGCCGGAGCAGTGGCCTCGACCGCGCGGTACTCGTCGGGCACGCGCAACGTCTGGCCGCACTCCTCACAGCGGATCGTGGAACCCAGGGGTCCGAGCGCGTCGAGGCGATGCTTGCGACCACACTGCGGACACTGGAGCGCCTTCGCCATTACTCGCCTTCCCTCGCCCGAGCATCCGTGCTCACCCGCACGAACGACTCGAGCACCCGGGCCACGGCACCGTCGTCGATCGCCGCGGCACCCCGATCGATCCCTTCCGAAAGATCGGCCGCCAACCCCGCCACCATGAGTGCGGCCGCCGCATTCAGCAACGCGATCTCGCGCGCCGGGCCCGGTTTGCCGGCCAACACTTCGTGCACAACCTTCGCGTTCGTGGCCGCATCGCCGCCACTCAGAGCGGCCCGGTCCACGACCGTGAGCCCGAGGCCGGCGGGATCCAATTCGAACTGCCGCACCGTACCGTGCCGCAGTTCGTAGACGGTCGATGTGGTGGTGAGGGTGAGCTCGTCGAGGCCGTCGTGACCGAAGAAGACGAGCGCGTGCTCGGTGCCGAGCTCGCGGAGCGTCCCGATCATCCGCTCGGCCATCAACGGATCCGACACGCCGAGCGCCTGGCGGCGCACCCCGGCCGGGTTGGCGAGCGGGCCGAGGAAGTTGAACGTGGTGCGGACCCCCAGCTCGCGACGCGCCGGGCCCGCGAACCGAAGCGCGGGATGGAACGTCGGCGCGAAGCAGAACCCGATACCGGTCTCCTCGATGCAGCGGGTCACACCGGCGGGGCCGAGGTCGATGACCACACCGAGCGTCTCGAGCACGTCGGCCGACCCGCACTGCGACGACGCGGCGCGGTTGCCGTGCTTGGCGACCCGCGCGCCCGCACCGGCGGCGATCAGCGCCGCGAGCGTGGAGACGTTGATCGTGCCCGCACTGTCCCCACCTGTCCCGCACGTATCGATCACGTCGCCGCTGACGTCGACCCGTTGCGCGTACCGCAGCATGGCCCGGATCATCACCGCGAGCTCGGCCGAAGTCTCACCCTTCGCGCGCAGGGCGACCGCGAACCCGGCGATCTGGGCGTCCGTGGCCTGCCCTTCGAGCAGCAGCGCCATGGCGCGGTCGAGCGAAGACGCCGGCGGGCTCTCCCTGCGCAGGAACGCCCCGATGACCTCGGGCCAGACGGCCGCGTCGTCCATCACGTCGATGCCCCCGGCACCGGGGCGTCGGGGGATAGCTCGAAATCCACGATCCGGACACTACCCTCGGACGTCAACGCGAATGCCGTCGGGCGCGTTGAGAAGGTGTGACGAGTGTCGTCCAGCTCCGGTACATGAGGGTCCCGACCGTGCGCCCGCGCGGGGCGCCGGAGTCCGTCGCGACCGTGTACGTGGACTTCGACGACGCCTTTCCCGAGCTGCACCAAGCCGCCTACCGGGCCGCGTACCGCCTCCTCGGCAACCGCGAGGGCGCGAGCGACGTCGCGCAGGAGGCGTGCGCCCGGGCGCTCGACCGCTGGCGTTCCGTCGGCGGCCGGTCGTACACGGTCGCGTGGGTGGTGCGCGTCGCCACCAACCTCTCGATCGGCGAGTGGCGCAAGCGGCAACGGCGGGACAAGGTCGACCCGCGAGACCTCGTGCACGACGCGTTCCGGCCCGAGCACCCCGTCGGCGATCGCGTGGACCTGCACCGCGCGCTCGCCACGCTCTCGAAACGCCAGCGCGAGACCGTCGTCCTGCGCTACGTCGCCGACCTGTCCGAAGGCGACGTGGCCGCGGCGCTCGGGTGTTCGGTCGGGTCGGTCAAGACCCACGCCTCCCGCGGCCTCGCCGCCCTGCGCGCGCAACTCGGCGATCGGGATCTGGATGATGGGACAGAGTCGTGAGCCCGAACTTCGACGATCTCGACGATCCGTTCCCGCCGACCGCCGACGACCTCATGCTGTCGTCGGTCCACACGCGGGCGGGCCGGATCCGACGACAGCGCCGGGCCCGGATCGCGACCGCGGGAGGAGCCGCGGTGCTGCTCGCCGGCATCGTCGGCGTCATCACGTTCGGGCACGGTCCCGCGGGGCGCCACGTCGAGACGGCCACCACCGTGTCGACGTCCACGCCGACGTCGTCGGAGATCGCGTCGACGTCTGCTCCCTCCACGACCGCGGCGCGGGGCCACGGCGGCACCGGCACGGCCCCCACCGGGACCACCGCCGCACCATCGGATCAGATCCTGCCGGGAACGAATCCGCCCGTCCCGTTCTCGGCGATGCGCGTCTCACTGCTGATCAGGCCCGCACATTTCCGTTGGGCCGACGGCGCCACCGTGACCCTCGAGATCCGCAACACGACCGCCCGGGCGTTCACGTTCACGCCGTGGGCGACGTGCCGGACCGAGGTCTCGATCAAGACGTTCTCGGGTGCGGTTACCGGATATCCGCTGGCCACGTGCCTCGGACTACGGGGGCCCGTGACCCTTGCGCCCGGAGAGGTCGTGACGGTCCAGAAGACGCTGGCGAACTTCGTCCCGCAACTCGCCGGGAACGCACTCCCGCCGGGCGTCTACGTCATCGACATCGGCGTATTCGACACGAGCCTCGCGTCGCAGCAACTGCACTCGCCGCCGATCGCGATCACCGTCGACGCGGCCGGCCCGACGAACGGCACGTCGACCACCGCGACCGCCACGACGAACGGCTCGACGTCGACGACCTCGGGTTCGGGCTCGGGCTCGACAACGAGCACGGTCTCGACCACCGCATCGATCACGGCGCCGACGACAGGATCGTCGGGGCAGTAAGCCGGCGCGATCAGGCGATCACGCCATCAGGCGATCGGACGGCAGCGCGGCCGGTTCCGGCAACCGGCCGGGCCGTCGCGATGAGGAGTGCTACGCGGTCTTGCGGCGGCGGCGCAGGATCCGCCGGCGTTCGCGTTCGGTCAGCCCACCCCACACGCCGTGCTTCTCACGGTGGAGGAGCGCGTGCTCGAGGCACGCCTCACGGACGGGACAGATCCCGCAGATGTCCTTGGCCTCGTCGGCATCCTCGTCGGAGATCGGATAGAAGATCTCCGGGTCGACACCTCGACACCGGGCCAGTTGACGCCATGGAAGATTGGTGGTTCGCATGTGTACCGAGCCTCCCCCTGTGGGCGACGGTCCAACGCTCTTCCTTCGGCCGCGGACCCCGGGAACCTGAGGGTTTTCACCCTCCGTGGCCGAGCTTCGCCCTCTCGGGCGCGGACCGTAGGATTCGCCCGTGATGGAGCCCCCACCCGACCCCTCCGGGACGCCCATTCCCGGCACCTCATCCCCCATGCTCCCCACGAGCCGTACGGGCCGGGCGCCCCGCCAGTTCCTCGCCATGGGGGCCGCGGCCGGGCTGACGGTTCCCGCCCTCGTCCTGCGGGCGACGGGCACCCAGCCGGTGGAATGGGTCGCCGCGATCGTCTTCGGCGTGGCGGTGATCGGCTCCGCGTTCCTGCTCGCGTGGGCGGCCGAGGCCCTCCAGCTCGACGTGTCCCGGGGCGTGTCCCTCGCGGTGGTCGCCCTCATCGCGGTGCTGCCCGAATACGCCGTCGACTTCGTGTTCGCCTACAAGGCCGGCAAGAACCCCACGGAGTACGCGCCACTGGCACTGGCCAACATGACCGGCGGCAACCGGCTGCTCATCGGTGTCGGTTGGACGATGGTGGTGTTCCTCGCGGCGTGGCGCATGAAACGCCTCGCCGCGGCCCGCGGCTACACCGGCGAGCTCGACACCGAGACCAGGCTGGGCCGCTCGCACTCGATCGAGATCGGGTTCCTCGCCGTCGCCACCATCTATTCGCTGACCCTGCCGTTGAAGCGGACATTGACGCTGTTCGACGCAGTGGTGCTCATCACGTTGTTCATCGCCTACATGATCCGGATCAGCGGCGCTCCGGCCGAGGAACCCGAGCTCGTTGGGCCGGCCGAGCTGTTGGGCGCGCTGCCACCACGCCGGCGACACATCACGCTCGCCGTCGTGCTCGCGTTCTCCGCCGGCGTCATCCTCGTTGCCGCCGAACCCTTCGCGGATGCGTTGGTGCAGACCGGCACGGAGTTCGGCATCTCCAAGTTCCTGCTCGTGCAGTGGCTCGCACCGATCGCGTCGGAGGCACCGGAGCTGTTGGTCGCCGGGGTGTTCGCGTGGCGGCTCAACGTCGAGTCGGGACTGGGCACCTTGGTGTCGTCGAAGGTGAACCAGTGGACGCTGCTGGTCGGGTCGTTGCCGATCGTGTTCGCCGTGTCGTCGGCGTCGCTGCACGGATTACCGCTCGACTCGCTCCAGCGCGAGGAACTCTTCCTCACCGCGGCGCAGTCGGCCTTCGCGGTGGCCGTGCTCTCCAACCGCTCGATCTCGGTGAAGGAAGCGTCGTGGTTGGGTGGGCTGTTCCTGTCCCAGTTCGTGGTGGGCGCGGCCCTGCCCGAGGGGGCGCGGGACGTCGAACGCGTCGGCGTGGGCATCGTGTACCTGGTGCTCGCGGCCGTCATCCTCTGGCGCCAGCGCGCCGCGATCCGCCCCCTCGCCCGCGACGCCTTCCGCACCCCGCACCACGAGCTCATCCACGCCGCCCCCGACGCCCCCGACGCCCCCGACGCTGACGAGCGACCCTGACCCACCCGCACCTGCGTTTCGGCGTGAGTTATTCGGCCTCAGACCGAACAACTCCCGCCGGAACGATGAAAGTGCGGGCGAGGGCGTCGCTCACGGTGCCGATGACGTGCGCGGGCCGCTGCGTGACGTCGGTCCAGGTGAAGCGCAAGACGGTCCATCCGGCAACCGCGAGCCGGGTGTGTCGATCCAGATCGCTCTCCCACGCCAGGCGTCGCCCGTGGAACGCGAACCCGTCGAGCTCGATGGCGAGCTTCTGGTGGACGTACGCGAAGTCGACCCGTACCGTTCGGTGGGAATCGAGAAGGATCCTGTGCTGCGGATCCGGTAGAGGGAGACCCGACGTACGGAGTAGTCGTTCGAACCTGCGCTCGAGCTCCGATTCCAGCTCGATCGGAGCCGAGGCGGCAGCATCGACAGCCTGCCGGAAGGCGGCCGTCCCCGCTCGTCCGCGTCGACCGACCGTTCGGAGCGTCTCCTGCAGTCGTGGAAGCGTCGTCAACGTGCGTCCGAGCGCATCATCGATCCCGGAACGAACGAGACGTGGGGCGAAAGCACCAAGATCGAGCAGCGTTCGCTCGATCGTCGTGACTGGAAATCCGGCGACGATCGCTCCCGGGTCGAGTGCGAGCGTCTCTCGACACCGCCCCGAAGCAACGTCGGCGCGATCGTGACGAAGCACCGTGACCTCGATACGCGCGCTGACACAGTCCGGCAACCGCCAAAGCCGACCCGCGGACCGATGGGAGGCGACGGACCGAGGCCCGGCCGCGAGAAGGGCAACCCACAGCCGTTGCTCCCAAGTGTCGGCGGTCCCGGCAACGAGCAGCACGCCCCGCCGGATCCGCTGCCAGCTTCCCCGGCGCACACGCACCGAGATGGCATCCGGGAGGAATCCGGCCTCAACCGCCTGGGCAGAGGTGAAGCAGCCATGTTGTCGGGCCGCGACGGCCGCCAGCTCACACTCGTTTCCCACATTCGCGAGTCGATCAGCCGGGTATGACCCTTATCCCGGACCCACGTTCTGGCGTGAGTTATTCGGTCTGAGGCCGAACAAGTCCCGCCAGAACCGGAATTGGGGAGGCCGATCGGGCAAGATCTCGGGCGTGACCGACGAGGAAACCGGGGAACCGAGGGGCAGCGGGGCAGGCGACGGGCGCGGTGCAGCGGCGCAGCCCGACGGGCCGCTCCTGGATCCGCGGGCAATCGCGCGCGGGGCGTCGATCGGATTGGCGATCATCGTGCCCGTCACGGTCGTCGGCGCGATCCTCGAGCGGACGCTCGACGATCCCTGCGGTGCCGACAGCCACTGGATCGCACTCCTGGTGATCGGGCTCTTCGCCGCGTACGTGATCGCCGGGTTCGCTGCCGGCTCGGCCGCGCCCGGCGGTGCGCTGAGCAATGGCTCCCTCGCCGGCCTCGGCGCCTTTGTCCTCTGGATCCCCGTGCGGCTGTTCATCTACGCGATCAGGGGCGACGTCGCCCACTGCTCGCACCACATCTTCACCGCGGGGCAGATCTTCGGGCAGCTCCTCTTCGCCACGGCATTCGGCATGCTGGGCGGATTCTTCGGCGGGCGACGGGCATCAGCGCGAGAATGACCGAGGTGGTGAGTCGGCCGGGCGGCCGCGTGCGGGCTTGACCCGTCCGAGGAACGTCCGGACTCCATAGGGCAGGGTGCTGGGTAACACCCAGACGAGGCGACTCGCAGGACAGTGCCACAGAGAGCAGACCGCCGATGGCCGGGCTTCGGTTCGGCACAGGCAAGGGTGCAACGGTGCGGTAAGAGCGCACCAGCGCCCGGGGTGACCCGGGCGGCTCGGTAAACCCCACCCGGAGCAAGGTCAGACAGGGAGCGAACGGCCCGTTCGATGCTCCCGGGTAGGCCGCTGGAGCCGGCAGGTAACTGCCGGCCGAGATGGATGGCCGCCGATGGTCGACCGGCAACGGTCGACCGGAACAGAATCCGGCGTATAGGCCGACTCACCACCACTACCGGCCTGACCTGCGGAAACAGTGATCCATACCGTCTCGCGGACACACTGAGGACACATCAGGTTCAGCAGTCGGCGCGCGCGACGGCTTCGGCGTCCGGTCCGAGCACGAGGTCGACTGCTTCTCGCGTGCGGTCGTCGGAGTCGGGCCAGAGATGCGAGTACGTGTTCAGGGTCTCCACAGCGGAGGCGTGCCCGAGGCGCAGCTGCACCGTTTTGACGGACTCGCCGTGTCGGATCAGGAGTGAGGCGTAGAAGTGGCGGAGCTGGTGGAAGCCGACACCCTCGGGCAGCCCGGCACGCTTCACGAGCGGCCGCCAGGTGTCGGAGAACCGTGTCCGCCGGATGGGGTTGCCGTCGTCGTTCGCGAACACGAAGCCATCTGTGCCGGCGGGAAACCGCGCGAGGTGGGCCGCGAGCGCGTCGACGACGACGTCCGGCAGTGGAACGATCCGCCGCGACGCCGCTGTTTTCGGCGGAGCGAGTTCGGGGCCACCGCCGGGCATGAGCAAGAGCTGGCGGTCGACCTTCACCGTGCGGCGTAGGAAATCGATTCGATCCACAGTAAGTCCGAAGCACTCACCCTGACGTAGGCCGGTACCTGCGCCGAACACCACGAGCGCGCGGTAGCGGTCGGGTGCCGCGACAATCAGAGCGTCGACCTGTTCTACCGCGAGTGGCTCG
>Ga0209048_10000371_pt1 | contig 48032 bp, 34 predicted proteins | sample FrelakmetCRP12CR_FD_187146 | JGI IMG/M metagenome (GOLD analysis project Ga0209048, IMG submission 187146) | Freshwater lake sediment microbial communities from the University of Notre Dame, USA, for methane emissions studies - CRP12 CR (SPAdes)... | ecosystem: Environmental > Aquatic >...
GCCCACGGTGTTGCCGAGGATCATTGGTCGCAGCAGGGCCCACGGTGTTGCCGAGGATCATCGGTCGCAGCAGGGCTTTAGCCCTGCTCTTCTGCCGTCCCGGCGCGATCTTCCTCCGAGGAGAACAGCTATGAACGTGAGACGCACGGTGTGCCTGGTCGCTGCACTGCTGGCCGTCGGCTGGCTGACCACGTCGTCCACCAGCGGGCAGGAGATGACCCTGTCGAGCCAGGTGATCGAGCGCGTCCTGCCGAACGGCCTCAAGGTCCTGATGGTCAAGCGCACCGACGCCCCGCTGGTGCGCTGCATCCTGGCGTACCGGGTCGGATCGGTGAACGAACGGCCGGGCATCACCGGGATCTCGCACTTCCACGAGCACATGATGTTCAAGGGCACCTACTCCATGGGCATCAAGCCGGGCACGCTCGCCAAAGACGACGAGTACAACCGGCAGATCGACGCGCTCATGGAGCAGGTGGCCTCCGAGGACTCGAAGGTCAAGGGGCGCGACGAGGCGAAGATCCGCGCGCTCAAGACACAGGTGTCCGCGCTGATCGACAAGGAGAAGAAGGAGACGATCGTCAGCGAGGAGATCTGGGGGGCCTACCAGAAGGCGGGCGGCACCGGGATCAACGCCTCGACCGGGCAGGAGATGACGCAGTACTACGTGACCCTCCCGAAGAACAAGCTCGAGCTGTACCTGGCGCTCGAGGCCGACCGCCTCGCGAACCCGGTGTTCCGCGAGTTCTACTCCGAGCGCGACGTCATCACCGAGGAGCGCCGGATGAGCGAGAACCAGCCCGGCTCCTTCTACCAGGAACAGCTGAACGCGACGTTCTACGAGGCCAGCCCCTACGGCTGGGACGTCGTCGGCTGGATGTCGGACATCAGCCGCGTGACGAAGAAGGAGATGATCGAGTACCGCGAGCAGTTCTACCGGCCCGACAACGCCACCCTCGTGCTGGCTGGCGATCTCGACCCGGCCGAGGTGATGACGCTCGTCACGAAGTACTTCGGGCCGCTGAAGGCGAAGGGGAAGTCGCCGCGCGTGCGGACCGAGGAGCCGTCGCCCGAGTACTACCGCCGCACGATCAGCCCGAACTTCAAGCCGCCCTACATCGAGAAGCGCGTGTACGGGCGCGCCGCCACCACGCCCGAGGTCACCGTCATGTTCCACGTTCCGCCGCTGTGGCACGACGATCTGGCGCCGCTCTACATGCTCGGCCGCGCGATGAGCGCCCGCACCGGCAAGATGTACCTCGACATGGTCCTCAAGAACGACAACGCCACCGCGGTGATGGCGATGGCGTCGAACTCGATGTACGACGGGTCGTTCGAGGTGAGCGCCACGGCCAAGGAGATCAAGAACGAGCTCAAGAACCCGATGGATCAGCTCGAGAAGGAGCTGTGGACCTACATCGACGATGCGAAAACGAACCCCGTCGATCCGCAGCTGCTGCAGCGCGTGAAGAACTCCGTCGAGGCGCAGTATCTCCAGAGCCTCGCGGGCACCGGCATCGCCGGCTCGCTGGCCCGCATGGAAACCGCCTACCGGTGGCAGTTCATCGAGGAGCAGTTCAAGCAGCGGATGGCGGTGACCGCCGACGACATGCTGCGTGTGGCGAAGAAGTACCTGAACAAGGACAACAGCGTCACCGGCGTCCTCGAGAGGGAGAAGTAGGGGCTGGCGCGTGGACGAAAGGACACAACCATGTTGAGACGATATGCGGCATTCCTGCTGATCCCCGCGCTGCTGCTCGTCGCGGTCGGCGCCGATGCCCGGGGGGGCCAGGCCGCGGCCACGAAGGCCGCGGCGCCCCAGGCCGCCCAGAAGCCGGCGACCCCGCCGGCCGTCAAGGGCCCGCGCCCCGAGCAGTTCACGTTCAAACCACTGGTCTTCACGACGCCGAAGCCGTCGGCGTTCCGCACCCAGCTCTCGAACGGACTGGTCGTCTACATCGGCGAGGATCACCAGATCCCCTGGGTCAACGCGTCGCTGCTCATGCGGACCGGGCCGTTCCTCGAGCCGGACGCCAAGCTCGGCGTCGCCGCGATGACGTCCACGGTGATGCGGACGGGCGGCACGACCTCGATGACCGGCGAGCAGATCAACGAGCGAATGGACTTCCTCGCCGGCAACGTGAGCGCCACCAGTCTCTCGATCCACGCGCGGCACCTGGACGAGGGCCTGAAGATGTGGATGGACATCCTCACCAACCCCTCGTTCCCGGAGGACAAGCTCCGCCGCGAGCGCGACCAGGCGCTGGTGGGGATCCGCAACCGGAACCGCAACCTGAACCTCGTCGCGATGCGCACGTGGAACAGGTTGATCTACGGGGAGATTTCGCCAATCGCTGCGGAGGCCACCGAGGCTGGCACCGCCGGCATCACGCGCGACGACCTGGCGGCGTGGCACAAGAAGTACTGGGGCGCGACCAACGCCATCCTCGTCATCTCGGGCGACTTCAAGCGGGCCGAGATGATCCAGAAGCTCGAGGCCACGTTCGGCAAGTGGGCCGCGGCGGAGAAGGCCGTCCCGCCGATCCCGAAGGTCGAGCAGGCGGCGAAGGCCGGCGTCTACATGGTGCAGCCGCAGGTGCCCGTCAATCAGGGCGTCATCCAGATCGGGCACATCGGCATGATGCAGGACGACCCGGACGCGCAGGCCGTCGACCTGATGAATTACATCCTGGGCGGGGGGGCGTTCTCTTCGCGGATCACGAAGGTCGTGCGCACCGACAACGGCCTCGCGTACTCCACGAGCTCGAGCCTGTCGGGCGGCCTTCTCTACCCGGGGACGTTCGCCGCGTTCTGCCAGACGAAGAACCCCACGGTCGTCTTCGCGTCGCAGCTGATGCTCGACCTGATCGAGGGCATGCGGGCCGGCGACGTGTCACAGGCCGACCTCGAATTCGCCCGGACGGCGCGCGTCGAGGCGTTCCCGGCCACGTTCGGGTCGATGTCGCAGACGCTGATGAACTTCGCGCAACTCGAGTACTACAACCGGCCGCGCGACTACTACGACACGCTGCGCGCGAAATACGAGAAGGTGACGGTCGCCGACCTCAAGCGCGTGGCGCAGAAGTGGCTCAGGCCCGACAAGGTGGTCATCATGGTGGCCGGCAACATCGACGAATGCCGGGCCGGCGCCGACAAGACGCTGCCGAACCAGGCGACCATCGACGCGATGGCCGCCAAGTTCGGCGGCCGCACCATCGACGGCCTCGCCAAGAAGTACGGCGACGGCACGGTGCACGTCGTCACCTTGAAGTAACGAGTCCCTACAGAGCAGGGCTAAAGCCCTGCTCTTCACTTCTTCCACGGCTTCAGGAAGACCAGGTAGATCCCCCACCGCCTCGGGTAGCGATCGAGGTCGCCGCGCAGCGCGACGGCTATCGATCCCTGCACGAACGTGCCGATCGGTCCCGCCATGCCGATGCTGACGTTCAGGCCGTCGAACTGGCGGAGCCCGGTTCCCTCGTCGAGGTTGCGCGTCCAGGCGTGCGTGTAGTCCCCCTGCAGTTTCGCCATGTCCATCACATTGAACCCGTAATAAGCCCCCGCCGTGATGATCTCGTCGAACGTGTCCGCGCCGTTCGGCAGGCCGTTGATGGTCGGCCGGCCGAAGAAGGACGGGGAGTAGCGGGAGAAGCGGTCCAGGTCGCGCCCGCCGTAGTAGGCGGCTGACACGCCGCCGCGGGTCAGCTTGCCGACGAACAGGTGCTGGCTCGTCTCGACGAAGTAGCGGGTCCAGTTCGGGTAGAAGGGCGCCGGGTCGTCTGCCGGGCCGTATTCGGTCCAGCCCGACCTCCGGCCGTGTTCGACCGCGGTGGTCGAGGAGAATCCTCTCCTGTTGAACTTCGCCTGGCCGTAGACGTCGAACGTGATCCCGCTCGACGGGATCCGGTAGGCCGGGTCCGTCTCGCTGGCCGCGCGGAAATGGTCGTAGAGCAGGTCGATCTGCGTCGAGAGTTCGAGCCACGGCGTCGGCTGGAAGCTGAGGAGCCCGCCGACGGCCTCCCCGAAGCCCTGAACGCGCGCGGACGGCACCTCCTTGTCGTCGGCGTATTCGTAGTTCGTGGAGGGCAGCGCGTTGAGCGAGAGGTCGATGCCCCAGCGGAACTGCTTGTTCACCTGCTTCGACAGGTTGCCCGCGAAGATCGGGCCGGCGAAGAACGCGGTGAACTGCTGGCCCGTCTTGCGGAAGTCGAAATCGATCCAGCTGATGCCCGCCAGCGGCACCGGGTAGGTCCGTGAGCCGTCGTAGAGCACGCCTCCCAGCAGCGCCCTGATCTGCTTGCTGACGTTCGGATCGACGACGCGCTCGGTGCCCTGCTTCCGCAGGTTGCGCAACCCGTTCTCCGTGTCGCGGAACATCGGGTCGTCCGACGCCCGGGCCGCCGCCAGGCGGCCGCCGAAACCGTCCGTGTTGATTGCGTACTCGCCGAACCGATACCGCCTCTCGAGCGTGATCAAGCGGCCGGCCAGGTTCACCGCGTCCTGCGTGTCGATCGCCCGGACCATCGTGAACTCTCGCCCCCGCGCGTCCTTCACCCGTTCGAACTGCTGCGTCTCGACGTGCGCCGCCACGTTGTTCCGACCGTGCCGCTGCTCGAGGAGCAGTCGGACCTGCCGGAAATCGACGCCGTCGATCCACATCTTCCCGCTGTAGAGCGACTCGGCCCCCTCGTCCGGCTTGATCTTGACGACGTAGCAGACGCGGCCGTCCACCGTGTCGGTGCCGAGGAGTTCGTAGGTGTACTTGTCCTCGATGCGGAGCTCGAGCGGCTTGCTGACCACCTTGTCCGGCTCGAGCTGGGGGAGCGGGAATTCCTGTCCCTTCCTGAGCTTCACGCCGTTCACGCGGAACGCCGTCTGCACCCAGTCGTTCACGCCGGAGCGGTCCCAGAACTGCTGCAGCTCGAGACCGACGTCGATCCCGGTCGCGATGGTGCTCGCCTCGAAGTGGAGGACGAGGAAGCAGGCCACCGAGTAGTTGTCGAGGACGCGCCGCTCCGCCTCTCGCGCGGCCTGCCAGCGGGCGATGATCTCCTCGACGCGCAGGCTCGTCCGCCCGGTGACGTTCACCGATTCGAAGAGGCGTTCCGCGCCCGCGGGGAACCGCGCCTGGAACAGGACGTAGTCGGTGTCCGCTGTGCACGCCGCGGCGGCGCCCGGCCTCGCGTCCAGGATTCGGCCATCGACCGCGTCGAAGCACGTGACCTGCGGCGTCTTGCCGGCGGCTGCGGCCAGTGTCAGGGCGCGCGGCGTCTCGCGAGAGCCACCCGCACGCAGCAGGACGGCCACGTCCGCCGACCGGCTGCCGACGAACGCAACGGCCTGCGACGCCGAGCGGCCCTCGACGAGCACCCCCGCAGGAGCGCGCTCCGGCGCGGTCATCTCGAAGCCCCCGTCCAGCGACCGCGCGAGGAATTGCCTGGCCGCGCACAGCCCGCCGAGCGCCGACAGGCCAGGAAGGTCGATCCAGATCGTGGAGAACGCCGCGGCCCCAGGCGCCAGCAGACCGTCGAGGAGCGCCACGCTCCCGCCCCTCGCATCGTCCGCGCCGGCTATGGGAACGCGGAGCGTCAGCGGCCGGCCGGCCGCCGCCGAGCCGATGTCCGTCACCCCGGCAGCGCCGATGGGGCCGCTCGGCAAGATCACCGAATCGACGTACGCCAGGAGGCGTTGACCGTCCAAAGCGCCGGACATCTCCAGCGCGATCTCGAGGCCGGGCCTGGCGCCCTTTGCCTTGACCATGAGCGTGGCGAGGGCGAACTGCAGGACGTCGGCGGAGCCCGTCGAGACGACCGGTTCGATGACGAGGCCGGCCACCGCGGGCCGATCGAGCCCGAGCCTGCCCACAGATTCCGTGACCTGCCGTTCGACCAGCGCCTCGCGTTCGCGTCCGGTGGCCGCGACGTCCGCCACCTCGACCCTGAGGTGAAGGTAGGCCCGATTCGGGAGGTCTGGCGCCGAGTCGATCGGAGGCGAGATCTCGCCGGCTTCCCCGATCCGCACGACGACCGCCGGCAGGACGATGAGCAGGTCCTGCGCCCCGAACGCCTGGGCGACGCGCGCGGCTTCGGCCGGACGGATGTCGGCCGGAAGCGAGATCGCGATACGGGGCAGTGGCCCGGCCGCGAGTGCGCTGGCGAAGACGAACAACGCCAGGGACAGGAGCAGGAACCGAGACAGTGCCGTGGCTCGCATGGTCGGCGCCGTGAAAGGCACGGCTGATGCCGTGCCGCGACCGTTGATCCTCGGCAGCAGCGTCGGGCCGTACCTCTGCCGAGGAGTTCCGGTCGGAGCAGGGCGACAGCCCTGCCGCCTGGAACTTCGGTTGCAGCAGGGCTTCAGCCCTGCTCCTCCTCCTCTATGCTCGCTGGTAGTCGGCCCGCCACTTCGTGACCATCTTCTTGATCGCCTTCTGATCCTCGATCTTGCCGTCGACGACCTTGCGCGCGAGGCCGGGCAGCTCGTCGTCGCCGGCAAAGCGTAGCGCCACGAGTTGTTTCACGGTGAACTCGTCGATCCGCGGCTGCAGGTCCGCCGGCAGCAGGGCGCGCATGCGCAGGCGTTCTTCGAGGCGAATCAGCCTGTCCTGCACCGTCACGACCATCACCCGGGCCATCAAGGCCAGCAGCATCAGCGCCACCGCCAGGGCGACGCCGAAGACGCTGGCCCAGCTGAAGTTCGTCACGGCCTGGTACACAGTGTAGAAGAAGTTGATGGCGAGCAACGGGAGCGTCACGTAGTGAAAGGGCGGCAGGATCCGGGTGTGATTCTCGAAACTCTGGGAAGTGTTCTCTGCCATCTTCGGCCTCCTCCTGTCAGGAACTGGACACGCCCCTGCGGGCATGCGTGAGCTGCGACGTCATCCCATGGTAAGCCGGAAGACTCGGTGTCGGCGCGGATTTGGCGCAGCACGCCTCCGGCACAGGGTCTGCCACGAACGGGACTATGGGCCGCCCGCAGTCACCGATGCTGCTATGCTGACGAGGTTCTCGGCCCAAGGAGGAAGACGTGAAGCGCTCACGCGTCAAGGCCGTCATCACAGATGTGCACTTCTGGATACCCGTGATCGTGCTCGTGCTGGGGGCAGGCCTGCTCCTGCTGCTCCGGTGAACCATGATCATGCCTGCTGAACGCTCGACGGGTTCGTCGGACCACTCGCTGCACCGGCTCGGCGTGATTTGCGGGCTCGCGGCCGGCGCCGGACTCGGGGCGGCCGAGGCCCCGACCAAGCTGGTCAACACGGGGCTGTCGCCCTTCCTCATTTCGCTGGGGATGGTGGCCGGGGTCTTCGTCGCCCGATGGACGGTGCCGATGGTGCTGAAGGGCAGCGACTATGTCTGGGCGGACCTCCGCCAGAAACCGCACCTCGTCGTATGGGCGCTCATCGCCGGCATGATCTGGGCCGTGGCCAACACCCTGACCGTGTTCGCGATCCGTGATGTGGGCCTGTCGGTCGCGTTCCCGTTGTGGAACACGAACAGCCTGGTCGGGCTCTTCTGGGGATGGCTGCTCTTCAGGGAACTCCGCGAGGCGGGCCCGCGGCAGTGGGCCAAGGTGCTGGGCGGGGCGGCGGCGATCGTGGCGGGCGCCTGCCTCACCGCGTGCGCGACGTCGCCCCAGGCCGGCGGCGCGACGCGGAGCGCCGCGCTGGGGATTGCCGCCGCGCTCGGCGCGGGCCTGCTCTGGGGGACGATGTACATCCCGTACCGCAAGGCGTACATCAGCGGCATGAACCCGCTGTCGTTCGTGACCGTCTTCACGTTCGCCGAGCTCGGTACCGTGCTGGCTCTCGCGCTCGCGTTCGAGGGCGGCGTCCGGAACCTGACCTCGGCGTTGTCGTCGGCCCAGCCCGGGCTCTTCTGGCTGTTCCTCGGAGGCTTCTGCTGGGTGCTCGGCGATCTCTACCAGCAGTACGCGGCGAAGTACATCGGGATCGGCCGCGGCATTCCGCTGTCGAACACGAACCAGCTCTGGGGCCTTGCGTGGGGCGTGCTGGTGTTCGGCGAATTCAGTTTGCTCGACGGCGCTGCGCGTATTCTGGTGGTGGCCGGCTCGCTCGTCATGATCGGCGGCGCGATCGCGATCAGTTTCGCCGAGGCTCAGAAGGGCGAACAGGCGTCCTGGCGGTCGGCGATGCAACGCGAATGTGAGCGTTACGGACTCGATCCCGGCCAGGTGGCGTCGGCGCTCGCGGGCGACGACCCGCTCGCATCGGGAACGTCGCGGCGCCGCTGGTGGGAGTACGTCGTGGCTGCCGGCGCGGTCGGTCTCTTCGTCTGGCTCGCGCTCCGCGCCGGGCGGCCGCAGATTCCCTTCGACGGCGCCTGGGCAGTCGGCCTGACCGCCATCAGCGCGTTGGCGCTCGTCGGGTCCGGGGTGGTTCTCTACCGGCGAACGCGGTTCTCGTAGGGAGAAACCCCCTCCTAGCCAGCGCCCGCCGAATTGTCGTACGCTGAGGTATCCCGTCACCGGTGCCGCAGCGACTATGGATACAGCCTCCATCCCTACCGCCGGACTCGAGCTTGGTGTCTCCGGCTTCTCGTTCTCCGACCTGCAAAACGCCGAGCGGCTCCGCGAACTCCACGAACTCTTCTGCGGCGAGGTGATGGGCGACGACCCCGCGTGGTGGGCCAGGTGGGAGGCGTATCGCGCCGATCCCGACGCGCCGAGACCCGCCCCGGAAGTGTCGGCGCTGCTCGTCCGGATGTCCGGCCACGTGAGCCGGTTCGTGGCGCGGCTGTTCCGCATCGAAGCCGAGACCGGGGCGCTTCGGGAGGAGACGCTCCGCCAGGACCCGATCTTCCGGTTCAAGGTGGATTTCGTCCGGCGGCGCGCGCTGCCGCTCCGAAAGAGCGGAACGGTGACGGCGACCGGAGCCGACGCTGCGGTGGTGGAACGGCTCGCCGGACCCGCACGGGACGACCGCGAGCGCGCGCTCGCCGTGGCCGCGTGCGGCCTGCTCGACCGCGAGGCGGCGGCCGCCACGGCGGGAAGCGACGCCGACCGCGCCGCCGTCGCCGCCGAGATCGACGCAGTGGCGCGCTGGGTGGCCGTCCACGTCGAGGATCCCGCGTATCACGACTGGGTGGCGTTCCACTTCCCCCACTCGGTCGATCCCTTCAATCTCGTGGACGTCGAACGGCCCGACCCGACGATCCCCGAACTCGCGGTTGGCCCTGTGGCCCGTCGCCGCCGCCGGGACGGCTTCGCGCTGACCGACACGCGCATGGGCGCGCGCGGCACCCTGTCGGAGATTCACTACTGCGTGCTGTGCCACGAGCGCGACAAGGACTCGTGCTCGAAAGGCATCCACGGCAAGGATGGGTCGGTCTCGCGCAATGCGCTCGGCATCCCGCTCGACGGCTGCCCGCTCGAGGAGAAGATCTCCGAGATGCACATGGCGCGAAAGGGCGGCGACGCGGTGGGCGCCCTGGCGCTGGTCGCGCTCGACAACCCCATGTGCGCCGGGACGGGGCACCGGATCTGCAACGACTGCATGAAAGCCTGCATCTACCAGAAGCAGGATCCGGTGAACATCCCGGAGGCCGAAACCGGGGTGCTCACCGACGTGCTTCGCCTGCCGTGGGGCGTCGAGATCTACAGCCTGCTCACGCGGTGGAATCCGCTCAACGTCCGCCGCCCCTACCCGCTCCCGTACAACGGCATCAACATCCTCGTGGTCGGCCTCGGTCCGGCCGGCTACACGCTTTCGCACTACCTCCTCAACGAGGGCTTCGGCGTCGTCGGGGTCGACGGCTTGAAGATCGAACCCGTGCCCGCATTCCGGGAGGGGGCGCCGCCCGACGGGCTTCCGCCGGAGGGAGCCGCGGAGCCGATCCGCGATTGGAGCCGGTTCTACCGGCGACTCGACGAGCGCGTGCTCGAGGGGTTCGGCGGCGTGTCCGAGTACGGCATCACCGTCCGCTGGGACAAGAACTTCCTGACCCTGCTGCACCTCCTGCTGTCGCGGCGCGACCGGTTCCGCGCCTTCGGCGGCATCCGCTTCGGCGGCACGTTGACGGTCGAGGACGCATGGGCCCACGGGTTCTCGCACGTGGCGATTGCCGCCGGGGCCGGCCGGCCGACGATCATCGACATGAAGAACAACCTGATCCGCGGGGTCAGGAAGGCGAGCGATTTCCTGATGGCGCTGCAGCTGACCGGCGCCTTCAAGCACGAGTCGCTCGCGAATCTCCAGGTGCGCCTGCCCGCGCTGGTCATCGGCGGCGGCCTGACCGCCATCGACGCCGCCACCGAGCTGCTCGCCTACTACCCGCAGCAGGTGGAGAAGCTCCGCGAGCGCTACGAGGACGTGACGAAGCTCGTCGGCGAATCGCGCGTGCGGACGGCGTACGACGGGGAAGAGCTGCTGCAACTCGACGAGTTCCTGGCCCACGCCAAGGCCATTCGTGCCGAGCGGGCCCGTGCGGAGGCCGCCGGGGAAGCGCCCGATTTCGTGCCGCTCCTCCGGAGCTGGGGTGGCGTGTCGCTCGTCTACCGTAAGCGCATGGTGGACTCGCCCGCGTACCGCCTCAATCACGAGGAGATCATCAAGGCGCTGGAGGAAGGGATCGGGTTCATCGAGAACCTCGACCCGGAGGAGGCCGTCCCGGACGAATTCGGCCACGTGAAGGCGGTCCGCTTCCGGCGCGCCCCCGCTTTGGCGGGGCAGGCCTCGAGGCCTGCCCTTCAGGCCGATTCCATCGAACTCCCCGCCCGCGCCCTGCTGGTCGCCGCGGGCACGTCGCCGAACGTGACGTACGAGAAGGAATTCCCCGGCAGCTTCCGCCTCGACGACCACCAGCGCTTCTTCCTCCCGCACCGCGCGGTCAAGGGCGACGACGGGGTGTTCCGCCTCGAACCGGACGCGATGGGCTTCTTCACGTCGTACGAGTCCGACGGGCGCTTCATCAGCTACTACGGCGACAACCACCCGCGCTACGCGGGGAATGTCGTGAAAGCGATGGCGTCGGCCACGCACGGGTACCGGGAGGTGATGCGGCTGTTCGAGGATCGCATCGCGACGTCGGACGTATCGGCGCAAGCCGACCGCGACCGCTCCTGGCGAGGCCTGCTCGCCACGCTCGAAGAGGAACTGACGGCGAGGGTGGTGGAGGTGAAGCGGCTGACGCCGACGATTATCGAGGTGATCGTCCGCGCCCCGGCGGCCGCGCGCCACTTCCACCCCGGCCAGTTCTACCGCCTGCAGAATTTCGAGTCGGACGCGATGACGGCCGGCATCGACGGCACGCGCGTGAGGCTGGTGATGGAAGGGATTGCGCTCACCGGCGCATGGGTGGATCGGAGGAACGGGCTGCTGTCGATGATCGCGCTGGAGCTGGGCGTCTCGAGCCGGCTGTGCGCGTACCTCGCGCCGGGGCAGGAAGTGATCGTCATGGGTCCGACCGGCGCGCCCACGGAAATCCCGCGGGGCAAGAGCGTCCTGCTCGCCGGAGGCGGGCTCGGCAACGCCGTGCTGTTCTCGATCGCCCGGGCGCTTCGCGACAACGGCAACCGGGTGATCTACTTCGCCGGTTACAGGAGGGGCGAGGATCTCTTCAAGCGGGAAGACATCGAGGCGGCCACCGACCAGGTGATCTGGAGCACGGACACCGGCGCCGCCATCGAACCGTCCAGGCCGCAGGACGCGCACTTCCGCGGCAACATCGTGGACTGCATGGTAGCCTACGCGACCGGCGCGCTGGGCCGGCAGGAAGTGTCGCTGTCGAGCGTGGACCGGATGATCGTCATCGGCTCCGACCGGATGATGGCCGCCGTCAAGGGGGCGCGGTACGCGGTTCTTGCCCCTTACCTGAAGCGCGATCACGTCGCCATCGCCAGCATCAACTCGCCGATGCAGTGCATGATGAAAGAGGTGTGCGCGCAGTGCCTGCAGAAGCAGGTGGATCCGGCGACCGGGAAGGAAACGATCATCTTCTCGTGCTTCAACCAGGACCAGCTGATGGACCGCGTGGACTTCTTCAACCTGAACGCCAGGCTCCGCCAGAACACGGTCCAGGAGAAACTCACCAACCAGTGGCTCGAGCAGGTGCTGCTGAAGGCCGGGCTGGGGCACGCGTGAAAGTCAAAGTGAAAGGGGTCGGAGCGGTTTTTCGTACAATAGAGTGAATCCCCGTCTCTGGTTGTGCTGCTGCGGCATTCCGAGGCTTCAGATTACAGAAATGGCTCCGAACACCGGGTTGCGCGAAAAACCGCTCCGACCCCTGAATTTTGGACGAGGTGTGAATGTCTTCCGTTGACCAGACCGCCGTGCTCGACGCGCTCCGCGCCGTCAAGGACCCCGACCTCCACCGCGACATCGTCGCGCTCAACTTCGTCAAGGACCTCAGGATCGAAGGCGGCCGCGTGGCGTTCACCATCGAGTTGACCACCCCCGCCTGCCCGGTGAAGGACATGATGCGCGAGCAGGCGAGGACGGCCGTGGCCGCAGTCCCCGGCGTCACCGATGTCGAGGTGACGATGACTGCCAGCGTGCGGGCGGCGCGGAACGCAGAATCGGCCCAGGCCCCGATCCCGGGGATCAGGAACGTGGTGGCGGTCGGAGCAGGCAAGGGCGGCGTGGGCAAGACGACGCTCGCGGTGAACCTGGCGCTCGCCCTCTCGGCCCTCGGCAGCCGGGTCGGCATGATCGACGGGGACATCTACGGCCCCAACGTCCCGATGATGCTCGGCGTGCAGGGGCAGTTGACGTCGGAGGACGAGAAGATCGTGCCGGCCGAGAAGTTCGGCATCAAGGTCGTGTCGATGGGATTCCTCACCAACGACGAATCGCCCGTCATCTGGCGCGGCCCGATGCTGCACAGCGTCATCCGCCAGTTCTTCCACGACGTGAAGTGGGGCGAGCTCGACTACCTGGTGATCGACATGCCGCCGGGCACCGGCGACGTCGCGCTGAGCCTCAGCCAGACCGTTCCCGTGGCCGGCGCGATCGTCGTGACGACGCCCCAGGAGGTGTCGCTCGCCGACAGCCGCCGGGCCGTGCGGATGTACCAGAAGCTGAACATCCCGGTGCTCGGCCTCATCGAGAACATGAGCTACTTCGTCTGCCCCAGCTGCGAGCACGAGAGCGACATCTTCGGACGGGGCGGCGGCGAACGCACCGCGCTGGCGATGGCGGTGCCGTTCATCGGCCGGATACCAATCTACGAGCCGATCTGCCGCGGCGGCGACGCCGGCCAGCCGCTCGTGATCGCCGAACCCGAGTCGGTCGCGGCGCGCGCGTTCTTCTCCGCTGCCGAGAGGCTCGCGGCGCAGGTCTCGATCGCGAGCTACGGCAAGACGGTGATTCCGGTCACAGCGGTCTAGTTCCAGGAGTCGGGATTCGGTGGGAATCAGGGTGCTTTGCTGACTCCCGACTCCCGAATCCTGCGCTGAGACGCGCCATTGCCCAGACCCCGAAGACCGGGCCGGGGACGAGAGCGAGGAAGGCCCAGCGCCAGCCCACAACGGCCGCCAGCGAGGGCATGACGCGAATGGTGAGCATCGTCAGCAGGTAGCCGCTGCAGGTTTCCACGGTGAGGGAGGTGCCGACGTACTCGGGGCGGCTGTTATCGGCGACGAGCGCGGAGAACTGCGCCGAGTCGGCCACGACGGCCGTGCCCCACACGGCCACGAACAGGTAGAGAAGCGCCGGATGGCTGCCGTAGACCAGCGCCGAGAGCGCCGCGCACGCGCCCGAGACCCGCAGGGCGATCCCCGCCACGTTCGCCTTGCCGATCCGATCCGCGGCGAAGCCGGCGACCAGGCACCCGAAGGCTCCCGCGCCGACACCGACGAAGGCGGCCACCGAGGCCGCTCTCGCGACGTCGGCCTGACCGCGCGAGGCGAGGCTTGCCGCCGCGAAGGTCCCGATCCAGGTCCACATCGCGTACAGCTCCCACTGGTGCCCGAGATACCCGAACACGGCGTACCGCGTGCGAGGGTCGGTGTAGACGCGGGTCGCCGCATGAGGGTCGAACGGACCAGCCGGGACCGCGAACGGCCCTTCACGCACCAGCGTGAGCACGAGGACGCCGCCGACGACGGCGAGCGAGGCGGTCACGAGCATCTGCGACCGCCAGCTCTCCGGCCCGGTGAGCGACGCCAGCAGGTGAGGAAACGCCTGGCCGACGGTGAGCGCCGCGACGAGCACCGCCAACCCGGTGCCCCGCCGGTCGAGGAACCAGCCGGACGCGATCTTCAGGCCCGTCGGGTAGACGGCCGCGAGCGCCGCCCCGGTGGCGAAGCGCAGCAGGATGGCCTCGGTCGGCCCCTGAGCCCGAGTGATGGCAGCCGTGGCAATCGCGCCCAGCACGCACCCGATGGCGAAGAGGCGGCGGGTCTGGAGCAGGTCGGCGAGATTCAGGATGGCGCTCACGAGGGTGCCGGCGACGAAGCCGCCCTGGACGGCCATCGTGAGCCAGGCGGTCTGGCCCGCCGACAGGTGGAATTCCGCCACGAGCGCCGGGGTGACGGCGGTCGCGGAGAACCACAGCGTCATGCCGAGGAACTCGGCCACGGCGAGCAGGCCGAGCATCAGCCACGGAGAAACAGTTCGGCCGTCGGCGGCCGTGGATGTGTGAGTCAAAGCGGTGTCGTTCCGGAGACCCCGACATCATCCCCGATCTCCCCGTCGGCCGCCACACGAAAAGCGCCCGCCGCCAGGGAATTCCCGCCCGCCGGGACACGGGTATGTCAGACGTGGTAGCGTTGATTGAGCAGACGATGAACATCCCGTACACGAAGCACACGCTCGGGAACGGCCTTCCGGTGCTCATCCACGAGGACCACCGTTGCCCAATCGTGGCGGTCAACCTCTGGTACCACGTCGGCTCCAAGAACGAGCAACCGGGACGCACCGGGTTCGCACATCTATTCGAGCACCTCATGTTCGAGGGCTCGGCGCACTATGACCACGGCTACTTCCAGCCCCTCCAGCAGGCGGGCGCCGTCCTCAACGGCTCGACCAGCTCCGACCGGACGAACTACTGGGAGGTCGTGCCGACCAGCGGCCTCGAGCTGGCGTTGTGGATGGAATCGGACAGAATGGGCCACCTGCTCCCGGCGTTGACCGAGGAGAAGTTCCGGAACCAGCGCGACGTCGTGCTCAACGAGCGGCGCCAGAACTACGAGAACCGCCCGTACGGCATGGCTGCGATGGCAATCGTGGACGCGCTGTTCGCGCCGGATCACCCCTACCACTGGCTGACCATCGGCAGCCCGGACGACCTCCGCGCCGCGAGCCTGGCCGACGTGCGGGCGTTCTTCTCGCGCTACTATCACCCGGCGAACGCGTCGCTGGCGCTCGCGGGCGACGTCGATCCCGAGTCGGCGCTGGCGATGGTGGAGGCGCATTTCGGCGACATCGAGCCGGGGCCGGCGGTCGGCCCCGTCGTCCACCGCAGTGAGCCCGCTGGCGAGGCGCGGCTGGTCATGGAAGACGCGGTCGAACTGCCTCGCCTGTACTTGAACTGGCTGTCGCCGGCGATCTTCGCGCAGGGCGACGCCGACCTCGATCTCGCGGCCGATGTCCTGGCAGACGGCAAGAGCTCGCGGCTGTACAAGACCATGGTGTACGAGCGGCGCATCGCGACCGACGTCACGGCCGTTCAGCAGTCGCGTGAGCTGTGCGGCTTCTTCCAGCTGGTCGCAACGGCCGCGCCCGGCCACACGCTCGCCGAACTCGAAGCGGCGATGAGCGCCGAACTCGCGCACGTGGCCGATTCGGGGCCCACCGCCGCCGAGCTCAAGCGGAGCCTGGCGCAGGCCGAGGCACAGTTCATCTACCGCGTTCAAATCGTCGGCGGTTTCGGCGGGAAGTCGGATCAGCTGAACCAGTACAACGTGTTCGTGGGCGACCCGGGGTACTTCGGCCACGACCTGCAGCGGTATCGAGAGGCCACGCCCGCCTCGGTGGCCGCGGCCGCCCGGAGCGTGCTCCTCGAGGCGCCGCGCGTGGCCGTCAGCGTGGTTCCGCGCGGCCGCCTCGACCTCGCCCTTCCCGACTCGGCGAAAGTGGTGTGTTCGTGATCGCGGTCGATCGCTCGCGCCTGCCGACCCCTGGCCCCGATCCGGTGTTTCGCCTCCCGGTGGTCTCGCGTCGCGTGCTGCCGAGCGGCCTGCGCGTCCGCACGGTGGAACATCGAGGCGTGCCGGTCGTGTCGTTCATGCTGCTGCTCTCGTCGGGCTCCGCGGCCGATCCGCTGGAGCGGCCCGGCCTGGCCGCCCTGACGGCCGACATGGTGGACGAAGGAAGCGGGCCCCGTTCGGCGCTCGATATCGAGGACGCGCTCTCGTCGATGGGCGCGCAGTTCGAGACGGAGGTGGGGTCGGACGCGACGGTGCTGTCGCTTCTCACGCTGCCGCGCTTCGCCGACGAGGCGCTTGGCCTGCTCTCCGACATCGTCGCTCGCCCGCGGCTCGCGGCGGAGGACTTCGACAGGGTCCGTGAACTTCGGCTGAACCGGCTCCGGCAGCTTCGCGACCTCGCGCCTGCCGTGGCCGACCTCGCGTTTGCCCGCCTGCTGTACGCCGACCATCCGTACGGACGCCTTCCGATCGGCACCATGCGCGGACTCGAACGCTCCGTGCCGTCCGACGTGTCGAACTTCCACCGCGCGGTGTGGCGGCCGTCGCAGGTCACGATCGTCGCCGCGGGCGATGCCAGTCACGACGAGTTGTTCGGGGCCGTGGACCGCGCGTTCGGATGGTGGGCCGACCAGGCGCCCGGCGACGAATCCGCGACTCCGGTGGCGCCGAGTGTGATGACGATCCCGGCGCCCGCCCTGCCGACCGCGCCGCTCGCGATCGTCGATCGGCCCGGCGCCGCGCAGTCCGAGCTGCGAGTCGGACAGGTGGCCGTGCCGCGGCTGACACCCGACTACTACGCGCTCCTCGTGCTCAACACGATTCTGGGCGGGCAGTTCGTCAGCCGGCTGAACATGAACCTGCGCGAGGACAAGGGGTTCACCTACGGCGTCCGGAGCGGCTTCGAGTTCAGGCGCGCGCCGGGGCCGTTCGTGGTCCAGGCCGCAGTCCAGACGGGCGTGACGGCCGACGCCGTCAGGGAAATCCTGAGCGAGCTCGCCGCCATCGCCGGCCCGCGCCCCGCGACGCCGTCGGAGCTCGACCTGGCCAAGTCGGCGCTGACGCGCGGCTACGCGCGCAGCTTCGAGACGGCCGGGCAGATTGCGCGCGGCCTGGCGCAACTCGCACTCTACGAGCTGCCGGACGACACGCTCGAGCAGTTCGTCCCGTCGATCCTCGCGGTGGACATCGAGGCCGTTACGGTGGCGGCCAGGCGGCTGGACCCGTCGCGCATGACGGTGGCAGCGGTCGGCGACCGCGCGCAGATCGAACCCGCGCTTGCCACCCTCGGCCTCGGTGCGCCGATCGTGCTGGAAAAAGGCGATTGACCCGTTCCGGTCGTTCGGGGCTGACGGCATCGGCCGATCAGGACGCCTTCAACAGGCCACCCGCGGCCGAGATAGGCTCCACGACTCGCGTACACCTTGGGCTTCTACACGTCGCGTGCTAGACAGGTAGAAGCACGAGGTGTCACGACGCCGACGAAATCTGGTCTCCCGCAAGGCACACTGGACCTGTTGATTCTCAAGGTGGTCGCCCTCGGGCCGGTGCACGGGTATGCGATCGCCCAGCGGCTGCAACTGGTGTCGCGCGACGTCGTCCAGGTTCCCCAAGGATCTCTCTACCCGGCGCTGCACCGGCTCGAGAACCGCGGCTGTCGGTCTCATCCTCGGGATGGCCGAAGGAGGCACGGAATGACCTGGTGGCGGCGCCTGTGGACCCAACCAGCGAGCCCCGCCCTGCGTCAAAGGAAAGGCGGAGTGCTACACTAGACGTCTTGAACGGCCACAGTCGCTGCAAGTTGGTCAGGTTCTATCCGCGCTCGTCCGGCCGTCCAAGACGTCTGGGCCCCGCGCTTCGCGGGGCCAGCCAACAGCGTTCCTGGTTCGAGCGAGGCACGCCCAGGAACGGTCTGAGGCGCGCCTCGCTAGGAACCGAATGACCGGCCTTGGCCGCACCAGCCTGAGCTTGTTTGGCACGATTGCCGTCGTTGCGGCCATCCTGGCCACCGCGACGATCTGGCTGGTCCTCACCGATCCGGTCACCGTCGCCACGTCGGTCAACGAAGGCGATGTGTCTCCGCTCGTCCGCCAGCTCGCCTCGGCCATCTACGAGGCGCTCAAGGGACTGCTCAAGTATCTCTAACGCGGCTTGCGGTTTGCGGCCGCCGGCCTACTGCCAACTACAAGTTCTTGACGAGGAACTTCGTGAGCACGTACCCGTCCAGGTACTTGAACGGCGTGAGCCCTGTCGTATAGTGCCCGCACGGCAGGACCGCCAGCTGGAACGGAACCTCGAGGCGCTCGAACTCACGAATCAGATCCTGTGAGAGGTGCACCGGGAAGGTGGTGTCATAGCGGGCGTAGACGAGCAGGGTCTTCTTGTCGCGGACCCGCGACACGTAGGCCTGAGGGCTGATCGGCATCCAGAGCTCGCGCAGCCGATCGAGCGTGATGTGGCCGTCGAGCCCGGCCCGCACGTGCTCGGTCGAGAGCCCTTCCCAGACGACGTCGGCGAAATAGCGCGAGATGTGGTTCAGCGCCTGGGTGCGAATCAGCGGCTCGTGCGCCGACGTGAGCATCGCCAGGCACGAGCCGAGGCTCGTGCCGAGAATCCCGATCCGCTCGTAGCCCTCGCGCGCCAGCCAGGCCACGGCGCGGCGCGCGTCCACCACGGCCTGCCGGCACACCTGGACCGTGCGCGCGACGTTGGCGCTGACGATGAAGTCCGCGCGGTGGAGGATGGGAGGCATCCGACGGTCGTGGTAGGGCAGGCTCAGCCGGAGGGAGTTGATGCCGAAGCGCGACAGCAGCCGGCACAGCCCGACGTGCCCCCCGGTGTCCGAGTTCCACTGCGGCAGCACCACCACCGCCCGCCGTCGATCCTCGCGCCCGCCCTTGAGGCGGCGCGCCGGAAACAACCGCCCATAGACGATGTTGTTCTCGGGATGCGGCGTGGTGATGACGCTCGGGAAGGTGACGGTGCCAGCGCACGAGCTGTCGCTCGTGGTGTCAGGGTCCCAGGCGAAATCGCCCGTCGGCGGCGTTTCGAAGAACCGGGGCGAATCGGCCAGCGCCGCGCGAGCCCAGTCAGCCAGGACCACGTCTGGAGGCGCACCCGGGGCGTGACCGTCTGGCGTCATCCACTCGAGGCCCCATTCGAAGGGACGGACGACGCGGTCCGGTGTATGGGAATGGAGACGGCGTTCCCAGGCGTAGAAGAACGGCGCAAGCATCAGCCGACCATTGTACCAAACCAGCCAGCAGGGCTGAAGCCCTGCTCCGACCGATGGTGCGTGGGGACAAGCAGTGCTAAAGCCCTGCTCCGACCGATGGTGCTTGGGGACAAGCAGGGCCAAAGCCCTGCTCCGACCGATGATCATCGGCAAAGGTGTCCCTGTCGGTGGATGGGCGGTGGGGCAGGACTTCGGTCCTGCCCTGAGCCCCGGCTTAGGCCTGCTGCGCCATCACCGCCTCGACCGTTGCCGCGAGGCTCAGCAAATCGCCGGTGCGGCCGCGGCGGCCGACGAGCTGGAGGCCGACCGGGAGGCTCCCGGCCGGCCGGCCGCAGGGCAGCGAGATCGCGGGGTGGCCGGTGATGTCGAACAGCTGAGTGAGCCTCAACATCAGCCCGCGCACCGGGTACGCCTGCCCGTCGATGGTGAGCGCAGCGCTGCCGATCGGCTGGGCCGTGATCGGCACTGTCGGCAGCACCAGGGCATCGACGCCTTCCAGCGCGGCGTCCACCTCCCGACGAAGGACCTCGGCTCCGACCCGCGCCCGGGCGTAGTCCTCGGCCAGCACGTACCGGCCCAGTTCCAGCCGCTGCCTGACGGGCGGCGTGTACAGGTCCGGGCGTGCCTCGAGCATGGGCGCATGGTAGGAGGACGCCTCGGGCAGCTGCAGGTGCAGGTAGATGGTGGCGATGTCCGACGCGTGGCGCACCGCACGGTCGGCGACCGCGATGCCTGCCTTCGCCAGTCGACCGAGCTCGATCCCGAACCGATCCCCGACGACGTCTTCCAGGACGTCCATGAAGTACGGCCTCAACAGGCCCAGGCGCAGAGATGGGGGGGGAACGCGAGCGACCGGCAGCGGCCGGGGATTCGGGTCTCCCGCCATCACCTGGAACAGCAGCCAGGCGTCGGCCACGGTGCGGGCCAGCGGGCCGACATGATCGAGCGTCGGGCTCAGGGGGATGATGCCGTCGCACGGCAGCTCGCCGCTCGTCGGCTTCAACCCGACGCACCCGCACACCGCGGACGGGATGCGGATCGAACCGCCGGTGTCCGTGCCGATCGACGCGAAGCCCATCCCGGTGACGACCGCCGCCGCCGACCCCCCGCTCGAGCCGCCTGCCGACCGGGTCGGGTCCCGCGGGTTTCTCACCGGGCCGAACGCCGAGTCCTCGCTGGTGGTGCCGAACGCGAATTCGTGCAGGTTGCACTTGCCGAGGAAGATCGCGCCCGCTTCGCGGAGGCGCGCGGCCACGGTGGCATCCGCCGCCGGCACGTAATGCCGGAGCACCCCGGATGCCGCGGTGGTGGGAACGCCCTCGAGCCCGATGAGATCCTTCAGCGAGATCGGCACGCCGTGCAGCGGCCCGCGGCGCCGGCCGGCGGCCGTCTCGACGTCGGCTCGCCTGGCGTCGGCCCGCGCCTGGTCGGCCAGGACGGTGATGAACGCGTTGAAGCGGCCGTTGTCGCCGGCAATGCGCGCGAGGCACGCGTCGGTGACGTCAGACGACGAGATCTCGCGCGATGCAAGTCGGGCCGACAGGTCCGTGATGGAAAGGTCGAGCATCGTCATTCGTCGTCCGGCTCGCGAGAAGGGGGCACCGTGTCGTTCCAGTCGGCGGCGCGCAGCGCGATCGTGGACTGTGCCATCCCCTCGAGCAGCGGCTTCAGCTCGGGCAGTCCGCGCCGTTCGGCATCCTCGACGGCCGCTCGAAGCCACGCCTCCACGACAGCCCGGATCCTGTCATCTCGTGTCATTGGAGTGGATTGTAGACCTTCTCTCTCGTGCGACCCACGAAGATCATCACGAACCTCGGCCCTTCGGCCGGCCGCGCCGCCGAGCCGCCGACTTCAGGTCCGCGTTCGGGCGGCTCGATGGTATAGTGCGCCCATGCACTCGAATGCCGCGCCCGGAACCGGTTCCCACTGGCTGCTCCGCGTCGTCGTGCTGGTGTTCGTGGGATTGCTGACCTACGGCAGTTACTTTGCGTACGACAGCGTCGGCGCGCTCGCGCCCACTCTCATCAAGGCGTGGAACACGACGCAGAGCGGCATCGGCTGGCTGTACACCATCTACAGCATCGCGGCCATTTTCTCGGTGTTCCTGGGCGGAGTGCTCACCGACCGGATCGGCACGCGGTGGGCGAGCCTGCTGTTCTCGGCGCTGATTGTCGTCGGCGCAGGCATGGTCGCCCTCTCCTCGTCGGTGCCCGTCGCGTGCGCCGGGCGGTTCGTGTTCGGCGCCGGGTCCGAGTCGCTGGTCGTCGCGCAGAACGCCATCCTCGCCCGGTGGTTCACGGGGCGGATGCTGGCGATGTCGTTCGGGATCACCCTCGCCCTCGCCAGGCTTGGCACGCTGTTCAGCTTCAACACGATGTCGCTGACGGCGAACCGGTTCGGGTGGCGCGGCGCGCTGTGGGTGGCCGCCGGACTCTGCCTCGCCAGCCTGGGGGCGAACGTCGTCTACTACGTGCTCGACAAGACGAACGAGAAACGGCTGGGGCTCGCGGAATCCGAGGCCGGCGACAAGATCGTCTTCGCGGACGTCAAGAAGTTCGGGGCGCCCTATTGGTACGTCGTCGCGCTGTGCGTGACGTTCTACTCGGCCATCTTCCCGTTCACCGCGCTGTCCACGGACTTCTTCCACGAGAAGTGGAACCTGCCGCTGAGCGTGGACTCCGGCAGCCTGGGCTTCTTCGCGGCGGCGTTCCAGGACTTCCTGCACATGTTCTCGACGGCGCCGGGCACCTCGTCGATCATCATCTTCGCTTCGATGTGTTTCGCGCCGTTCGCCGGCGGTCTGGTGGACAAGATCGGGAAACGGACGAGCCTCATGATCCTCGGGGCGGCGTTGATGATTCCGTGTTACCTGGTGCTGGCGTTCTCGTCGCTCTCGCCGGCGCTGCCGATGATTCTGCTCGGCGCCGCGTTCGTCCTCGTGCCGGCCGCGATGTGGCCGGCGGTGCCGCTCATCGTGGAGAAGAACCGGGTCGGCACGGCGTTCGGGCTGATGACGATGATTCAGAACATCGGCCTCGCCACCTTCCCGGTGCTGAACGGGTGGCTGCGCGAATGGACGAAGGACTACCGGGCGAGCATGGTGATGTTCTCGCTGCTCGGCTGCGCCGGCCTGGTGTTCGCAATCCTGCTCAAGCGCGCGGACGGGCGCGCGGGGCACGTGCTGGAGAGTTCGCGATCCTGAGACGTCCGGACGACCGCGACACATTGACACCCATGCCGACACGCAGCCAGAGCGGTTTCGACCATACGATTCGGATCGAGTCCACCCCCGCACGGGTCCTGGCGGCCTTCTTCGAGCCGGTCGCGCTGTCGGCCTGGTGGGACGTGGCGGCCGCGGTTGCCACGCCCCGCCCGATCGGCGCCTACGCGCTCAAGTGGCGGACGTCGACCGTCGTTGACGACGTCCTGGGCCGGCTCGGGGGCGTCTTTCACGGGACCGTGATCGACTTCCAGGCAGGCCGCGGGTTCTTCGTGGCCGACGCCTACTGGCTCCCGCCGGAAGGGGATCCCGTCGGGCCGATGGCGATGGAAGTCACGTGCTCGCCGGCCGATCGTCCCGCCGGGCTGCCCTCCGCGCCGGTCGCGACAACGCTCCGGGTGGTGCAGCGCGGCCTCGACGACAGCCCGCGGTGGACCCGCTACTACGAGGTGATCGGCAGGGGCTGGCCCCTTGCGCTCGAGGAGCTGAAGAACTACCTGGAGCACGGCCGCGGCGCCTGGGATCTCCGCGGGTACTGTTAGCAGGCAGCCCGATGAACAACCAGCCGCTTGCGTACCTGAGCCGCGAGTTCCTCGAGAGCGAGGAAGGGCGGCCAATGCGCATCCTCTCCGAGTACCTCGAACCGCTCCGCCGCTTCAGGCGCGAGAAGATCCTGGATACGGTGGTGTTCTTCGGGTCGGCACGGGTGGCCAGCCGCGAACGGGCCGAACGCGGCCTCAGCGAGCTGATGCGCCATGACGCCCCGGCGCCCGCCGCCGCGGCCGTGGCGCAGGCCCGGCGCGCGCTCGAGTGGTCGCGTTACTACGAGGACGCCCGGACGCTGGCGCACCTGCTCACCGCGTGGACGCAGACGCTCGAGTTGCCGCACCACCGGTTCGTGGTGTGCTCGGGCGGCGGTCCGGGGATCATGGAGGCCGCCAACCGCGGCGCGCGGGAAGCCGGCGGGAAGACGATCGGGCTCAATATCCGGCTGCCCTTCGAGCAGGGCGCGAACCCGTACATCTCGACGAACCTCCATTTCGAGTTCCACTACTTCTTCATGCGCAAGTTCTGGTTCGCCTACCTCGCGAAGGCGCTGGTGGTGTTTCCTGGCGGGTTCGGGACGTTGGACGAGATGTTCGAAATCCTGACGCTCGCCCAGACGGAGAAACTGTCGAAGAAGATCGAGGTGCTGCTCTACGGCCGCGAATACTGGGAGCGCATCCTGCACTTCGAGCCGATGATCGAGGCGGGCGCGATCGCACCGCACGACATGGACCTGTTCACGTTCGTCGATTCGCCGCAGCAGGCGTTCGACTGCCTGAGAACACACCTCGTCGAGCACTGCGCCGAGCCCCGCGACACCGCCAGCGTGCCAGGGTTGGCGAAGACACGCGCCTGACAGAATCGCACGATCTCAGTAGAGCAGGAATTCCTTCCGAACCGCCTTGAACTCCGCCGTGAGCTCCGTCCACTCGTCCGCGATGTCGCGGGCCGGAACGTCGGCTTCGATCGCCCGGCGAAGACGGTCGGAGCCGGCGAGGATGTCGATCGGCATCCGGTCGTGGACGTACTCGTAGGGCGGCTGGCGCCAGGCGAATTGCGACGGCGCCGAGCGGTGGAACTCGCCCATCACCGCGACGCCGCAGAGGACGGGCCGGAATCGCCCGCGATCGGTGACGTGGATCTGGCAGCCGCCGCAAGCCTGGCGGGCATGCTTGTGGAACGCCGGCTCGAAGACGGCGGGCCGAAACCACGCGCCGTCGATCTTCATCGCATTCAGCCTCGCGGCGAACGGCTCGGCGTCGATCCACGGCGCGCCGAGCATCTCGAACGGCCGGGTCGTCCCCCGGCCCTCGGACAGTTGCGTCCCTTCGAACAGGACGCCGCCCGGATACACGATCGCGGTGTCGAGCGTCGGCATGTTGGGCGACGGGATCACCCACGGCAGTCCGGTCTGGTCCCAGTACATCTCCCGGCGCCACCCCTCGAGCGGCACGACGTCGAGGTCCGCGCGGATGCCGAAGCGCTCGTTGAACAGCCGCGCGAGCTCTCCGATCGTCATCCCGTGGCGCATCGGGATCGGGAAGAGGCCGACGAACGACTCGTACCCGTCGAGCAGCATCGGTCCTTCGACCGCGACGCCGCCGATCGGGTTCGGACGGTCGCAGACGATCACCGGCACGCCGAACGTCGCCGCCGCACGCAGGCAGTTCGCCATCGTGTAGACGAACGTGTAGATCCGCGCGCCGACGTCCTGCAGGTCGATGACGAGCGCGTCGAGGCCGGCCAGCATCTCGGCGGTCGGTTCGCGCGTCTCGGAGTAGAGCGAGTAGACCGGCACGCGACGCCGCGCGTCGCGCGCGTGCGGCGTCTCGATCATGTTGTCCTGCACGTCGGCCTGGAAACCGTGCTGCGGGCCGAACACCGCCGCGAGCGTCACCCCCGGCGCGGATGCCGCGCGGGTGACGACATGGCGGAACGAGCCGTCGATCGACGCCGGGTTGGCCACGACACCGATCGTGCGGCCCTGCAGGGCCCCGGAGTCGAACAGCCGGTCGGATCCGAGCATTACGGCCATGGGTTCGACAATCGCTTTCTTCGTTCTCCGTTCGGCATTCTCCGTTGACGATGTCCGTGCGAGCGTCCGGCTAGACCGCTCCGGGGTCCGACGGCGAGTCGACCGACGCGGGCGGCGGCGGGGGAGGCGCGGCCGGTGTGCCCGGCCGGCGCGCCGACTGTCCCTTGATGCGCGCCAGGGCGCGTGACCGGCTGCCGCCCTTCAGGTCCTTCTCGAACGCCTCCAGCGCGGCGCGGACGACGTCCCGATGGTGAACGTCGAGGCCGACGGTCCCGACCGCGTCCAGCCACAGCTTGTGAATCAGGTCGAGGTCCTCCAGCGTCAACGTCGGCGCGTGCGGGCCGAGCTGGAAGTTCTGGATCTCGCCGTTGAGCTTGTAGGCCAGCAGGCGCGTGCGCAGCTGGTCGCTGCCCTCGATGCGCTCCCACGACTGACCGAGCAGGCGCGCCTGGTCGGCCGCGGAGAACTTCGCCGAATCCCCGAGGATGATCTGGCTCGAGGCCAGCCGCACCGCGGTCTGGGCGATCGCGTCGAACACGTTCCCGGCCGGGACCACCAGCAATTTCACCGGGCGGCCCTGGCGTTCTGCCACCGCGACGACCCTGGTGAAGAGCAGTTGCTCGTAGTCGCTGAACAACTCGGTCTGGCGCAGGTCCTCGTAGCCGGTGTCGGGACCGTGGAGCAGCCGGACGGTCATCGCCACGATGTCGTGCTTCTCGGTGTCCACGTGCGTCAGCACCCAGTTGAGGTGCGCCAGCGTGTTGTAGTCCCTGACCGGGACGAGCACGTTCCCCGGGCGCGCATCCACCTCTCCGAGGCCGATGTCGCCGGCGGGCAGGATCTGGAACTGATCCAGCCCGCCATCGACGTGCTTCGCCGCCCTCTGCGCCGTGCGCCGCTCGCTCGCGATGAACACCGAATACAGGGCCAGCGTGAAGGTGACGCCCCAGATCGTCGCCAGCTGCTTGGTGAACAGGTTGATCACCGCGATGGCGAACAGCGCGACCGTGATCAGCGCCAGGCCCACCGGCAATTCGATGCCGCCCACCCGCACGTTCAGGGGCACACGCCACTCGCGCGGCCCGGGCTCCTTGAAGCGCAGGACGAGCACGGCGAGGCTCTTCAGGGCGAAGCTCCAAACGACGCCGAACGCGTAGGCCTCGCCGAGCAGGTACACGTTCCCGCGGCTGAGCACGACGGTCAGCAGTTGGAGCGCCACGATCAGGTTCAGGATCCGGTGCGTGGTTCCGTATTTCAGATGGGGGTGGCGGAACCAGTCGGGCAGCACGCCATCCTCGGACACGCGGTTCACGACGGCGTTCGAGCCGACGATCGCGGTGTTGACCGCCCCCGCGAGGATCAGGAAGCCGACCAGCACGACGAAGCCCTGGAAGACGAGCCGCAGCGAGAGGGGGCCGGCCATGTGCATGGCGAGCCCCGCGATCAGGTTGTCCGAGAACCGCGCCCGGACATCGTCCGGGATCAGCGCCGCGGCGAGGAAGCTCACCGACACCGTGAACGTCACGCTGTAGAGGAAGATCACGATGCCGGCCCGGCGCAGGTTTCGGGGCTTCGGATGCTCGATTTCCCGGTAGACCTGCGCGAGCGACTCCCAGCCGCTCATCGCGAGGAACGAGTGGCCGAGGCCGACCAGCACCGCGATGGCCGTGAACGACGGCCACATCGTCCCCTTCAGCCACCCGAGCGCATCGTCGGAGAACCGGAAGTTGGCGAGCACGGGCGGCGGGGGCATCTGTCCCCCGCGCATGACCAACGTGGCGGCCGCCCACGCCAGGAGCAGCACCACCATCACGGTGGTGATCTGCATGATGCGCAGCGCGTCGGAGCTCGACTCGCGCAGTCCCATCGTGTTCCGCCACCAGAAGTACACGATGACGGCGATCGCCAGCAGGGCAGCCGTGGTGTCGGGGGGGAGCATGAAATGCGACCCCGACCGCCGGGCCAGGTCGTTCAGGAAGCCGGCTACGTACTGTCCGGCCGACACCGCGCTGATCGGGCCCGTCAGCACGTAGTCGAACAGGAGCGCCGACACCGAGAGCTTGCCGAGCGTGCCGCCCAGAGCCTCCTTGACGACACGGTAGACGCCGCCCCGGACGAACATCACCGAACTCTCGATGTAGATCGCCCGGACCGCGAACGAGAACAGCATCACGCCGAGGATGAACCACGGCGCGGCCCTTCCCACCGCCTGCTCGGCAATGCCGCCCGCGTAGAACGCGGACGAGCCGAGGTCCGCCAGCACGATCGCCGCCGCCCGCCAGAAGGAAATGAACGAGAGGAAGACGGTGGTGGCGACGACAACCCGTACGCGGTCGCTCGCCTTCGGGGAGGCTGGAGTCTCAGTCATGCACCCTTCCGTAGGGCCGGCGAGGTCAGCTGACGGGCTCGGACCGGAAGTGTCCTATGGCGCGCGCGATCTTCGGCACGCGCCAATGCGCCCCGGCAGGCTCCTGGCGGAGCCTGAAATGAGAATTGAAGATTGAGAATTTTCAATTTCCATCCAGGCCGCGCAGCGACCTGCAGTGGGTCCCCCGCATTCCACTCGTGGTGTGGAATTTAGGCCTATGTTCAACGTTACGCCGCCCGATAGTCCTGGTCAAGCACGGGGTCGGGCATCCCTGTCCTCACCGACGGGTGGCAGAGGGCCATCCGCCCCGCGCACCCGCCGCCGGATCCGCGCCATTGCCTCGGCGCTCCTCTCGCCGCCGAGGTCGTCGCGCAGTTCCTCCAGCGCCGCCCAGACGATGTCGCGGTGGTGGAGTTCTGGTCAGAAACGCTGTTGGCTGGCCCCGCGCGTGCGCGGGGCGTAAGCGTCTTGAACGGCCAGACGGACTACATGGAAACTAGACTCATTCGCAACGACGTTGGCCGTTCAAGACGTCGAGGCCCACGGAGTTGATCGCCTGCAGCACCAGGACAGCCAGGCTCATCAGAGAAAAGCTCCATACCACGCCGAAGGCATACGCCTCACCGAGCACGTACACCTCGCCGCGGCTCAGCAGTACCGTCAGCAACGGTAACGAGACGACCAGGTTCAATACACGGGAGGTCGTGCCGCAGTGGCGGTCGTGAAAAGCGGTCAAGCCACTTGGACGGTCACCGGAAGAGCGGGCCGAGCGAAATGAAGAAACGGGCGTGCCCGCCGGGACCGGCGCTCCCGCCGACGAAGAATGGCCCGACGATCGAGTCGATGATGAGGCCGGCGGCGACGTCGGTGTGCCACTCCGCGGTGGCGCGCGACTGGAAGGCCGACCCGGCTTCGACCCAGGCCGCGAGATATGCGTGCCCACCCACCCAGGCCGGGAGCCGGGGGAGCTGCCTCATGTAGCCGGCGCCGGCCAGCGCGAAGTGAGCGCCGCTCAGTTCGCCGTCGCGGAAGGCCGACATGCGGAACGGCCCGCCGAGTCTGAAGTCGTTGAAGTAAGGCTGGGCGTCGAACGACGTGCCGCCTGCCGCGAGGCCGAACAGGAGGTTCCGGCGGGTGACCGCGCGGAACGCCGAGGCGTCGAACTCGGCCTGCCAGAAGACCTGCGGGTCCTCGGCCGTCTCGACGACCGCGGGGCTGCCCGTGACCTCCGGCGCGGAGAAGAACCGGCGCGCGCGCGCGTGCGCATAAACCCCGCGAGACGGCACGACCGGGCGATCCTGGCCGTCGAAGGTGAACTGGACCGACGCGAAGCGTTCCCAGCCATGCGCTTCGGGCAGCGACGGGTCACCCACTCGAACCCCTTCGTCCACGTGAACGGCGTCCGCCCCGACGCGCAGTGCGGCCTTGCGGCCGATCGTCACGCCCAGGTCGAGCCCCGCTCCCGCCCGGATGAAGCCGTACTCCGCAACCAACTGGTCGTCCTCGAAGCGATTCCGCGTGCTGTGGCCGGCGAACAGGCGAGGCGCTGCAAACAGCCACGGCAGGCCCAACGGTCGATACACCTCGCCGCTGACGCCTTGCTGGGTGCCGAGGACGAAGTCGATCCGGATCTCGGACCCGCCGCCCGCTATGTCGTACACGGTCGTCCGCCCGGTGATGTTCAGCGGGACGTTGGCCGCGTCGATGTTGTTCAGTCCGATGCCGAGCGTCAGGAACGCAGGGCCATTCGCCTTGGGACGCGCGTTGATTTCGAGGCGCGTGCCAGCCGGGTCCGCGACCAGGTGGTAGGTCAGGAGCTCGAACCGGTCGGTGCCGCTCAACAGCAGGAGATCCTGGTTCAGGCGGTCGAGGTCAAGCGGCCTTCCGCCGCGGGCCGACAGCCGCCGCACGATGTTCGCCTGTTCGGCGGGGGCGACGCCCGTGACGCCGATCGCTGACGGGACGACGGGCGCGGTCCGCCGGCGCGCCTGCCGCGCGGCTTCATGGGCGTCGTACTCGGCCTGGCTCACCGAGTACTTCAGCAACTCGGGAGCCCGGGCCGCCGCGGCCTCGTAGCCTCGGACGCGCCACGCCTCGGCCTTCCGCCAATCGGCCGAGGCCAGGTGCGACAGGTCCGGCCTGATGACGACGTCGGCGGCCTGCAGGCTCCGCTTGGCGCCGGCCGCCATCACGGCGTCAATTGCCCGGTTCACCATCGACAGCGCTGTGACGTCGGGATCGTCCGCCGGGTCCAGGCCCACATCGACGGCAATCACCACGTCCACGTCCATCGCGCGCACGACGTCCGCCGGCACGTTGTCGAGGAACCCGCCGTCCACCAGCAGGCGGCCGTCGATCGTCACGGGCGGGAAGATCCCGGGCAGTGCCATCGTGGCCCGCAGTGCGTCCGAGAGCACGCCCGCGCCGAGGACGACGCTCTCAGAGCGGTTGATGTCGAACGCCACGCAGCGGAACGGCGTCGGGAGGTCGTCGAAAGTCGGGAGAGCCGAGTAGGGGAGAGTGAGGCGGTCGAACAACAGGGCGATGCGCTGGGCGGTGTTCAGGCCGCGGGGCAGCCAGAGCCCCCGACGGACGCCGAACTCCAGGCCGGACGGAAAGGCGCGCCGGTCCTCCTTGCGCCGGAACGTCTTGTCCGCGAACGGAGAGTCTGAAGCCAGGACCAGGTCCCAGTCGGTGCCCTCGGCCATCGCACGGAGGTCCTGTACGGTCATCCCGGTGGCATAGGAGCCGCCAATCAGGCCGCCCATGCTCGTGCCGGCGACGGCGTCGATTGGGATCCTGTGCTCGAGCAGCCACTCGAGGACGCCGACGTGCGCGAGACCGCGCGCGCTGCCGCCTCCAAGCGCAAGGCCGATGCGCGGGCGTTGCTGGCCGCCAACCGGCGGAGGCGCGGGGTCGGCGGCGACAGGCGAAGGGAGGCCGAGCGGGGCCAGCAGGAGCAGAACGGAGAATGCAGAACGGAGAATGCAGAACGGAGAACGGAGAACGGAGAATGCAGAACGGAGAACGGAGGCTCCGTTATTCGGCATCCTGTCAGTGCAGGCGCGTCAGCGTCACGTCGATCAGGCGCGACCGGCGCGCCGCGCGATGCCACTGGACGAGGATCGTGCTCTGGTACCTGCCTTCCACCAGCGACCCCCGCCCGAGCCCGTCGTCCGACACCAGCAGGTTCACCGAGCGTTTCATGCGCAGGAACCGGTTGGCGGGCACCGCCATCATCCGCGCCAGCAGTCTCTCGACGAGCGACTCGCTGAGGCCGAGGCGCTCGACTGCCTGGTTCATCAGGCGCACGAGGTCGTACTTCGCGTAACCCAGCGTCTTCGCCGGGACCGCGCGCGGGTCGGCGATCGCGTGCCGCCCTTTCTCGATGGCGAACCGGAGCGGGTCGCGCAGCACCTCCGGCAGGTCGTGCCTCATCAGCAGCGTCTCGTACTCGTTGACCGTCAGGCCCGCGTGGCGCTCGCCGGCGTGCAGCGAGAGGCGGAGCCGACCCTTCGGCACGCCATGACCGTGGACGAACTCCGCCAGTTCCTCCCCGACGCCGAGGCGGGGGTCTCTCAGATTGACCGAGTCGACGGGATGAATCGAAACCGGGACCTCGATCTGGCGCCGCGCCACCACTTCCTCGCGGTGGAAGCCGATCACCCGGGTATGCCGGCAGCGCGGCCGGCCGGCGTTCACGCCGTCCAGATCCACGAAGCAGACGGGCTCGTCGGGCTTGTTGGCGTAAGTGACGCACGTCCGGAGGCCGGCGGCGATGAAGGCCAGGTGCGAGTCGGCGTTCTTCGGCTCCACCTCCCGCTGGGCGGGCGCCAATTCAAGGCGCCGGTCGAGCCGGTCGTGCTCGTAGTCCGCGCCCTCGGGGAAGATCGCGCGAAAGGCGTCGATGTAGGCGACCACCCCGGGCTTCTGGATCAACCGCGACGCCATGCTTCGGTCGAGGAAGCCGGCCGTCGTGTGCGAAGACCAATACAGGCATTGCGGGTAGGCCGCCAGCGCGGCGCCGTGCCGGGCGGACACGAGTCCCCTGAGGTCCACCATGTCGAACCGGGACCGGGGCACGACGTCCAGCTTCAAATCGAGAGGGTCGCACGACATGCACGCCTCGCGGAGGGCCTAGAAATGTCCAGCTTGATAAGGGTAGCACATTTAAGTGCCAGACGCGCAGGGTCTTAGAGGTTCCGGGCGGCCAGCACCTCGGGCACCGCCGAACGGTCTCCGGTGCAGCTGATCCGCCGCGGCGCGGCCAGCTCGGTCAGCCGATACCCCAGGCCGGCATACAGCCGTCGGATCCGGTCTGTCGCCTGGTTGGTCAGCACCACGGGGCCGGGGTGGACGGCCAGCCACTCGGCCGTCCGCACCTGGTCCTCCCACCGAAATACCTGCCGGGCGTACTGCGTAAATGGGACGTCGTAGGGCGGATCGGCGTAGACGAAGTCACCGGGGCGGAGCGGCACGGCCTGGAAGTCGCCCGCGCGGAACGACCACCCCCGGAATGCCGCCTTGACCGCCGAGAAATCCGTGCGGTACTCGAGCCGCGCGTACCGCCCGAACGGGACGTTGAATTCGCCCCGGCTGTTGAAGCGGCACAGGCCGTTGTAGCCCGTCCGGTTCAGGTAGTAGAAGAGCGCCGCCGCCTCTCGGCTGGCGCCCCGGCCGCGCGCGAGCAGTTCGTTGAAGTACGCGCGGCAGGCGTAGAACGCCTCGCGGTTGTTCTCGAACGGATACTCGATCGTCAGGCCCCGCCGCGCCCACCGGTAGAAGTTGATCAGGTGCGGGTTGATGTCGTTCAGCAGCGCTCGCTCGGGTGCCAGACCGAGCGCCACCGCGAGCCCGCCGCAGAAGGGCTCGACCAGTCGGCGATGGGCGTGTGAAAGCCAGATCTCCCGGAGGTGCGGCAGCTGCCACCGTTTTCCGCCCGCCCATTTGAGCGGAGGGGCCACGCGCAGCGTCGGGCGGCCTCGCGGAGAAGAACGGGGGCCGGTGGACACGGCAGGCATCAGCGCCCCGGAGTATATCAGCCTGTACTCTTTCCTTTCGTCCTTGCTCCTGCTATCGTCCCATCATCCGGCGTCCCGCCACCCGGCGGCGAGGCCACTACCAGACGAGGAACTCAATGAAGAGAGCACGCATACTCGCCGTCGTGTTTGCCGCCGCGCTGGCCGTCGCCGGTTCGGCGTTCGCCCAGGACAAGCCCAAGGACCCGCCGAAGGACGCCCCGAAGGACACGCCGAAGATCGACGTCTCCGGCACATGGGACATGTCGGTCGAGACGCCGCAGGGGACGATGGCGCTGACGACGACGTTCAAGCAGGATGGCGAGAAGCTGACCGGCACTCAATCCAGCCAGATGGGCGAGATCGCGCTCGAAGGCTCCATCAAGGGGGCCGACATCGCTTTCGCGATCGTCTTCAACATGCAGGGCCAGGACATGACGATCACCTACACGGGCAAGGTCGATGGCGAATCGATGACAGGGGCGATCGAGTTCGGCAGTTTCGGCTCGTCGACGTGGTCGGCGAAGAAGAAGAAGTAGGGACGCAGAATTCAGAATTCAGAAGATAGAAGATAGAAGATAGAAGAAAGGCCGGTGCGGCTGAATGCCGGCACCGGCCCACCTTCTGGCTTCTGAATTCTGGCTTCTGGCTTCTGGATTCTGTTCCTAGAACGGTCCGAACCTTACGCCGATTCTGCCAAACCCGCCCTGCAGTTCGCTGCCCCAGCCGCCGGCGGCGCCGATGACCCGGTAGCCCCCGCCAAAGTCCAGCGCCACCTTGCTGCCGAAGTTGAAGACAGCCGTGGCCTGCGGCTCGAAGACGAAGAAGCCCTGGTGGATGTGCACCTGCTGCTGCACGTACGTGAGGTTCTGGTTCCCCGACGACCCGTTATGGTACGGGTCCGGATAGGGATAGTACGGGACGGTAATCGTCTTCGTGAACGACCCATCGCCGCCCCCGAACAGCCCGCGCACGCCGAGGCGGAGGGAGGATCCCACCGGCACGCTCCAGCCGGTCACGAATCCGAAGTAACTCAGCCCGCTACCGTGACTTCCGTTGACCATCCAGTAGCCGCCTGCGCCAAGCAACAGCGAGTCGTCGTAGAGCCAGCCCCCGGTGGCGCCGATCAGCGTTGCGCTGGAGTGGTTGACGTTGGTGAAGAGCACCTCCGGCGTGATGACGCCCCCGCTGCTGATCGGTTGGACCACCAGCGGTCCCTGCTGCGACTGAGCCGACCGGTCCTGGCTGGACGACGCGGCCGCCTGCGGCTGGCCCGCCGCCGCAGTGACCGCGGCGCCAGCGAACAGGCAGAACGACAGGATCGCGATCCTGGAGCTCACGAATCTGCTCATCTCGAATCCCCCTCGGTTACTCGCCGCGAGGCGGCAGGCTCACGTTGACCGGCGCGGTCTCCCCCCGCCGCACTTGGATCGTCGTCGAGAACGGCGCATATCCTTCCTTGCGCACCTCGATCCGGTGCGAGCCCTCGGACACCTGGATCACCAGACGCTCGGACCCCTCGGGACCCTGCCACCGCTCGCCATCGACGAGGACGTCGGCCCCCGCCGGCTGGACGCGGATCACCAGGGAGCCGAACCCCTGTCCCTGCTGGGCCACGGGTTCATTGGGCGGCATCGGGGATGCTGGGCGGCGAGACTCGCCCGGTTGCGCGGGCGGGCCGGGACGCCTCGGCTCGTCCGGGTAGCCCTGCGGGTAACCCTGCGGCTCCTGCTCGGCGGCCTGCGGCAAAGGCTGAGGTACCGGGTCGTCGGCCTCACCGGCCGCGAGCGGGAGCATCTGGTACTTGATGCGCGAATCCTGGCGCGCGCCGAGGTGGAGCGTCTGCTTCACCGAGTGGTACCCCTTGAGGTACAAGGTCAGCTCGTGGTTGCCGGGCCTGACGTGCAGCCGCTGCCACGTGCCGTCGAAGTCGTCCACCACGCCGGCGTAGTAGCCGTCCACATAGACCTGCGCCTGCTTCGGCTTCACCTCGAGCCGCAACTCGGCGCTGTTGTCGTAATACCCGGGGTAGCCGTAGTATGGAGCGCCCCAGTACCCGCCGTACCAGTAGGGGTTCCAGTAGCCGCCCCAACCCCAGCCAAGTCCCCAGTACGGAGCCCCGTAAGACCCGCCGTAGTAGCCGCGGTAGCCCCCGTAGTAGCCGCCGTGGACCACGACGGTGCCGTGTCCGCCGCCCCCCCCGTGGCCGTGCTGTGCCTCGGCCGTGACAGGAAAGAGGGCCAGTGCCATCGGAATTACCGCGACAAGCGTGATCAGCTGTAGTTTCCGTCGCATGCCAAAAGCCTCCGATAGGAGTGTGCAGCAATCTCCAAGCCAGCGCAACCGGGGTGAATATGGCCCAAGACCAACGTAATCTTGCTGTTGCGAGAGGATTTCCAGCGCATTCGGTGTCTCCCAGCGGCGACAGCGCGTCCGAGTGCGGAGACAGTCCAGGATCCAGGCTGGACTAGACGTCTTGAACGGCCAAGGTCGATCCGAATGTGTCAAGTTCTGTCGAACGTCGCTTCCGCCGTTCAAGACGTCTAGTCCGCCCCGCGTTTCGCGGGGCCGGCCAACAGCGTCTCTGGTTCTAGCGAGGCGCGCCCGTCCGCCGATTCATGCGTGGCGGTCCGAGGCGCGCCTCGCTAGAATGGGGCGCGGCGTCGGCTCGTTGGGACCCGCGGACACCGGTCGCCGGTCAGGAGGTCGCAGGATGGCGAGTGCCCAGGAACCAGGGATGTTCTCTCCGGAGTTCACGGAGGAAGTCCGGAGCCAGTTCGTCTACGTTGACGCCGACCCGTATTCGGGCCCCCGCATCTTCTTCGACGCTGCGTCGGGCTCGTGCAGGCCCAGGCGTGTGATCGACGCGATGGCGTTCGAAACCTGCCTCCCCGACCAGCAGGGGCGAGCCAATCCCGGGTCCCGGCATGCGGTCGCGGTGACGGCGAACGGGATCGAGGACCTGATGATCTTCTTCGGCGCCGGGTCCGGCCAGATCATCCCCGGGTGGAGCAGCAGCCACGTCATCTACCGGATCACCGACGCGGTCCTCTCGGCCGTGCCCGGGAAGAATGTCGTGACGACCGGCCTCGACCACGCGTCCGTTCGCAGCGCGCTCTCCCAGTTTGCGGCGATCTACGGCAAGGAGGAGCGGGTCGCCGAGCCGAACCGCGCCACCGGTTCCGTTCCGCCCGAGGCCATCTACGAGCGGATCGACCGCGACACCTGCTTCCTCGCCGTGACCCACACTTCGAACGTGACCGGCGAGGTGTACGACGTCGGAACCATCGTTCGCGAGGCGAGAAAGATCAAGCCCGACCTCTACATCATGGTGGACGGGGTGCAGTACTCGCCGTCCGACCTGATCGACGTCGAGGCGATCGGCGCCGACGCCTACGTCATCGCGCCGTACAAGAACTACGGCGTCAAGGGATGCGGCTACGCGCACGCGACCGATCGGCTGGCCACGCTGCCGCACTGGAAGTACACGTTCAAGCCGGCCAACAGCTGGGACCTCGGCGGCGTCGAGCACCAGTCCTACGCCGCGTGGTCCGCCGTCGTGGATTACCTCTGCTGGCTCGGCGGCCACTTCTCCGAGGCCACGGGCCGGCGAGCCCTGGTCGCAGCCGCGATGCGCGCAATCAAGGCGCACCAGACGGGCCTGCTCTCGCTGCTGCTGCACGGCAACCGGCGCGTGCCCGGCCTCAGGGGGATGAGGCACGTGACGCTGTACGGCATGGGCGACGACCTCGCGCGGCAATCCCTGCTCGTGGGATTCAACCTGGACGGCATCGAAGCCGCCGACGGCTGCGCGCGCTACCAGGCGCAGCAGCTCCGGCTCCACGCGCCGGGCCACGACCCGTTCTTCGCCGCGATGCTCCACCAGCTCGGGATATCGAGCTTCATCCGGCTGTCCGGGAGTCACTACAATACGCCGGGGGAGATCGAGCGGTTCCTCGAGGTCACCGCGAGTTTCGCCGCGCCGGGCGCTCGGTCGCGCGCCCTCGGCGGCACGCACTGAAGGCCATCCGGGCGACGTGACCCGCGGCCCGGGCAGGAGGCGTCTCCATGGTTGCGGACGCGGCGGTCCTCGATGCCCGCCGGCTGTCGATGTCGTTCCCGGGCGTCCGTGCGCTTTCGGACGTGAGCTTCGACGTCCGACCGGGAGAAGTCCACGCGCTCATCGGCGAGAACGGCGCGGGCAAGTCCACGCTCATCAGGATCCTGTCCGGCCAGCTCACCGGGTACGAAGGCGAGGTTCGGCTTGACGGCCGGCCCGTCCGCTTCTCGACGCCGCGCGACGGGATTGCCTCCGGCATCGCCGTCATCCCGCAGGAACTGCAACTCGTCTCCACGCTGACGGCCGCCGACAACGTCTTCCTCGGGCGCGAGCCCCGCTCGCACGCGGGCCTGGTGGACGCCCGCGCGCTGGCCCGCGGCGCGGAGGCCGCGCTAGCCGGGCTCGGCGAACCGCTGCCGTCCGGGCCGGTGGGCGCCCTCGAAGCGGGCGAGCGCCAGCTGATAGCGATTGCCCGGGCCCTGTCGCTCGACGCCCGCGTCCTGATCATGGACGAGCCCACCGCCTCGCTCGGCCACGCGGACGTCGCGCGCCTCGAGAAGCTCGTCGCCGACCTCGTGCGCCGCGGCGTCGCCGTCGTTTACGTCTCCCATCGGCTGGACGAGGTCAAGCGCCTCGCCAGCCGGATCACCGTGCTCCGCGACGGCTGCCACGTCGCCACCGTGCCGGCCGCCGACGTGGACGAGCAGGACATGGTGCGCCTGATGGTTGGCCGCACGCTGGTTCCGAACGCGATCCACGAGCTGCCCGCCGACGCCGAGGAGATCCTGCGGGTCGAGCACCTGTCGCTGCCCGACCCGTCACGTCTCGGCGGGTACCGGCTTTACGACGTCTCGCTGACGGTCCGGCGCGGCGAGATCGTCGGGCTGTCGGGACTGGTCGGCGCGGGCCGCAGCGACCTCCTCCTCGCGCTCGCCGGCGCGTCCGACCGGCGCCCGGAAGGCCGCGTCGTGCTCGACGGCGCGACGTTTCGTCCCGACTCTCCCGCCGACGCGCGGCTGGCTGGCGTGCTGCTACTGCCCGAGGACCGGAAGTCTCAGGGGATCCTCCCGCACCAGAGCGTGCGGCGAAACGTCAGCGTCGGTGCGCTCGAACGCGTGTCCTCGTCGGCATTCGTCCGCGCCGGCCGCGAGGCGTCCGCCGTCGATCAGGTCACCGGGCAGACAGGCGTCCGCATGGCGTCGCCCCTCGTGCCGATCGCCACGCTCAGCGGCGGCAATCAGCAGAAGGCGGTGCTGGCGCGCTGTCTCTTCGCCGGGCCGCGCGTGCTGCTGCTCGACGAACCGACGCGCGGCATCGACCTCGCCGCCAAGGCCGACGTGTACGAGCTCGTTCGACGCCTGGCGGCCGGGGGGTTCGGCATCCTGCTGTGCTCGTCCGAGCTCCAGGAGATCCTCACGCTCTGTCACCGCATCGTTGTCTTTCGCGAAGGCCGCGTCAGCGGCGTGTTCGACCACGCGCAGGCGACGGAAGAGGCCATCCTGACCGCGGCAACCGCGAGCGCTTCCCACGGCCGCCCTCCGGGGCCCGCGGCCGAGGACCCGGGCCCCCGCCCGCCCGCCGCGCCGCCCGCCGCGCCGCCCGCGCCGCCCGCGCCGCTGTCGTCACGCGCGGGCCGCGCCTTCGGCCGGCTGCGCGGCGTGGTTGGCCTCGCCGCCGTTGTCCTCCTGGCCGTCGTGTTCTCTCCGGTCCGCCACGGCCGCCCGGTCTTTCTCGATGTCGGGAACCTGACCGACATCCTGCGGCAGGTCGCCGAGAAGGGCATCCTCGCCGCCGGCATGACGCCGGTCATCATCTCGGCCGGAATCGACCTGTCGGTGGGATCCGTCCTGGCGCTGTCGGCCACGCTCACGGGCTGGCTCCTGATGCGCGGCGGCATGGACGTGTGGTCTGCGTCGGCGCTCGTCATCGCGGTCGGGTGCGCGTGGGGCCTGCTGAACGGGCTCGTCATCGCACGCTGGCGCCTGCCCGCCTTCATCGCCACGCTGGCGACCATGAGCGCCGCGCGGGGTGTGGCGCGCTACCTCAGCGGAGGCGCCGCGATTCCACTCGGATTCGGCGCCGGCGCGGCGCCCGAGTCGTTCCGCGCCCTGGCGTCGCCTATGGCGCCGTTCGTTCCCGTGCCCGCCGTCCTGTTCCTGCTGTCGGTCGCGGGCGTGCACCTGCTGCTGTCGCGCATGCGCGCCGGCCGGTACGTCTACGCCATTGGCGACAACGAGGAGGCCGCCCGGCTGGCGGGTGTCCGCGTGCGGACCTACAAGACGCTGGTGTATGTCATCTGCGCCGGCCTTGCCGCCCTGGCCGGGCTCATTCACTGCGCGCAGCTCGAGCAGGGCAATCCGAACGACGGTGTCGGCTACGAGCTCGACGCGATCGCCGCGGTCGTGATCGGCGGCACCAGCTTGTCGGGCGGCGTCGGCGCGGTGGCGGGGACGCTGGTGGGCACGCTGATTATCGGCGTCATCAACAACAGCATGGGACTGAACAACATCGACGCGAACCTGCAGCTGATCCTCAAGGGCGCCATCATCCTGGCCGCCGTGTGGATGCAGGCGCGGCGAACCGGCCGTTGACGTGGCGCGCGGCGTCCGCGCGCCCGAATGGAGAACGCTCGATGCGGAACCGCGCTCGGAACGCGTCAATCGGACTGCTGGCGGCACTCGTCATCGCGCTCACCGGATGCGGGCGGCAGACGAGCACGCGCCACATGGTGGGCTTCTCGCAGTGCAACCTCGGTGAGCCGTGGCGGGTGGCCATGAACGCCGAGGTGGCGGCGCGGGCGAAGGACTTTCCCGGGCTGCAGATCGTCTTCGCCGACGCCCAGCAGGACAACGCCAAGCAGGTTGCCGACGTCGAGAACTTCCTGAGGCAAGGCGTGGAGCTGCTCATGATCTCGCCCAACGAGGCGAAGCCGCTGACGCCGGTGGTCGACAAGGTGTTCAGGGCCGGCATCCCGGTGATTGTGATCGATCGTGGGATCGAGGGCGACAGCTACACGGTCTTCATCGGCGCAGACAACTACGAGATCGGCCGCCAGGCCGGGGAGCACATCGCTCAGGTGCTGGGCGGCAAGGGGAAGATCGTCGAGCTGCGCGGCCTGCCCGGCTCGCCGCCGGCGATCGACCGCGGGCGCGGGATGCGCGATGTCGTCTCGAAGTACCCGGGCATCCAGATCGTGCACGACCCGGTGGCCAACTGGCTCCGCGAGGAGGCGATGACACAGATGGAGATGGCGCTGGCGGCCAACCCCGCCATCGACCTCGTCTACGCCCACAACGATCCGATGGCGATCGGGGCGTACCTCGCGGCAAGAGCAAAGGGCCGCGAGAAGACCATGAAGTTCATCGGCATCGACGCGTTGCCCGGCCTGGACGGCGGGCGCCAGGCCGTGGCCGACGGCAAGCTCGATGCGACGTTCGTCTACCCGACCGGCGGGAAGCAGGCGGTGGAGCTGGCCGCGAAGATCCTCGCGGGCGAGAAAGTCCCGCACCGGGTGGTGCTGCCGACGGAGAAGATCACGCGACACTCCCGCTGACGGGTCAGAGCTGACGGATAGCGGGCCGTCTACCGCTTCACGCTGACCAGGAGCCGGTCGCCGGCCACCAACTGCGCGAGCGGGTCGAACGTCATCAGGCCACCCTTCTCTCGCGACGCGCCCAGCGCCCGTCCATTGATCGACGCCGTCGGCGTGCCCCCGTCTGTCTCTCCCGGCGCGAACCCGAAGCGGGCGAGAGTGAGGCGGCCGCCGTGAAGCTCGATGGCGCCGGTGACCTCGCGCGGCCCGATCTTCTGCGCGAAGACGCCCCATCCCTCGCCGGTGGTGAACAGGCAGCGGAAGTCGCTCTGGCCGAGGCGCGGCGCAAAGACCAGCCTCGAGCCTGGCGCCGACCAGTGGCAGCCGGAGACCGCGGTGAGGAGCGACCAGCTGGCGAGCGCGCGAGCATAGTGCGAGCCGCACTCGACCTCGTTCCACGGATTGCGACGCTCGCCGTCGTACCGGTCGCGCACGGCCTTCGTGATGGCCAGCCCTTCGGCCACCATGCCCTCGTAGATCAGGTGCGCGGCGACCTGGTACTCGATTCCGGTCCAGACTTCGTCCGAGTACACGAACGGCAGCCCCGGTCGCTGGCCGCGCGGCCAGCTGCAGAGGACGAGCCCCTTCTCGTCGTTCAGCGCGTAGATCCGCTGCATGTTGGGGTGGTTGGCGAAGTCGTGCCGGAAGTTGTAGCGGTAGATCGACGCGAGCGTCGCGCGCACGTGATCCTCCCGCAGCAGGTGGCCGAGGCCCACCACCTCCGCGAACCATTGGCCCAGCAGCTGATCGGACAGGCAGCCCCGGCCGTATTGGTACTTCACGTCGCCCTTGTCAACCGCCGAGGCGTACCACGTCTCGGCGTTCTCGACGTTCTGCGTCTTGATCTGCGAGACGTCGGGAACGCGCTGAATGTAGTAGCCGTCGGCCCAGAGCTCGGCGTCGAGCCTGGTCGTGCCGCTGTCGAACACCCGCCGATACTCCTTCGCCGCCGCGTCGTCGCCCACCGCGCGCGCCATCCGCTCGCCCGCCAGCAGCGCGCCAAGATACAGCGTGCCGACCATCGTGTTCGGGCCGTAGAACTCGATGTCGTACGTGTTGTGCTGCTCGCCCTCCATCACGCCGTCGCGATCGGGGTCCCACGCGTGCCACGCGTAGTCGAGCGTTCGCCTGGCAGCCGGCCACAGGCTGCGGAGGAACGAGAGGTCGCCCGAGAACTGCCACTCGCGGTACAGCTTGAGGATGCTGCCCATCTGGCCGTCGGCCGCCGGCTTGAACTTCCACAGTGCGCGGCCGGTCGGAATCAGCGTGCGGAACGCCATCGCGCCGTCCGGATGGACGTTCACCGTGAAGTCGGTCACGCGCATCGATCGTTCGAGATCCGGGAACAGGTGGGCGAGCGCCTGCTCGTAATTCCACACGTGGGTGCAGTTCATCGGGCAGCAGCCGCTGTCGTCGCCGGTCCCCTCGAACGCGAAGAACTGCTTGCCTTCGAGCAGCAGGCACGTGTTGGTGCGGATGATCGACATCTGGCTCGACACCGCGTCCACGACCACGGCCGGCAGCGTGCCGGAGGTCAGGGCCTCCCGGAAAGCCCGCGTCCCGCGCTCGAGCGCCGGCAGGTGGTCGACGGTGAAGCAAGCCACGTCCCAGGCGTTCTTGAACCGCGACCCGTAGTAGTTGCGCAGTTTGGAGCCGTGCACCTCCGGCTCGGGGTTCCAGTAGTTGACGCGCAGCGGGAAGTACCACGCGAGGACGAACTGGACCTGCTGACTCTCGCCGGGGTTCAAGGTCAGCTTCGGCGCCATCGTGGCGTAGTCGGACGTGCCGTCGCCCGACGGCCAGGATTCGTCGGTCTCCTTCAGCCGACCGCCGGCGGCGTATTCGTCGAACCACTTCGTGAACGAGTCGAACCACGCCCCCGGCTCCCACGCCGCGCGCGCGCTCACGTCGGTGGCGGTGGTCAGGAGCGCCATCGAACCGTTCCTGACGTCGTCGGTGTCGTACTTGAGCGACGTCATGTCGAGGCCGACGAGCGGGCCCTCGCGGCGTACGCGCGTGACGTTCTGCCCGAACCCCTGGAAACGGTTGCTGCCGATCGCGGCCGTTCCGTCGTAGCCGATCGGGTTCAGGATGGAGAACGCCAGGGCCGCCTCGACGGGCCTGGTCCCGGTGTTGCGGAGCCGGTAGCGCAGGATCGCGACGGGCAGCGACGAGGCGTCGGTGTCGAGCGGCACGAACGGGTTGAAAGCCTCGAGCGTGATCTCGAGCGGCACGAGCGGGTCTTCGAACGCCAGTTCCGCGATCGGGTAGGCGCCGGAGAAGCGCGCCGAACTCATGTGCGGAAGTCCCTGTGCACGCTCGCGCGGGTAGCCGAATCCGCCGCGAAACGGCGGCTCCGGCGGCCCTTCCACGACCTTGACGATCGGCGCGTCTCCCTGCCGGCGCACCCAGAGGGCGACGAAGGTGAAGGGCAGGGCCTTGCCCTTGTTCGGCCGGTTGAAGATCTCCCAGTCCCGGAGGTCGCCCCGTCCGCCGAGCGAGATCGTACCGGTGCCGATGCCGCCCAGCGGAAACGCGATCTCGTTCAACTGCCGGCCGGTGAACACCCGCGCCGGCCCGGGGGCATAGAGCGTCTCGCGCCGGTAGGGGATTGTCGCGCCCGATTCGGACGTGAAGGTCGGAGGCGAAGCGGCCTTGGCTTGTCCGGCGCGCCGCGCCTGCGCGGCCTCCGCCGCGCCGCCAGCCACCGCGGCGCCCACGACGGCCGCCGAGCTGTCCACAATGAACTGCCGCCTGGGTACTTTCCTCGAGGCGCTCATCGCAGATCTCCTTTGGTCAATCTCCGACCCCCAGATCGTGAGGAGTGAGGCAGCCCGTCTTCTATCTTCTGGCTTCTGGCTTCTCTCTTCCGGCTTCTGTCCTGGCCGTCCCAGGCGCGGCGGCCATTTCCCTGACCAGGTTGGTCGCGCCGTCCACCGTGGCCATATTCCACAGCATGTAGCGGCTGTCCACGTGGATCGACCGCGTCTTCACTGCGTCGAAGAGATAGTCGGACGACACCGATTCGTAGGTGCCGTCGAACAGCAGCCCAACCAGTTCGCCCCTGGCATTCAACGTGGGCGACCCGGAATTGCCGCCCGTCGTATCCACGGTTGACAGGAAGTTCACCGGCACGTCCTTGAGCGCCGGGTCGAGATACGGGCTCTTCCTGTTCTTCAGGAACGCGCTGATGGCGTCGAGCTGCTTCTTCGGCGCGTTGAAATCGCCCTCGCCCGTCTGCTTCTCGAGAATGCCCGCCAAGCCGGTGTACGGCTTGTAGAACAACCCGTCTTTCGCGTCCACCCCCTTGACCTGCCCATAGGTCACGCGAAGGGTGCTGTTCGCGTCCGGCGCCACGAGTCCGCCGGCCTTGGCGAGCAGCGCCTGCATGTAGCGGGGGCGCAGCCGGGCGTAAGCCCCGGCCCGGTTCTTCGCCGTTTCGCGAATCGACTCCGCGAGCGGTTCGAGCGCCACCGAGAGGGCGATGAACGAGTCGTTCGTCGCCTGCAGGTCCGCGGTGCTCTTGTCGGCCATCGCCAGGCGTGTGTCCCGGTCGCCCATCTTCGTCCCCGCGTACAGCTTCTCGAGGAACGCGTCGATGGCGCGGCCGGCGTCGGCCGGCGGAAGGCCGGCGCCGAGCCCAGCCGCCTTGTCGAGCGGCTCGATCCGCTGGCCTGCGGGCAGCGCCGCCGCCAGGCCGATCGCCCACCGCAGGAATGCGCGGTCGGCGGTCGCGTCGAGCGACCGCTGCATGCGGTCGAGGCTTTCGCGGATCCGGCCCCAGTCGCGCTCCTGGAATCCCGCCTCGCGGTCGAGGTCGCTCTTCGGGCGTTGCAGGGACAACCGATACAAGATCTGCGCGGCGCCGAGATATTGCGACGATGACGACAGGGCGCTCATCACGGCGTTGCGCTCGCGCACCTTCTCGCCGTCCGCCTGGAGCGCGGCGAGCGCGGGCAGCACGTCGCCGTACTCCTTCACCCGGGCTGGAGTCGACGCGATCCACGACGTCAGGGCCTTCTCCTGGGCTTCCTTCTGACCGAGCACACCGCCTTTTACGAGCCCTTCGAGCACGCCCTTCGTGTTGGTCAGCCCGTTGTTGAGGCCCTGGACCCGGCCGGACAGTTTGATCGCGAGTTCCTTGTTGCCGGCGGTGAGCTTGTCGATGAGCGCGAGCTGTTCCTCGGCCAGGCGCACCGACCGCGGCAGCGCCCACTCCGTGGTCTCCTTGATCTCTCCGAACGTGCGGTGCCGCATCGTCCGGCCCGGGTAGCCGACCACGAACACGAGGTCGCCGGGCCTGGTGCCTTGCGCCGACACTTTCAGCCAGTGCGCCGGCTTGTACGGGACGTTGTCCGTCGAGAAGGCAGCGGGCTTGCCGTCCTTGCCGACGTAGGCGCGCAGGAAACCCCAGTCGCCGGTGTGGCGCGGCCACCGCCAGTTGTCCGTCTCGCCGCCGAAGACGCCAATGCCTTCCGCCGGCGCGTACACGAGCCGGACATCGCGAATCTCGAGCTGCGCGGTTTCGAAGTACTTCATCCCTTCGAAGAAAGACGTCACGCTGCACCGGAGGCCGCCCTTCTCGCACGACGCCACGCGCTCCTTGACCCGGCGGTCGATCGTGTCGTTGCGCTGGCGGTCGGTGGCCGCCGCGTCGATCCTGCCGACGATGGCCTCGGTGACGTCCAGCACCGACGTGGTCACCAGCACCCGGGAGCCTGGGCCGTTCGACAGCTCCTCGTCGCGCGTGTTCGCCAGGAAGCCGTCCGTCAGCAGGTCGCGCTGCGGGGTGGAGTTGAACTGGAGGCCGCCCGTCACGCAGTGGTGGTTGGTGACGATCAGGCCGTCCGGCGACACGAACGACGCCGTGCACCCGCCGAGCGACACGATGGCGCCCATCGGCTGGCCCGTGAGATCGGCGAAGGCCTTCGGGTCGCCGATGAAGCCAAGCGCCCGCAGCCTTGCGGCCAGGTCCGGGATCTGCTGCGGCATCCACATGCCCTCTTCGGCTCCGAGTCCGATGACAGCCGCGAGCAGGATGACGGCGCTCAGAACGCCCTTCCGCGATCGGATCATGACGGCTTCTCCTGATCTTGGGGTCAGGTCTTGAATCTTGGCGTTTTTCATGGTCTGACCCCGGTGTTGACCACCCACTATAGTCCGTCTCGAGGCGGGTGTGGCAGCCCCGGATCGAGGAGCGACCGAGGACGCAAGTCGGCCACGGGCCGGTGGGAGGCAAAGCGACGGCGCTCGGCCTCGATATCGCGGATGCGGGGCGGGCAGATGAAGGGGCGCACGCCGGCCGCGACGAAACAGGTCCGCCGCGCCGGCACGGTGCAGGCTAGGGATGGACTACCGTGATCGTGTACGCGAGGGTGTTGGTAACGAAGCCCACGTCGTAGATGCGCACGCAGGCATTCACCGTTGCCGACGCCGTCCCAGTGACCATCCCTCCCACCAGCGCCGCGTCGTTCGCGACCGCGATGACGCAGGATGAGCCCGTCCAGGTGCCCATGGCCAGCCCCACGGTCACGGACGGGTCGCCGAGCGACACCAGGGTGGCTGTGACCGATCCCGCCTGCATCGTAAACGGGAAAGACGCCGCACCATTCATGTTGAGATTGCCGGTGTACGTCTCCGTCACGGTCACCGTCGTGGTGGTCGTCGTGGTGGGCGCAGTCGGCAGGGTCGAGGTGCTGGTGGATCCGCTGCCGCACGACGACACCAGGAACGCGCCGGCAACCAGGACGATCAGGCTCGCAGTCAGTCGATTCACACGTCACTCCTATCAATACGGCCAGAGCCCGCGGCGGGCCGACCGCAGCGGCATGGACTCCACAGGCGACACGAACATGCTCGGCACGTGTCGGTGAACGCCAAATCGTCCCTACAACAGGACACCGCGAAAAGAACCCCGGCTTCAGAAGCAAGACCTGGACCACCAAGCCAGCCGGTTTCACCTGAGCTGGTACGCCCTCCAGCTAGTGTAGCGCGTCTCGCGGGCCGTCTTCGGATATGAGAATCGGACGATTCCGGGTTCTGGCCGCGCACGCCCCGTCTCGGGTCTGCCGCTCCGCGAAGCCCCCCGCGGTGATCCGCGCCGCGGGGAAAGGCCAAGGCTCTTCTGCGGGCAGATCCCTGCGACGCCCTTCGACTATGCTCAGGGCGTGGTGAGCGTGCCGAACCACGCGGCATGGGCCCGGGCGGACGGCTCGAAATCGTGGACTCCTGTTCAGCGATAGCCGAGCTTCACCGCGAGGGCGAGCAGGAGGAGGGCTGTCGGCACGTAGACGAGGACGGCGAACTTCGCCGACGCCTTGACATAGCGGAAGAAATTGACGCCGGCCATCGAGCAGATCGTGAACGCGATCCCGTCCCACGGCATCCAGAAGTTGAACGCCCCGCTCGCCAACTGGAACGAGAGGACGACGATCTGCCTCGAGAAGTGGAGGACGTCGGCCAGGGGCGCGAGGATCGGCATCACGGTCGCCGCGGTTCCCGAGGCGCTCCCGAGCAGTGCCGCCATGATGGCGCTCGTGCCGAACATCACGTAGGCGATGACGAACTGCGGCACGCGGAGCAGGTAGCCCGCGAAGTAGTTGAGGATCGTGTCCAGGATGAGCGCGTCGTGGAGGATGAAGTAGAGGATCTGCGCCGCGCTCATCATGATCACGGCGATCATCACGCTGCGCATCCCCTCGATGTTCCGATCGATCATCTCCTTGACCTTCAGCCCGCCTGCCACCGGCACGATGATGCCGATCCAGAAGTAGAGCGCGCCGATCTCGATGAAGCCCCACCCGTAGCGCAGCAGGCCGACCATCAGAATCAGGAACCCGGCCAGCGTTAGCAGCAGGGCGAGGATGCGGCGCGGTGTCAGGGCAGCCGCTGTCGACGCGTCCGGAGACGCGCGGAGACGGACGCGGTTGTCGACGTCCTCCTCGGCCGACAGGGAGTGCGCCGGGTTGCGCTTCACCCGCGCCGCGTACCGCATGACGACGACGCTGGTGATGGTCATGAACACCAGGAAGCAGACGATGCGGAAGGCGGAGCCCGAGTAGAGCGGCACCCCGGCCAGCGCCTGGCCGATGGCGACCGTGTAGGGGTTGGTGATGCCGCACGCGAAGCCCACCGCAATGCTCCAGTACATGACGAAGACGGCGGACATCGAGTCGAACCCCATGGTGAGCATCAGCGGCGTGATGACGAGGATGAATGGAATGGCCTCCTCGTACATCCCGAAGGTCGCGCCGCAGGCGCCGAGCGCGAACACGACGACGGGAATGAAAGCGAGTCCGAATCGGCCGGTGCGGCGGACGAGCGCGTGGATGCCGGCGTCGATGGCGCCGGTGGCGATGACGGCGGTCATGGCGCCCGCGGACAGCATGATGACGAACGAGCGGTCGGCCCCCTCGAGCGCGCCGCGCATGAACACCGTCCAGAGCTCGCGGAAGCCCTGCGGCACGGAGGCGACGTGGTGGAACGAGCCCGGCACGACGATCGAGCGCGCGTGGCCCATCACGTCGAGCGTCCGTCGGTCGAACGCGCCCCCCGGGATGATGAAGGTGAGCAGCGAAACGACCACGCACAGCAGGAACATGATCACCAGGGGGCTGATGTTCCCCATGGCGTCGAAGAACCGCTGGCGAAGCGATGGCGGAGCCTCGGATTGGGCGCCCCCGGCGGCGGGCTGGCTGGTCGTTTGCATCGGTGTTCCTTCAGATTGGTCGCCCGCCCGCAAGCCGCGAGCCGTGTTAGACGTCTTGAACGGCCAAAGTCGTTGCGAATGAGTCACGTTTCCATGTAGTCCGTCTGGCCGTTCAAGACGTCTACGCCCCGCGCACGCGCGGGGCC
>Ga0209048_10000372_pt1 | contig 47999 bp, 43 predicted proteins | sample FrelakmetCRP12CR_FD_187146 | JGI IMG/M metagenome (GOLD analysis project Ga0209048, IMG submission 187146) | Freshwater lake sediment microbial communities from the University of Notre Dame, USA, for methane emissions studies - CRP12 CR (SPAdes)... | ecosystem: Environmental > Aquatic >...
CGCCTGCCAGTTGTGGACACCAACGATTGCTCCGCTGTCCCTTGCCTCGAGGGAGAACGACGATGAACTCCGCTTTCACTGATGTCGACCTCACCTTGGGCGACGGGCGTGCGGTCCACATCCGCGCGATCCGCCCGACCGACGAGGGGGAATTCCTGCAAGCGTTCGAGCGGTTGAGTCAGGACGCCCGCTACATGCGCTTCATGCGCTTCGTTCACGAGCCCAACCGCGAGCGCTTGCGGAAGGCGCTCGCCTCCTTCCCGGAGAGCGGGATCGGGATTGTGGCGACGGTCCCGGCGGCCGACGGAATCGACATCGTCGGAAGCGCCATATTTGTCATCGGCAGCGACCGCACAAACTGCGAGTTCGCGATCACTGTCGCCGCGGAATTCGGCGGGGTCGGACTTGCGACTACGCTCATGAATGCGCTCATCGACGCGGCGAAAGGGCGCGGGCTAAGGGAGATGCACGGCTTCATACTGGCCGAGAACCAGCCGATGCTGCGCCTTGCAAGGCGCCTCGGGTTCACCGTCACGCCCGACCCCGACGATCGGGCCATTCGCATCTGCCGCCTGCGCCTGGGCAACGCTTAGGAGGGTGCCTTTGTCTGCAGCGCCTGGTAGCGTTCGATTGCCGCGCGGGCGTTGAACAGCATGCGCTCGCGGCCGAGCCGCTGGTCCAGCCCGGCATGCCGCACGACCTCGAGCACGCCGGGATTGAGTCCTGCCAGCCACACCACGGCCCCGCGTTCGGTCGCCCGCTGCTCGCCCTCCATCAGCATCTGCAGCGCCGAGTATTCGATGTCCGGTACCCGGCTCATGTCCAGCGCCAGCACGCGGGGCTTGTACTGCGTCACCAGCGCATCGACCTGTTCCGCCACATACTGCGCATTGACGAAGAACAGGCGTCCCTCCGGCCGCAGGATGAGCAGACCCTCGAAGGTCTCGTCGTCGGGGTGTTCCGGCGACAGCGGTCGCAGCACGTCGGCCCCGCGCTTGCGGCCGATGACCGACACGCGCGGGTGCGCGGTCTGGCTGGCCAAGCCGATCAGCGACAGGATGATCGCGACCACGATGCCCTGCAGCGTACCGAATGTCAGCACACCGAGCGCGGCGACGATCGCCCAGCGAAACTCCATCGTGCGCACCTTGCGAATGGCAAGGAATTCCACCGGCTGGATCAGCCCGATCGAGTAGACGATGACGATCGCCGCCAATGTGGCATTTGGTAGCAAACCCAGCAGAGGTGCCAGCAGCAGCATGGTCGCCACCGCGGCGGCCGCCGTGACCAGCGACGCCTTCTGCGAGCGACCCCCCGCGGCGCGCACGACCGCGGTCTGCGAGGTGCCGCCGCCGGCCGGCATTGCACCGAGCAGCGCGCCCCCCGCATTGGCCAGCCCCGTCGCGATCAGTTCGCGGTTGGCATTGATGGGGGGATCTCCGGTACGGGCAAAGGCGCGACCCGCCGCGATCGTTTCGGTAAAGCTCATCAGCGCGATCCCGAGCGCCCCCGGCACCAACTGCTCGATCAACGCAAGATCCGGCAGCGTAAGCGACGGGAATCCTTGCGGAATCAGGCCGACTGTCGACACTCCCACAGACTTCAGCCCGAAGTACCACGAAGCGGCTATGCCGCCGCCGACGGCGACCAGCGGCGCCGGGGAATGCGGCCACAGCCGCTCCATTCCGATCAATACTGCGAATGTCGCCGCGGCCACCGCGAGCGTGATCAGCGAGGCCTGGGGGAGATGGTGCACGACGCTGAGGAGGTCGTGGAAGAAGCCTTGCTTGGTGATGTGGATGCCCAGGAGTTTCGGCACCTGGTCGAGCACGATCACGAGGCCGATGCCGGCTTTGAAGCCGGTCAGCACCGGCGTGGAAATGAAATTGGCGACGAACCCCAGGCGCAGCAGCCTCGCCAGCAGCAGCATCGCGCCGACTAGCGCAGTCAGCGTGGCCGTCGCGGTGACCAGCTTGGCCGGGTCGCCATCCGGCGCCACCAGGCCGAGCTGCGTGCCAGCGAGGATCGCCAGCGTGGTGGTGGAGCTGACACTCAACACGCGCGAAGAGCCGAGCAGCGCGTAGACCACCATCGGAATGAGGGCGGTATAGAGGCCCACAGCGACCGGCAACCCCGCCACGGTCGCGTAAGCCATTGCCTTGGGCAGCACAACCGCAGCGGCCGTCAGACCGGCGACGATATCGAAACGCAGCACCCCGTTGCCGGACGGGTTCGCGCTCGTAGCCATCGGTGGTCGGTTCATTCGGTGCGTGGCTGGTTGGTACGTGAATTGAATCGACGTCAGGTTGCGCAGCAGGCTGCGGGACCAAGCGTCAAGCAATCATTGTAGTCCGTTGCCAATGCCTGACGTCGGACTGGCGCGCGCGCCGTCTTGCGCATCGGCCGGCGCGCGGCCAAACTCGCGTAAAGTTGTCAAAAGACCAAATTGAAGATTTCAAGGGTGGCAAGGTGCGATGAGCGGCACGAACGTCGTCGAGAAACAAGTCCGTGAGCCGGTGCTCAATCCCGTGGACCGGATATCGGAATTGCTCTTCGGCCTGTTCATGGCGCTCACCTTCGTCGGCGCAGTGTCGGTCGCCGAGGCCGGGCGCGCGCAAGTCCGGGCGATGTTCGTCGCGGCCCTGGGCTGCAACTTGGCCTGGGGCCTCGTCGACGCGGTCATGTACCTGGTGCGCACGGTCACCGATCGCGGCCGAGCCCTCACGCTCGTCCGCTCAGTTCGCGCGGCTGCGGACCCGGACACCGGCCGCAAGCTCATCGAGAGCGCCCTGTCGCGGGACGTGGCGGGTCTCGTCTCGCCGACGGAGGTCGAGGCCATCCGCGGGCGCATCGTCGCGCGGTCTTCCCCGCCGGAGCGGCCGAGCTTGCAATGGAACGACCTGCTCGCGGCCTTTGCGATATTCCTGATCGTGGTCGCGTCGACCTTTCCCGTCGTGCTGCCCTTCGCGTTGATCGAGGACGTAGGAACGGCGAAGACCATCTCCCGCGTCGTTGGGCTCGCCATGCTGTTCTTCGGGGGCCTCGCGCTCGGGCGCTACGCGGGCTACGGCAGCTGGAAGGTCGGGTTCATGATGGTGGGGCTGGGGACGGCGCTCGTGCTCGCGATCAACGCGCTCGGCGGATGAAGGGCGCGCAGCCGACCATCGCCGCGTTCGCGGCCGTCATGGCCACGGCAGCGTTCGCCGGCGAGGACGACCACAGCGGGCGCCGCGCGTCCGCTGCCACGAAACCCTCGTGGGAGTTCGGGATCACCGCGTATCCAACTTTCGTTCGTGGCGGTGAGAACTACCGTACTGCCATCGCGGCCGCCGATCGCGGCCCGCTGCACCTCGAGGCCCGCTACAACTACGAGTCGGTCGGTGCGCGTTCGGCCTTCGTCGGCTGGACCTTGTCCGGCGGAGAAACGGTCACGTGGGAATTGACGCCCCTGCTCGGGGGCGCCTGGGGTACGACGCAGGCTTTCGTGCCCGGCCTGGAGGCGAGCGCGGCCTGGGGGAGACTCGACTTCTACGTCGAGGCCGAATACGTGCGCGATACGCACGAACGGAGCGACAGCTACGCGTACGCCTGGAGCGAGCTGGAGATTCGTCCGGTCGACTGGCTTCGCGTCGGGGTCGCCGGCCAGCGGACCAGGGCCTACAGCAACGAGCGTGACATCCAGCGCGGACCGTTCGCCCAGGTAATCTGGGGCCAAGTCACGATCGGCGGCTACTGTTCAACCCGGGTTCGAATGAGCAGGTCTTCGTCGGTTTGATCGGCGTGACGTTCTGAGCACGACCGGCCCGCGGGATTACCGCCAGATGCAGCCATTGACCGTCGTCAATGTTGCTCCCCATGGAAGGCATAACGTCTAGCTGTCGAGGACGGGAAGCCGCAAGGGAGCGGAATGCGCGATGCAATGTATCGGCCGTTGCTAATGGATCGATGACATGGATGTCCCGAGCAAGCGAATCTTCACCTTCCCGATGCCCATTTCCTGCCTGGCCGAAACCGGCCAACCTGCCGCAGCACCGGTCGTGACCGTGCTGTCGCGTCAAGCCATGCAGATTGATGGCGAAGCGCGTCATTGTCGGCATCGGGGTGCGACGCCATGACCTGGCTGCGCCGACACCAACTCGACAGCTTCCTGAAGAACTCCGTATGGTTCCCTCCGCTTGTCGGCATGGTGGCGGCGCTGCTCGTGCATGCACTGGGTCGATATGTCGATGCGTTGCTGGGCTTGAATGCCGTCGTCGGCGTCGACGGCGCGCGGGCTGTGCTGGCCGCGCTGGCGTCGTCGATGCTCACATTCATCGTCTTCGTCTTTTCCGTCCTGTTGCTGGCGGTCCAGCTCGCGAGCGCTCAACTGACGCCGCGGATCATCGCCACGTTCTTTCGCAATCGCGTCCTCAAGCTCTCCTTGACCATATTCGTCTTCGCGTTCACCTACACGCTGGGCGTGCTGCTCCGCATCGAAGAGTCGGTGCCGCAGATCTCCTTTTTGACTGCCGTGTACAGCAGCCTCGCGTCCATCGGTGTCTTTCTCTACCTGATCGACAACGTCGGCAAGTCGCTGCGGCCAGTCAGCCTTCTGACCCTGATCGGCAGCGCGGGACAGGAGGTCATCGAGGACGTCTACCCGCGTCCTGTCGCAGGGACCGAGGACACGCCGACCAATGTGGCTCTGGTGCCAGAGAGCGAACCGTCGCGCATCGTCGCTACCAAGCGTACCGGGGTCGTGCTTGCCTTCGACGTGGGTGGCCTTGCGGATCTGGCTCGGCGTGCCAACTGCCTGATCGAATTCGTTCCGCAGGTGGGCGATTTTGTCACCAACGGCGACCCGCTGTTTCGGCTGTACCGCGGCGGAGAGGCCGTTACCGATCACGAACTGGACCAGGCCGTCGCCATCGGGCCGGAGCGCACGATGGAACAGGACCCGGAATTCGCGTTTCGCATCATCGTCGACATCGCCTCGAAGGCGCTATCGCCTGCGATCAATGACCCGACCACCGCCGTGCTCGCCCTCGACCAGATCCATCGCCTGCTGCGGGCAGTCGCCAGGCGGCAACTGGACACGGGGCGGGTTTACGACGATGCCGGACGGCTTCGTCTCGCCTATCGCACGCCGGATTGGGAAGATTTCGTCAGCCTGGCGATCACCGAGATCCGCCAGTTCGGCGGAAACAGCATCCAGATCGCCCGCCGCATGCGGGCCATGCTGCAGAATTTGATCGAGGTTGTGCCGCCACAGCGAGCCGCTCCGCTTCGCGCAGAACTGGAACTTCTGAGCCGTGCTGTGGAACGCGATTTCCGCGATCCCGAAGACCGCATTCGTGCCGCCTCCGCGGATTCGCTGGGGGTGGGCGGAATGCCGTGATCGCAGCCGACACGGCAGGCGCGCCGGGCTGGGCATGACGATCGTCGCCTGTATGCGAACGCCGAAGCGGTGCTCCGGCGGCGGCGAAAGCCGGATGCATCCGACCGCGGGCGCAGGAGAGATTGCGAGGCGGACGAGGGTTTGACGCATGGATGCGCAGCAACGCACCGCCGGTTTGCATCCCATCCGGAATCAGCCGGACTTCTCGCTCGTCCTGGGCGGGCCGCTCTTCCAGCTTCTGTGTCGGGCGCACCTGTCCGACGACGCGTTGACGATGGTGCGCCAACGCATCATCGTCATCTCGCTCTTCGCGTGGCTGCCACTCCTGGTGCTCTCGGCCCTGGAAGGACGGATGCTGGGCGGCAGTGCCACCGTCCCGTTCCTGCTCGATCTGGACGTTCACATCCGCTTCCTGGTAGCGCTGCCCCTTTTGATCGCTGCCGAGCTGGTGGTGCACCGGCGCATGCGTTCCCTGGTTCAGCAATTCCTCGAACGCCGCCTGATACCCGAGGGCGCCATGGGGCGGTTCGATGCCGCCATCGCATCGGCATTTCGGTTGCGCAACTCGGCGCTGGCCGAGATTCTGCTGATTGCGCTGGTATACGGGATCGGCATCCTGATCGTCTGGCGCCATTATGTGGCGCTCGACGCGGCCACGTGGTACGCCACACCGTCGACCGGGGACTCGAAGCTCTCGCTCGCCGGGATGTGGTATGGCTACGTCAGCCTGCCGCTCTTCCAGTTCCTGCTCTGCCGCTGGTATTTTCGCCTGTTCATCTGGACGCGCTTTCTCTGGCAGGTGTCACGCATCGATTTGAGCCTGATTCCGACGCATCCCGATCGCCTCGGCGGCCTGGGATTCCTCACCAAGACGGTCTACGCGTTCGCACTGCTTGCGGTAGCGCATGGCGCGCTGCTCGCCGGGCTGCTCGCCAACCGCATCCTCCATCTCGGCGCGGGACTGCTCGAGTTCAAGGTCGAGATCGCCGTCATGGTCGCCTTCGTGCTGGCGCTGGTCCTCGGCCCGCTCTTCGTATTCACCTTTCAGCTTGCCCAGGCAAAGCGGACGGGCCTGCGTGAGTACGGGACGCTGGCCGAGCGTTACGTGCGCGATTTCGATGCCAAATGGCTGCGCGGCGGCGCGCCCGCCGACGAGGCGTTGGTGGGCAGCGGCGACATCCAGTCGCTCGCCGATCTGGGGAACAGCTACGAGGTGGTGCGGACCATGCACCTCGCACCGGTGACGAAGGAGATGATCATCCAGCTCGCGGTCGCGACGCTCGCACCGATCGCGCCGCTGGCGCTCACCATGATGCCGCTGGAACAACTGCTGAAAACGCTCTTCGGCATATTGTTCTAGGGAAGCGCCAGCGGCGAAGGCGTCTCGAAATTGGTCAGCCGGTCACGCCCCGATAAGCGGCAATCTCCCACTCCCCGCTCGCCTCATCGTGGCGAAGGACGTACAGGTTTCCGTCACCGGCATCGACCTTGAACCAGCGCTGCGACGGCGCAAACCAGCGGTCGACCACAGCGCGGACCTCGAGCCGACGCGCACCCAGCCAGAATGCGCGCGGCTCCTGTTCGCCGCGATAGCCGGCGTAGCACTCGACACGAATCGCCATAATGTGATGGTATCGCTCGATCTCGCCGCGCGACAATGCGACACCGTGCCTCGTGCAGCGCGATGCGGTCATCAGCACCGAGGCACGCTTGACAATGCGTAGACGCCCAGCCGCCCCGATTCCTCAAACCCGCCTCGGCCGGTTGGCGCAGATGGGCCTTGCGGCGGGAGAGCTTGCAGTAGGTGCGGCCGCGGAAGGACTGCGAAGATTCGCGCACGGCGAAGCCGGCAACCTTGGCAGCGCGCTGCTTTCCGCTCCCAATGCGCGGCGGCTCGCGGCACGGCTTGCCCGTCTGCGCGGCGCAGCCATGAAGATCGGGCAGCTGGTTTCGCTCCAGGGCGAAGACATCCTGCCCCCGGAATTCGCCCAGGCTTTGGCCGTGTTGCGCGCGCAGGCCGCGCCAATGCCACGGCAACAGCTTCGGGGCGTGCTGGGCCGCGAGTACGGCAAAGGCTGGGAGCGGCGATTCTCGACCTTTGACTACGAGCCCATCGCGGCTGCTTCGATCGGACAGGTGCATCGCGCCACCACGCGGGATGGCCGTGACCTCGCGCTGAAGATCCAATATCCGGGGGTTGCCCGTTCGATCACGAGTGACATCGACAACGTTGCGGCGTTGTTGCGGCTGTTCAATCTATTGCCGCTCGACCTCGACGTCGCTGGGATCGCGGGCGAGGCCAAGCGCCAGCTGGCGCAGGAAGCGGACTACCTCAGCGAGTCTCGTTTCCTGGAGCGCTACGCCCGACTGGTTGCCGACGAGCCGGCGTTGCTCGTTCCGCGCGTGCATTGGGACCTGACGACGCCTCGGGTCATGGCCATGGATTTCGTCGAGGGCGAATCGCTGGAAGTGCTCGAAAACGCGCCGCAGGCGCGGCGTGATGCCGTCGGATCCCTGCTCGAACGCCTGCTGTTTCGCGAGCTGTTCGAGTTTCGCGTGATGCAGACGGACCCCAACTTCGCGAACTATCTGTATCAGCCGGTGACCGGGCGCGTCGTGCTTCTCGATTTCGGGGCGACGCAGCGTTTCGACGCGACCTTCGTCGCACGCTACGCGCGCATCACCCGTGGCGTGATCAACGACGACCGCAACGCTGTTGCCGGCGAGGCAACTCGGATCGGCTATGCGACGGTCGAGGACTCCCCGGAACGCATACAGGCGGTGGTCGACGTCATCTTCCTCGTCTGCGAACCGCTTCGACACCTGGGCCGCTACGACTTCTCGAAGTCGGACCTGCCTTCGCGCGTGCGCGCGCTCGGATTCGATCTCGCGTTTCGGCGCGGGCTCCTGCGGCCGCCGCCCCCCGAGACTATCTTTCTTCACCGCAAGCTCGTAGGCTCGTTTCTGCTGCTCGCCCGAATCGAGGCGCGCGTCGATGCTCGCGCGCTGGTGCTGCCGTTCCTGAAGCTTGCCGTTGTCGAGAGCGGCTGTTCCGGCTACGGCTGATTCACCTCATGTGCCCGCAACAGTGGCGACTTCGGGACAGTTAGCCAAAATGTCCAGACGGTCTTCAGGCTGATGCTACCGGCCACCATTACTGGACAGACAGTGGTGTACAACGCATCCGCCACGAGCGTCTGCGCGACGATCTCGCGTCTCCAGAATTGCGTTCGCGAATCGATGCCTTACGACTTGCACGCCAGGTTGTTCCCGGTGTCCATAGGAGATCTGGAACCGATTGGCACAACTTGTGCTCATTCCGGCTGCAAACTTGAACGATCCACGGAGATTTCGCGCGTGCGCATGTCTGGAACATTGCCGGCGGTTGGAAGTGAAGGTCCTGGCCGCACGATCAGCGGCGTGGCGGGTGAGAGCCTGTCCCCTTTGCTGGCGCAGACCGATCCTATCGAGGCGCAAAAGGCACTGTGTGCGGCGATCGCGGAGCTCATTCGTGATGGCCGACCGGAATTCAGCCAGCTCGACGAGCTTATTGCGCTCGAACGGCAGGCACTGCCGGTGAGCGAACTATTGTTGACCCGATATGTTGAAGGCTACGAGCAGTTACGTTCATTCGACTGGCAGACCTGGCATTCCGCACTGAAGCTTGGCCAGTCGCTGTTCCATGCCTACGACCATTTTTTGCAACACATTCGGACAACCGCCGATGTCAACTGGACCGAGCACATGCACTTCGTCTTGGTTCAATTGCTGCATCATCGGAAGGTGGAATTCCTGCTGCGCTTCTTTCGCTACAAGAAGCGCAGGACCGATCATTGGCGACATGTGCATGAGTATTATCGACTTGCCCGTGAACACGGTTTTCTGAACCACTTCGATCGGATCAGCGGGACGGATGGCGACCGCCGGCCAGCGGGCAAACTCGAACAGCAGTATTTGAATATCCTGATGCTGGAAGCCATGAACAGCGGCCACTTCTCGCCTCGTGAAGCGCTGTGGGCGTACCAGTGGTTTGCGCGCTGGTGCAGCGGGCCGGCCATGCAACTCGCGCCAGTCACTGGCACCCTCCGCTTCGAGCCGAAGGGATTCGTGGTCGACCTGGGCGGCTCGGAGGGACTCAAACGGGACACCACCGCCGAGGGCGATCTCCTGTATTTTGATCCGTCGCCGTTGAGCGTGATGATCAAGCAGGAAATCGCTTCGTTGCGCGACAGCACCAACGTTCCGCCGCGGGCGACGCCGGCGGTGCGCGCCGGACAGCTCGCCTTGCTGCACAAGCTCGCGACTCTATTCGCCCCGAATACCGTTGCGATCGAACGCCGCGCGGAGCGCAAGCCGGTGGCCCTGACGGTCCAGGGTATCGCAGGCTTCCCGTACATCGTGGAGGAGTTGCGGAAGAACGGCCACCGGCAGATCGACGGCAACTCGCGCGCAGCGGCAGCGGGCGACGACATCACCATCGCGCCTTTGGGCGGACCCAGTTCTTCACCAATCTTCGCTGCCGGCGGCGGCAGTCCGGCATCGTGTTCGATGATGGGCCCGTTCGAAACGATTCCCCAGGTGTGGCAAGTGAAGGACCAAAGCGATTCTGGCTGCCGCATGCGCGGGCAGATTGACAGCTTGCATAGTGTTATCCCCGGCTCGCTCATCATCATTCGTGTCGGCGATACCGCGCCCTGGATAGTCGCGGTGGTTCGCTGGTTCCGCAGGCTCATGGTCGACCATGTCGAGATCGGCGTGGAGTACCTTGGACGCAAGCCTCGCTTTGTCAAGCTGGTGGCAGGCTTCGATCGCGAATCAGCCATGGACGTGTTGCCCGGCTCGGCGTCACGGTGCTTTGCAGCGCTCTACCTGCCGGCGAGCGAGCAGCATCCGACCATGCCGATCAAGACGCTGCTTCTTCCTGCGGGCGAATTCAGCGCCGGTTGTGATGTGACATTGCTGTCGTCGAACGCAACCTACAGGATGCGTCTGAACGAACCGATCCAGCAACAGTTCGAATTCGTCTGGACATCATTTGCAATCATCGACAAGGTGACAAATCCAGGTTCAGCGAGCCGGTCAACGCAAGAGTGAACGCTGGCATAGACCTCGGCACGAAGCACTGAGGCGTCGCACCAGGCGCCTCGTGCTCGGGACTTCGTACTCCGCAAGCCCGCTCGGGGTCGACAGTGGGCAAAAGGGGACAGGTGACCACGCCAAATCGGGAACTATAATTGCGAATTCGCCGATCGCGTCGGCATTCCGTAGGCACCAAGATGAAGATCCTGAACTCACAGTTATCCGCGCTGGTTGCAGTCGCTGTTTGCGGGCTATCCGGCTGCGCCAGTGTCCCGCAGGGCGACGTCGAAAGACGTCCCCCCGAAGTCAAGGTCTATGACCTGGGCCAGCTCCCCGCCAATCGCTATGAGGTTGTCAGCCGTATCTGGGTAGATTCCTGGCGAACCGCGTTCTGGCCCCCAACGTATCCGAGCCAGGACGAGGCAATCGCGTCTTTGAAGGATGAGGCGGCGCGCGTTGGGGCAGACGGACTGGTCAACGTCATCTGCCTGGATCAGGGTCGTTCGCGATGGTTCATGAGCCCGGAGCCTGCGGTCCTGTGCTATGGCAACGCAATCCGCGTCAGGCGCAGTGAAGGATAATTGCCGTGCCGCGCAACGTTTACGCAGCGGCGCGCGTTTAGCGGCGGGTGCCTAGCCGTTTGCTACGTCTCGCCGTGCTCTTGGCGCTTTCGAAATTCCCGCAGCAGGAACTCTTCGTCGGCCGGGACGACGTCGAAGCGTTGGCAGGCTTGCTCGATAAGGTGCGGCGTCCAGGCCCCCTGTTCGGCAAGCCACGCGACGGCGCGGCGCAAGGCCTCGCCTTTCGGGACGATGGGCGGAGTAGGCATGGGCGCAATGTCCGAGAACTCCGACGAACCTCAACGTGAAAGGACGCCAAAAAACCGCGCTGACTACCGGGTACAGAACATTCCTGGTTTCTCCTGACCGCAGAGAGTCAAGAGAATGCACTGACAATTGCGCGTTTGAGCTCTAACGCGGCTTTCCTCTGTGTTCGGCAAGCACGCGCGACGGGTGCACTTTCCGCAGTCAGCAGCCATTGCTATTCTCTGGCAAGCGGGCTTGCGCGCAGCGGTGCGTCTCGGTCATCCAGCGGCCATGCGCCCTGGAGATAGGACACTACATTGAGGTCGGTGCCCGGGGACACGTATACCCAGGTTGGCTGGTCTTGAGCGAAGCGGCGCAACTGCCGCGCCCGGACGTTGACAGGTTGCACGGGCAGGCCCAGAGCCCGGTATTCCTCGACTCCAATGCGATCGTCGGGGTAGAAGAGCCATTCCCGAACGAATGCGCCCTGCAGGCGTTCCAGCTCGTGACCAAGCGGCTCGGGCAGCGGGCAGCGGACATCGGTGATGACCGGCGAATAGTCGGCGACCCAAGGACCATACACGTCATTGTCGATGCTGCGGCAGAAGACGGTCGCATGCGTGGAGTAGAAATTCTCCAGCGCGAAGAACGCGGCCGGGTAGGCATAGCTGCTGGCACCGGTATACCAGCCGTAGATGTGGTCCTCGGCTGCGACATACAACAGGGCTGAGCCGAGGCCCGCGCCGCGCGGTGCATATGCAAGGTACGAATGTGGTTCCAAGGGAAGACTTCCTTTCGTTGATCGGGGAGGCCCGGCTCCACGCTCCGTTCAATGAGACGGCTTACTGTATGAGAGGGGCTGCTCCCGGTAACCCGGATCTGCGGCCATGGTTCTGGTGCCCGCAGGCGGTGATGATGTGAGGTGCTCAGCGGCTCAGGCCGCAGCAACGTCGCCCGGCGTTACCGCCAACGCGGCAGCGAGCGCCTCGTCGACGCGCTCGGTCCACACGAAATTGATCTTGCTGCGTGCCTCGGCGGGGATCTCCTCCAGGTCGCGCCGATTGCGCGCGGGCAGCAAGACCGTCACAATGCCGGCCCGCAGCGCAGCCAGCACCTTTTCCTTGACGCCGCCGATCGGCAACACGAGGCCGCGCAGGCTGATTTCGCCGGTCATCGCGACGTCGCTGCGCACCGACCTGCCCGTCAGCAGCGAAGCGAGCGCGACGAACATCGCAACGCCCGCACTGGGGCCGTCCTTCGGCGTCGCACCCGCCGGCACGTGAACGTGGATGTCCGACTTCTCGAGCACTTCCGGTTGTATTCCGAGCTCGCGCGAGCGGGCCTTGACCAGCGACAGCGCCGCCTGCGCGCTTTCTTTCATCACCTCGCCGAGCTGTCCGGTCAGTATGAGCTTGCCCGAGCCGGGCATCCGCGCCGCCTCCACGAACAGGATGTCGCCGCCCACAGGCGTCCACGCAAGTCCCGTCGCGACACCCGGCACGCCGCTGCGCATTGCCACTTCGGCCTCGAACTGGCGGGGCCCCAGGATCGCGGCGAGATCATCCCGGCCGACCTTGATCTGCTGCGCTTTGCCCTCGGCGATGCGGACCGCGACACTGCGGAAGACTTTCCCGATCTCGCGTTCGAGATTGCGCACGCCCGCCTCGCGCGTGTAGTCGTCGATGATCGCCGCTATCGCTTCGTCGCTGATCTCGCACTGCTCGACCTTGAGCCCGGTTGCCGCAAGCTGGCGCATGACCAGGTAGCGGCGCGCGATCTGCAGCTTCTCCTGCGCGGTGTAGCCCGGAAGCTGGATCACCTCCATGCGGTCGCGCAGCGGCCCCGGTATTGTGTCGAGGACGTTGGCGGTGCAGACGAACATCACGCTCGACAGGTCGAAGGGCACGGCGAGGTAGTTGTCGCGGAAGCTCGAGTTCTGCTCCGGATCGAGCACCTCGAGCAGCGCCGACGCCGGATCCCCGTGAAAGCCTCCTGCGCCGAGCTTGTCGACCTCGTCGAGCATCATCACGCAGTTTCGGGTATCGACCTTGCGCAGGTTCTGGATGATGTTGCCGGGAAGAGAGCCGATGTAGGTGCGCCGGTGGCCGCGGATCTCCGCCTCGTCGTGCACTCCGCCGAGGCTTGCGCGAACAAACTTGCGCCCGGTTGCGCGGGCGATGCTCTGCCCGAGCGAGGTCTTGCCCACGCCTGGCGGACCGACGAAGCACAGGATCGGACCTCTGCCCGAGGGATTGAGCTTGTGCACCGCAAGGTACTCGAGAATGCGCCGCTTGATCTTGTCGAGCCCGTAATGGTCCTCGTCGAGGATGCGGCGCGCCTCGGCGATATCGATCGCCGGCTCGGGCTCGGCTGCCCATGGCAGCTCGATGAGCCAATCGAGATAGGTGCGGATCATCGAGTATTCACCGGCGCCTTCGGGCATGCGCTCGAGGCGCTTCAGCTCCTTGCGCGCCTGCTTCTCCACTTCCTCGGGCATCTTCGCCCCGGTGATCGCACGGTCGAGCTCGGCGATTTCTGCGTTGCCCTCGTCGCTCTCGCCGAGCTCCTTCTGGATCGTGCGCATCTGCTCGCGCAGCAGATGCTTGCGGTTCATGTCGCCGATGGATTCCTTGGTTCGCTCGTCGATCTCGCGCGACACCTTCAGCACCTCGATCCGGTGCGACAGAAGCTCGAGCAGCTTGTCGAGCCTGGTCTTCAGGTCAAAGGTTTCGAGCAGCGCCTGCTTCTCCTCGGCGCCGATGTCCATCAGGCCGGCAATGAAATCGGCCAGCCGCGCGGAGCCTTCCACGCTTTGCAGCGCTGCAACCATCTCTTCGGGCACCTGCGGCAGGAGCTGCAGGATTTCTGTCGCACGCTGCCTCAGGCTGTGCGCGCGTCCCGCGATGTCCGGGTCGGCCTGCTCGGGTTCCTCGATGAGCTGAACCCGAGCGACGGTGAACGGATAGCCGTCCAGGAACTGCAAGACGCGGAAACGCTGCTCGCCCTTGCAGATCGCGTGATGCGATCCGTCGGGGGTCGTGATGTAGCGCAGCACCGTCGACGTCGTGCCGACCCGGTGCAGGTCTTCGGGCCCCGGCTCGTCCGCCTCGGGCCGGCTCTGCAGCAGGATGCCCAGCGGCCGCTGCGCGCGCGCCGCATATTGCGCAGCCGCGCGCGAGAGCTCGCGGCCAACTGCGATCGGCAACACCAGGCCCGGGAACAGCACGAGGTTGCGCACCGGCAGGATGGCCACCGCGTCGTCCGGCAGAGGCCGAGCGGCGTCCTCCCGCTGCAGGGGCTCCTCGGCCTGGACCGTTTGCGCATGGCCGGTGGCGTCGGCGTTTACCGGACTCGCATTGCCGATCTTCTCTTCGTTCATATGCGCCCCGTCTGGATCGTCTTGCGCAACCGCAGCAGCAGGCATCCGTCCAGCAACTCCCGAGTGCCCGATTCCAGCCGTACGTCCGGCAACCGGATACGGCGCTCGAAATGGCCGTAGGGAATCTCGAGCTGTCGCACCGCGTGCTGCGTCGCGGCGACTGGCAGCGGCCGCTTGGCGCGTATCACCAGCGTACCCGGCTCCGTCAGCACTTCGATTCGCTCCGACGGCACACCAGGCAGGGCGACGACGATCACGACTTCCCTGGCGTCCTCGAAGATGTCCACCGGCGGTTCCCACACGGCCTGCGCGTGCTCCGACGCGGCAAGGCGAAAGAACTGCCGATGCATGCGCTCGGCCTGCTCGATCAGCTCGCACGCCTGCGCCCACATCCAGTCCGTCGGATTACGCGACGACATGTGCAACCACCCTCTCAGACATGGCTCTTGATCCAGCCGAGCAGCCCGGCCAGATCCATTGCGCCCGACTGCCGCGCGGTCTCGCGCCCATTCCTGAACGCGATCAGCGTCGGTATGCTCCGGATGCCGAAGCGGGCAGCGATCTCGGGCTCGGCCTCGGTGTCGAGCTTGGCAAGCCGCACGCCGGGCGCGAGCCGCGTCGCGGCCTCGGCGTACGCCGGCGCCATCATCCGACACGGCGCGCACCACGGGGCCCAGAAATCGACCACCAGCGGGAGATGGTTCGAGCCGACGTGGCGGTCGAAGCCCGCCTTGCCGAGCTCGAAGGGCTGACCCGCAAGCAGCGCTTGCTTGCAGCCGCCGCACCGCGGACCCGCGTCAAGGCGCTCGCGCGGCAGGCGGTTGGTAGTATTGCAATGCGGGCAAACGACGTGGATGGGCTCGTTCACGTGAGCGCCTCCCCAAGTTGGGCGATTCGCCCGGCCACCGGCGTCCGACTATAGCTTGTCACTGCTCAACTATGGGGGCAAATCGAGCCGCCTTCAAGGGCTTTGCTACGGCCTTCGTGGGGACCTCCGCGAGCCGGGCAACTGTTGACGATGCGTTCTGGCCCAGCTGGAAGCACCGACTGGCGGTGCGCGATGGCAGCGGCCATGTCCGACCAGCGGCAAGCCCTCGGCGCGGCAGGCCAAGGTCGGCTTGGCGTCAGGGCCGGCGCGTCGATTCACGCCCATCGCGAGCGCTTCTCGGCGCAGAATATTCAAGGCGACTGCGGGCCGCCGCCGCGATGCGGGCCGCGCAGCGTCATTTCACTGGGAGGTCGCAATGACGGAATATCTCGCACCGGGTGTCTATGTCGAGGAGTACGACTCCGCTTCGAAACCCATCCCGGGCGTTTCGGCGTCGATCGACGGTGCGATCGCGCGATCGCTGGTCGAGAGTTTCGAGCACATCGTCGCGCTCGCTCCGCCCGGATGGGACCAGTTCAATCGTTCGGATCCGGGTATCACGCTAATCGAACTCTTCGCGTGGCTCGCCGAGGACCTTGTCTATCGCGCCGGCGGCGTATCGGACGCTCGCCGCGACGCGCTTCGCCGCGTACTTGCCAGATTGTCGACGCCGCCATGCGCGCCGGCGTGCGATCCGCTTGTGCGACCGCGCTTTTTCGCCGGGCGGTTGCTCGATGCGGCGACGCTCGAAGCCGAACAGGACTATCAGCGCGAGAAGCTTCGGCGCCACAACCGTGCGCTGCACGGCTTCGGTATCGTCAGCGGACTCGACGTGCATATTGACGCGAACGGCGCCACGCCGCGCGTAACCGTCGCCCCGGGTTACGCCATCGACTGTTGTGGTGAAGAAATCGAGCTCTGCGAGCGCGTGATGCTGCAGCTGCCGCTAGATGCCGACGAAGCCTTTGTTTCGCTTCGCCGCTGGGAGCGCGCCTCCGATCCTGTCCCCGGGCCGAACGGACCCGAGGCGACGCGCATCGAAGAAGCGTGCATTGTCGCGATTTCCCCGCGCGTTCCGGGGATGGCGCTAGCTTTGGCACGCATGGTGCATCAGCCAGGCGGCTGGTCGATCGATGCGAATTTCGCCGCACCGACCGCTGGTTCGACCGGCGGCCACCAACCGTGATGTCAGTGGAGCACTGCCTTCAGGGCGCGCGGTGGGAGCGAAGGTGTCGGGGCAAGAGACTCTAGGGGCGGCATCACAGGGCAGATTGCCCCTCTGGAGCGAACAGGAAAGGCCCGTCTGAGGCTCGACGCGGGAACCCATGCGCCAAGGTGTGCGCCGTGTCGATCGAATCTTTGGACGACGCGCAGCAGAATAATCGGCATGTGCGTTCGGCCATCGAGCACAACCGCCGGTAACCGGACAATGCGTTTGGATCTCGAGCATCGGGAGAACGCTCCCATGCACGCCACCCGGTGCAACACTGCACAGCACAGGCCGATTCAGTCATACTGCGGATTCGCCTCCCACACCCACGCGTGCGCTCGGGACGTTCAGGCCCGGTTGGTCGAGCCGCAAGGTTAGCGTGACGCTGGGCGGCGCAGCACTGCATAATCTGCGTTCTTCTTTCGGGAGTTGACCGTGCCTGGCCTATTGCCCAATGTCGATCCGCAAGGGTTGCTCGAATATTCCGTGGTCTTCTCGGACCGTGCGCTCAATCACATGTCGCAGGCTTTTCAAGTCGCGATCAGGGAGATCTCGGGGACTCTGAAACGGGTCTACAAGGCAAGATCGGCGATCGTGCTTCCGGGCAGCGGAACGTTCGGTATGGAGGCCGTTGCGCGGCAATTCGCTACGGGACGCAAGTGCCTGGTCATTCGCAATGGGTGGTTCAGTTTCCGCTGGAGCCAGATATTCGACATGGGCGCAATCCCCGCGGAGACCATTGTGCTCAAGGCGCGTCGAGTCGGCGAAGGCCGACAGGCGCCGTTTGCGCCACCGCCCATCGATGAAGTTGTGGCGACGATAAGGGAACAGAAGCCGGACATGGTCTTTGCGCCGCATGTCGAAACCAGCTCGGGCATGATCCTCCCCGACGCCTATCTGCGCGCTGTTGGCGACGCCGTGCACGCCGTCGGCGGACTCTTCGTGCTCGATTGCATCGCTTCCGGCACGATCTGGGTCGACATGCTCGCCAACTGCGTGGACGTCTTGATCAGCGCACCGCAAAAGGGCTGGAGCGCGCCTCCCTGCTGCGCGCTGGTGATGCTGAGCGAGAATGCGCGTACACGCATCGATTCGACCAGCAGTACCAGCTTTGCGTGCGATCTGCGCAAGTGGCTGCAGATCATGGAGGCCTACGAGAACGGCGGCCACGCCTACCACGCCACCATGCCGACGGACGCGTTGATCCGGTTGCGCGATACGATGAAGGAAACGGAAGCTTGTGGCTTCGACGCTGTTCGTGCGCAACAGCAGGAGTTGGGCGCGAAGGTGCGTGCACTGCTCGTGCGCAGCGGCTACCCCAGCGTTGCGGCCGAGGGTTTCGAGGCCCCCGGTGTCGTGGTCAGCTATACGGAAGACGCCGAGATCCAGTCCGGGAAGCGGTTTCTGGGGCTCGGTCTGCAGATTGCGGCCGGGGTCCCTCTGCAATGCGACGAGCCTGCCGATTTCCGGACATTTCGCATCGGGCTATTCGGCCTCGACAAGCTCCGGAATGTCGAGCGCACGGTTGCGCACCTCAATGCGGCTCTGGTCAAGATCCGGCAGGAAGCAACGCCGTCCGGTCTCGCGGCGTAACGCCGGGCGCGCGGCGAGCGTCTCCGTCACGCCCCAACGCGAGGGCGCAATGTCCGAGAACTTGCACGAGCATTGGGTCAGTGTCCGTGCATCGGAGCGACCCTGCGGCGAGTTCGTGCTGACGGGGCGCTACGAGAGCGCCTGAAGGAACCCGCAAGGGGCCAAGGGCAGGAGGAAAGATGGCGGCACGTCGTGGTTTTGGACGCGCGCAGATGGCCGTTGTGACGTTGGCGATCGCGCTCGCCCTCTGGTATGCGCTGACGACGCTCACTGGCGTGATCTCCGCGGCGCGCTTCGCCACCCCTGGCGAGGTGTGGTCGGCCTTGGCGCAGATCACGGTGCGGGGGTACGCCGACGCCAAGCTCTGGCAGCATGTCGTACAGAGCTGCAAGCTGGTGCTGATGGGGTTTGTCGCAGCCGTGGCAGTCGGCGTTCCGCTCGGCCTGGCCATGGGCTGGTCGAAGCGCGCGGAAGCCTTCACCAACCCGGTCTTCCTGCTGCTGCGCCCCATACCGCCGCTCGCATGGATTCCGCTCGCGATCGTTTGGCTGGGGCTCGGCGACGCCGCCAAGATCATGGTCATCTTCGTCGCCGCGTTCGTGCCCTCCGTGATCAACACCTACACCGGCGTGCGCGCGATGGAACCCCACCTCATCGAAGCCTCAGCGATGCTCGGGGTCAGGCGCTGGACGTTCATCCGGGAAGTGCTTGTTCCGGGCGCCCTGCCGCACATCTTCACGGGACTGCGCCTGTCGCTGCAGGCGTCCTGGACGACTCTGGTCGCGGCCGAACTTGTGGGAGCGCTGTACGGATTGGGACAGGTGCTCAACGCGGCTGCGCAAGACATCTTCCCGGCGATGATCCTGGTCGGCATGATTTTCGTGGGCGTGTGCGGCGGGGCGATGACTTGGCTGCTGGGGTTCGCGGAAAAGCGTGCCATGCCCTGGCGCGCCCATTGAGTCAGGCGCCATGGGCAAGCGCGCGCTCTCGGCGAAGGAATTCTGGCTGCTCTCGGCGGCGGGATTCGCGAGCCTGTTCGGCGTTTGGACGGCGGTTGCGATGACCGGTGCCGTCCCGGCCCAATTTCTGCCGACACCCTGGGCCGTCGTCGAGCGCATCGTCGAGTTGACGCAAAAGCCCTTTGCCGGCTTTACATTGCAGCAGCACCTGTGGTCGAGCGTTCTGCGCTACCTGCTCGGTTTCGGCCTGGCAGCGGCCATCGGCGTTCCGCTGGGATTGCTGATGGGATGGTTCCGCTGGCTCGATCAGATTGTATCGCCGCTGTTCGAAGGCATCCGCTTCATCGCACCGATCGCCTGGGTGCCTTTTGCCGCACTCTGGTTCGGCACCGGCATCGGCGGGCCGACCCTGATCATTTTCATGGGCGCGTTCCCGCCGGCACTGATCAACGCCTACCGCGGGGCCAAATTCGTCGAGCCTCGCTTTGTCGAGGCGGCGCAGACCCTGGGCGCCAGCCACCGGCGAATCATCGTCGAAGTGCTGCTGCCCGCGTCGGTGCCGTCGATCGTGGCCGGCCTGCGCATCAGTGCAGGTCTCGGCTGGCAATCGCTGGTCGGCGCCGAATTGATTGTCGCCTCGAGCGGCATCGGCTACCTCATGGTCAAGGGGCAGAGCAGTATCAGCACATCGACCGTGATGGCAGGAATGATCGCCATCGGCACGGTCGGAATCATGATCGATGTGCTCTTGCGTCGGGCAGAAGCCGCCATCAACCGGAGGCGCGGAAGGTGAGCGAAATCACTTTCGAAGGTGTGAAGCGGGTCTTTACTCGCGACGGCAAGGATTTCCCCACACTGGACGGCATCGACCTCACGATCCGCGAGAAGGAATTCGTGGCGATCGTCGGTCCCTCGGGCTGCGGCAAGACGACCTGCATGCGCATGGTGGCGGGGCTGGAGTTCCCGAGTACCGGCACGGTGAAAGTCGGCGGGGCGGTGGTGACCGCACCGGGTCCCGAGCGGGCAGTCGTATTCCAGCAGTTCGCGCTGTTTCCGTGGAAGACCGTGTGGGAGAACATCGACTTCGGCCTCAAATGCAAGGGACTGCCTGCGGCAGCACGCGGCCAGCACATCAATCGCTTCATCGAGCTGATGTCGCTGAACGGGTACGAAAGCGCGTTTCCGCACCAGCTCTCGGGCGGGATGCAGCAGCGCGTGGCAATCGCGCGCGCCTATGCGCTCGATCCCGCAGTGCTGCTGATGGACGAACCCTTCGGCGCGCTCGACGCGCAGACACGCACGGTGATGCAGGAGGAACTGGTCCGCCTGGCACGCAAGAACCCACGCACCGTGCTCTTCATCACCCATGCAGTCGACGAGGCGGTTTACCTGGCGGACCGGGTGGTCGTGATGACTCGCCGGCCGGGACGAATTCGCGAGATCATCGATGTCGGCATCGTCCGCCGCGACGAAAACTGGGATGGCCTCGAACGCATCGAGGAGGTCATGGATCAGGCGTCGTTCGTGCATTTTCGCACCCACATCTGGAGATTGCTGCGCGAGCAGCAGCAACCCGATAATCACTGATATTCACCGGAGGAGTACGCCATGACAAGAGTCAAGCAACTACTCGTCGCCGTCATCGCCACGTTGGCCATCGGTGCCGCTCAGGCCCAGGCGATCGAGGAGATCAAGATCAGCTACCAGCCGGCGCTGTACTGGGCGCTACCGTTCTACATCGCCACCGAGAAGAACTGGTGGGGCGAGCTGGGCCTGAAGCCTGCGTTCAGCACGTTCCCTGCCGGCGTGCCGCAGATCGCCGCGTCGGCGTCCAAGTCCTGGGACGTGGGCGGCACAGGCTCGGTGCCAGCGGTGCTGGGTGCGGTGCGCTTCAACCTCCTCACCATTGGCATCACCAACGACGAGTCGCAGGGCAACGCGTTGCTGGTGCGCAGCGACAAGGCTACCCAGTACATGGCGAACCCGGCGTCGATGAAAGGTCAGACCATCCTGCTCACTGCCAACTCGACCGGCGACTACGCGGTGCAGTCGTGCCTGGCCAAGTACGGTCTCACGAAGGCCGACGTAACGCTCAAGAACATGGGGCAGGCCGAGATCATTTCTGCGATGTCGTCCAACAACGCCGAACTCGTCGGCGTCTGGGCCCCGAACATCTATACGCTGGAAGAGAAGGCCGGCGCCAAGATATTGTGCTCGGGCAAGGACGGTGGCGCGATCGTTCCTGGCGCATTGATCGCTCGCGCCGACTACGCCAAGGAGAAGCCGCAGAACGTGGCCAAGTTCCTTGCCGTTTTCCTGCGCGCGCAGAAGTGGGCCAATGCCAACCGCAAGGAAGCCATTGCGATGATGCAGAAGTTCTACGAGCAGGGCGGTGTCACGATTTCGGAAGCCGCGATGAACAAGGAGTTCGATACGCGGCCGACCTTCGATCTCGCCGCACAGCTCGCCGCGATGAATCGCGCCGCGGGTGCGTCGGCGACCGACGGCTGGTTCACCAAGATCGGCGACTTCATGAAAGCCGCGGGCTCCATCCCGGACGTGCCGGCCGCCAAGTCGTACATCACTGACGATTACATGAAGATGGTGGAGAGCGACCCGAAGCTCAAGGCATTCGCAAACCGGACCAACTAGGACGGTCGACCAACGCAGCGGAGCGAGTCATGGCCACGAAGTACCTGAAGAAAGCCGGGAAGACGCCTGATTCCGAGTCGGGCAACGCGCAGGCGGTCGCCTCGGAGATGCTCGCCCAGATCGAGGCGCGCGGCGAGGAGGCCGTGCGCGAGTACGCCGCAAAGCTGGACAACTGGACCGGCGACATCGTCGTCAGCCGCGACGAAATCGACCGCCGCGCGCACGCCGTCCCGGAAACGGTGAAGGCGGACATCACGTTCGCCGCCGAGCAGGTGCGGCGTTTCGCCGTCGCCCAGCGCAATTCGATCGAGGAGTTCGAGGTGGATCTGCATCCCGGCCTCGTCGCGGGCCAGCGGCTCATCCCGGTGAACGTCGCCGGCTGCTACGTGCCGACCGGGCGCTACGCGCACATCGCCTCGGCGTACATGGGAATCGCCACGGCCAAGGCGGCTGGGGTGCCGATGGTGGTGGCGTGCTCGACACCCTACAAAGGCGAGGGCATCCACCCGTACGTGCTCTACGCGATGAAAGTCGCGGGCGCGGACATGATCATGACGCTCGGTGGTGTTCAGGCGATCGCGGCGATGGCCTACGGTCTCTTCGGCGTCCGGCCTGCCGACATCATCGTCGGCCCCGGCAACAAGTACGTGGCGGAAGCCAAGCGTATGCTGTTCGGCAAGGTTGGCATCGACGTCTTCGCCGGCCCGTCGGAAGTCGCCGTGATCGCGGATGACTCGGCGGACGCGATGATCGTGGCCTCCGACCTGGTCGGGCAGGCCGAGCATGGCCACGAGTCGCCGGCATGGTTGTTCACCGACTCGCAACGGCTCGCCGACGAGGTGATGGCGCGAGTGCCGCAATTGATCGCCGGGCTTCCCCACACGGCGCGCGATGCGGCGGGGGCGGCGTGGCGCGACTACGGCGAGGTGGTCCTCTGCGACTCGCGCGAGGAGGTAGTGCGGGTCGCGGATCGGTACGCGCCCGAGCACCTCGAGGTACACGCCAAGGATCTCGACTGGTGGCTCGCCCATCTCACTTGTTATGGCTCGCTCTTCCTTGGCGAGGAAACCACCGTGGCGTTCGGCGACAAGACCTCCGGGCCGAACCACATCCTTCCGACCAAGGGCGCCGCCCGCTACTCCGGCGGGCTTTCGGTGCACAAGTTCATCAAGACGCTGACCTGGCAACGCATGACGCGCGATGCGAACCGGCAAATCGGGCAGGTCACGGCACGCATTTCAAGGCTCGAAGGCATGGAGGCACACGCGCGCACCGCCGACGACCGGCTGCACAAGTATTTTCCGCAGGAGCAGTTTCTGCTCGGTGACCATGTGAGAGTCTGATCGATGGCGAGCCTGCTGGATCGATTTTGCCTTGACGGGAAGACGGCGCTTGTCACCGGTGCCAGTTCGGGCATCGGCCGCGCAATCGCCGAGGCCCTTTCCTCGGCCGGCGCATCGGTCGTGCTGTGCGCGCGGCGCGAAGCGATGCTGGAGCAGGTCCGCGCCGCGATCGAGGCCGCCGGCGGGAAAGCGACCGCGGCCGCAGGCGATGTCGGCGTGCGCGCAGCGCTCGCCAGGCTGGCGGAGTCCGCGGCGAAGCCTTTCGGGCCCATCGACATCATCGTGCACGCGGCCGGGATGAACCGTCGCCAGAGCGCCGCCGATGTCACCGATGACGCGTGGGACGAGCAGATCGAAGTGATGCTCTCGGCGCCTTTCTTCCTTTCACGGCATCTCGTGCCGGGAATGAAGGCGAAGGGATGGGGCCGCATCCTGAACATCGCGTCGCTGCAATCGTACCGGGCATTCGCCAACAGCTCGGCGTACGGCGCGTCGAAGGGCGGCATCGTGCAGCTCACCCGCGCGATGGCCGAGGAGTGGTCGCGCTTCGGCATCAACTGCAATGCGATTGCCCCCGGATTCTTCCCGACCGCGCTCACCGCGCCGGTGTTCGGCGACCCTATACGGGCGAAGGAAATGGCCGCGCGCACGGCGATCGGGCGCAACGGCGAGCTCGCAGACTTGCACGGCGCGGTGGTGTTCCTGTGCAGCCCGGCCTCTGACTACATCACCGGCCAGACGCTTGCCGTCGACGGCGGATTCACGGCAAAGTGACCATGATGAAAGCTCTCGTCTACACCAATCCGAACGAAGTCACGTACCGGGACGAGCCCGAGCCGGGCCTCGCCGCCAACGAGGTCGTGCTCAGGATCGACGCGGTTGGCATCTGCGGCTCGGACATGCATGCCTACCACGGCCACGACCCGCGCCGCGTGCCGCCGCTGATCCTCGGACACGAACTCGCTGGCACCGTCGTCGCCGGGCCGGACATGGGCAAGCGTTTCACCGCGAATCCGCTGATTACCTGCGGTGTGTGCGAGTACTGCGTGCAGGGCCGCAACAACCTTTGCGCCAACCGCACCATGGTCGGCATGACGCGACCCGGTGCCTTCGCCGAGCGCATGTCTATCCCGACCAGCAGCCTGATCGAAATTCCGCAGGACATGAGCCCCGTGATGGCGGCGCTCACCGAACCGGCAGCCACCGCGTTGCACGCATTGAACCTGTCGATGCGGGCGCTGCCGCGTCCGCTGCCGGAAAGCAAACTGCTGATCATCGGTGGTGGCGCGATCGGCATGCTCGCGGCGCTGCTTGCCCGCAGCTACGGCGCCAGCGACGTGCGCGTCGCGGAGACCAATGCGCTGCGCCGTGCGTCGCTCGACAGGCACGCCGGTTGCCGCGCATTCGATCCGAGCGCGGAGAAGGCGGTTGGCGACAACTCCACGGACCTCGTGATCGACGCAGTCGGCGCCAAGGTGACGCGCAACGCCGCGTTTGCCGCGGTGAAACCTGGGGGGGTCATCATGCACGTGGGTCTCCAGGACTGGGCGAGCGAGATCGACATGCGCAAGCTCACGCTTGCCGAAATCACGCTCCTTGGGACCTACACCTATTCCACGGCCGACCTGCGCGCGACGGTTGCAGCGTTGCAGCGCGGTGCATTCGGCGACCTCGCCTGGGTGGAGCAACGCCCGCTCGCGGACGGGGCGCGTGCCTTTCAGGACCTGCACCTGGGCAAAAGCGCCAGCGCCAAGATTGTCTTGAATCCATGATCACGGCAGTCCAGGCGCCAACAATGACTGCTGCCCAACCTACCACAAAGGAGTCACCATGACGCACAACATCCCGCAAGTCGGCGCGCCGGATCCGGAACTTCGCAATTCGCCGATCCTCGACGACGACGACGAAGAGCTCGCGACCGAACTGGAGATCGAGACGGGCGTATGCTACTTCAACAACGTCGCCTATCCGCTGGGAAGCTACGTGCGCAGCGGCAGCGAGCTCCTGCACTGCGAGGAGCGCGGCGTTTGGGTTCGCGCGGGCGAGGCGCGCCCCGACTGAGCGACTGAGCGGGCAATCTGTCCTCGCCTCGCCCACTACATCAGCTTGGGTGAGGCGACCCGCATCACCCCCGCCGCGCCCATCCGCGACCATGCCGCAGCAAGCGAACCGCCGGTATCGATCGCCCGGCAGGCATCTTCGACGACGACTACCTCGAACGCTGCGTCGCGCGCGTCCACGGCCGACCACGCGACGCAGAAATCCGTGGCCAGCCCCGCGAGAAAAACGCGTGTGACGCCGCGTTCACGCAAGTAGCCGGCGAGCCCGGTACGGGTGCGGCGATCGGCTTCACAGAAGGCAGAATAGCTGTCTACATCGCGGCGATAGCCCTTTCGGACCACGAATTCGGCTTGCGGCAAGGCGAGCACGGGTGAGAACTCCGCGCCCGGCGTGCCCTGAACGCAGTGATCGGGCCAGAGTACCTGCGAACCGTATGGAAGCACAATGGTGTCGAAGGGTTGCTTGCCAGGGTGGCTCGAGGCAAAGGATGAATGGTCGGCCACATGCCAGTCCTGGCAGAGCGCCACATGCGCGAAGCGCCGGGCGAGCCGGTTGATGATCGGGACGATCGCGTCGCCTCCGGGAACCGCCAGCGCGCCTCCTGGCAGGAAGTCGTTCTGCACATCGACGACAAGCAGGATGTCACGGTCGGTGAGCTTCAGCGTCATGCGTTTATCCTATCGCATTCTCGCCGTCGATACCGAAGGCGCGAGCCGCGCTGGTCATCGGGGAATGGCTCGACGGGGTGGTCGGCATCGCCCTGACGCCGCAGCCGCGTGCGCCGGGCAACTCGGAGTTCGCGATCGATGAGTGCACCGCCGTTGGCGGAAACCGTCGCTTTGGTTTGCGCCAAATCAATCCGCAAGAAACGGCGCGCACTATACTTAAAGGGTATGCTCAACGACGGACGCGTGTGGAGGTGGACATGTTCCTATCCGGGAAGCAGATGGCCGAACTCAACGGACTGCTCGACGGACGTTACGAGTTGCTGCTCGGCGAGGTTCGCGATGCGCTCGAGCATAGCGAAAACCAGCAATACGTGGAACTGATCGACCGGGTGCCGGCCGACATCGGCGACCAATCGGTGGGCGATGCGTTGGCCGACCTCAATCTCGCGATCATCGACCGGCACATCCAGGAAATTCGCGACATTGATGCAGCGAGGGTCCGCGTCAAGGAAGGCGGATTCGGGATCTGCATCGACTGCAGTCAGGAGATAGAATTCGCGCGGCTGCGCGCTTATCCCACCGCAAAGCGATGCCTGGTGTGCCAGGAACACCGCGAGAAAACCTACGTTCACGAAGGCACCCCGACGCTCTGAGCGCTTGCCGCGGCGCCGCTTTCTCGCGGCAGCGGGGGCTGCGTTGATGGCTGGGGCTGCCGGCGCACGGCCGGGCGGCGAGCGCACTGTGCCGACAACCGTTCCCCTTGCGCATGAAATGCCGCGCAGCGCTGAGCGCTGCGTTACGCTTTTCCTGTGTGGCGACGTCATGACCGGCCGTGGCATCGACCAGATCCTTCCGTATCCTTCCCGCCCCGAGATACACGAGGCCTACGCGCGTTCGGCGCTGGACTATGTCGGGCTGGCCGAGCGCACGGCCGGGCGCATCGCCCGGCCCGTCGATTTCGCCTACGTTTGGGGAGACGCTATCGCCGAGTTCGAGCGGGTGCGGCCGGACGTTCGGATCGTCAACCTCGAGACGGCGGTCACGGCGAGCGATGAGCCTTGGCCGGGAAAGGGCATCCAGTACCGGATGCATCCGGCCAATGTGCCATGCCTGACGGCCGCCCGGCTTGACTGCTGCGTCGTCGCCAACAATCACGTCATGGACTGGGGCCGCGCCGGGCTCGCGGACACGCTGCATGCGCTGCACAGCGCGGGCATGCGCACGGCAGGGGCCGGGCGCGATGCAGGAGAAGCGGCCACGCCCGCGAGCATCGAATTGCCGGGCGGGGGCCGGCTGCTCGTGTTCGCGGTCGCCACGGAGGATGCCGGCGTGCCAGCCGATTGGGCGGCAACCGGAGACCGCTCCGGCGTCAATCTGCTGCGCGACCTGTCGCCGTGCAGCACCGACGACCTTGCGCGTCAGGTCGCGGCGCACAAGCGCGGTGGCGACCTCGTCGTCATGTCGATCCACTGGGGTGGCAACTGGGGTTACGAAATTCCGGCGCCCCAGCAGGCGTTCGCGAGGAGCCTGATCGACGCGGCGGGCATCGACGTGGTCCACGGGCACTCGTCGCACCACGTGAAGGGCATCGAGGTTTACCGCGACAGGCCCATTCTATACGGCTGCGGCGACTTCATCGACGACTACGAAGGCATCGGCGGCCATGAAGCCTATCGCGCGGACCTCGCGCTCATGTACTTTCTCACAATCGATGTCGCCACGGGTAAGCTGCGTCGATTCGAGATGGCGCCGACTCGCATGCGCGGCTTCCGCGTCCAACGTGCCCGGGACCCGGACACGGCATGGTTGCTGGAGCGCATCAACGGCGAGGGCGAGAAGTTCGGCACGCGGGCGGAGCGGCAGACGGACGATGTCTTGCTGCTGCTTTGGGGCTGATGCCCCCGCCTGAGGATGCGTATCGGCAGGCTCCGCCCTGCGCGAGCGTGCCCCGTCACCGGCCGTCGTATCACAATGTCTTGGGCAGGCGAGTGCGATCAACGATCGCGGCTGCCGCGCATTCATGGTCGCAGGCCGGTACATCAAGTTGCCTTCCCGTGTGAAGTGGCATCATATTCGAGATTTGGCGTGTAGAAGTTCCTTCATTTCGCTTCCTTGTGCCTCCCATGGAAACACTGCGCATCAACCGTGCCCCGGTCCTCACGCTCTGGGCCGTGGTCGTCGCCGAGCGCCTCGGGATGTCGCGCGACACCGCCCTGACGGCCGGCCAGACGCTCGCCGGACTGACCGCCCACTCGAAGGGTGTGCGGCTCGGCATCTATGCGGCGCCAGAGGGGCGGCCGCAGGAGCCGTCGCCGTTGCCCCGCGGTGTGCGCAAAGTGCACGAAACTTCACTCCTTGGCCGGCGGATACACCTTGCGGAAACTGCAGACGGCCCGCGCGCGATATCGAAGGGCGAGGTCATGAAGCCGGAGTCGGTGGTGCGCTACCTTCGCAGCCGGTTCGGAGACGCGCTTGAACCTGTGCGGGCGGAAATGGAAGCGCTGGCGGCTTGCGTTCCGCCCGAGCTGCTCAATCAAGAGGGCTTTCACCTCTACGAACGGTTTCGCCCGGAAGTGCCGTCCGGCGAGCGCGGGTGGGGCGCGAAGGGAATTCTTGATTTTGCGAAGATCCGGGCGCTCGGCCAGCGCCCATGACTAGCTTGCGCATGGGCGAGCAGCCCGCGTGGAGGTTGCCGCATTCCAGCGCCTTGCGGTCGCGCCACCTGTTCGGCGTGGCGCTGTTCTGGTTCCTGCTAGGCTCGGCCGCGTCGGCCGATCCTTCGTTGCATGCGCGGACGTGGACCACGATGGCCGGCCACGCGGATCTGCTCACGGTACCGACGCCACCGCCGGTCAGCCGTGCCTGGATCGAGCAGGTCTATTCGCCTGCGAGCCCCGGACCCGTCTGGTTCACCTCCGAAGGGCCACGCCCTGCAACAAGCGTGGCACTGGACGCACTGCGGGCCGCCGGCGACCGTGGGCTGGTGCCCGAAGACTATCACGTCAGCGCGCTCGAGCGCGAGATCGAGGCACTGCGGGCCGGCAACCGCGAGCCAGACGCGGTGGGACGGGTCGACATGGCAGTGACGGCGACGATGCTCCGGTTCCTGTCCGATCTTCGCTTCGGCCGCGTGCGCCCGCAGCAAGTCGAACCCCACTATCGTGCTCCGGCGAAAGATGCGACGTTCGCCGTGGATCTGCGCGACGCCGTGGCCCGCGATCGGCTCGCGGCAACCATCGATGCGGCGGAGCCCGCATTCCCGCTGTATGGCCGGCTGAAGCGCTTGCTGGCGAATTACCGGGAGCTCGCCGCGCTGCCAACGATTGTGCTGCCCCCGCTCGCGGCGCTGCGAAGCAAGATCGTCGAGGGGGATGCCTATTCCGGCGTGCCGAAATTGCGTGCACAACTCGTCCGGTTGGGGGATCTTGCCGCGGATTCGGAATGGCCAACGAACGACAGGTACACCGGCGCATTGGCCGACGCAGTACGGCGATTCCAGGGCCGGCACGGCCTGCAAGCGGACGGCGTTCTGGGCAAGGACACGCTGGCCGCATTGAACGTGCCCCTCACGACGCGGCTGACTCAGATCACGCTGTCGCTCGAGCGGCTGCGCTGGCTGCCGCAACTGCCGCCTGGTCCGCTGATCGCCATCAATATCCCTTCGTTTCAACTCTGGGCTTTCGCGGACGCGTCGGACCTGCAACACGCGACACTGTCGATGCCCGTTGTCGTCGGCAGAGCGATGCGCACCGAGACGCCGGTCTTCATCGGCGAAATGCGTTTTGTCGAGTTCAGCCCGTATTGGAACGTGCCTCGAAGCATCCTGCGCAACGAACTCCTGCCCCGCATTGCAAGCGATCCCTCTTACCTCGAACGCGAGGCCATGGAGGTGGTGAGCACGAGTCGTGATGGGCGGACGTACGCGGCCGTCGATAGCACAAGCATCGCCGCGTTGCGCTCGGGCGAGGCGCGCCTGCGCCAGCACCCGGGGGCCAGGAATGCGCTGGGCGGCGTCAAGTTCGGGCTGGCGAACACGATGGATATCTACTTGCACGCCACGCCGGCAAGCGAGCTGTTCGGGCGCACCCGGCGGGACTTCAGCCACGGCTGCATACGTGTGCGCGAACCCGAGGCCCTCGCGCAATTCGTGCTCCAGGGAAAGCCGGAATGGACGCCGGTGGAGATCGAAGCCGCGATGACGTCGGGAGTGAACCGTACCGTTCCGCTTGCGGCGCCTTTCCCGGTGATCGTCTTCTACACGACAGCCGTCGTCGACGTCGATGGCCGCGCGCTGTTCCTGGCTGACATCTACGGGCACGACCGTAAGCTACTCGATGCACTGCGCGGTGCCGCTCGCGTCGCGCGCTAGCATCGCTGGGCCGGCAAAGCGGCGCCGGCGCCGCGCGCTTACCAGCGTCGTACGCGGCCGGTATCGAGATGCACGAACCGGGGCTGCGGATAGAAGCCGACCCCACCGGCGCGCAGCGACGTGGCTGCATCGCGCAGATCGCTGAGCGGAACATCGGCGAGCCGAATGTCGATCGCACGCCCTTCGAGATGAAGGCTGTGCTCGGCCACACCGCCGCTGTGCCGCCGCAGGAACTCGTTGGTGGCCGGGGACCGGTAGCCGGAAATGACGTCGTAGGGGGCATTGGTCCCGGTCAGCCCTGCGAGCAAGTGCAATTGGTCGAGCAGTTTTGGGTCGATCGCCCGCGACTCGCCGTTGCGAAAGTCGCGCAGGAACCAGTTCACGCGTCCGAGCGCATCGTTCAGATACGTGTCGCCCAGGGCATAGTCGACCGAGAGGAACTCGCTGGTGTGTGTGTTGCGAAACGACAATGTGCGCAGCGATTCGGCATTCGCCCGCGACTGCCGCGGGTGCGCGAGCAGCGGCGCCGCGAGGAGGACCGCTACGCCGCGGAGCATCCGCCGGCGGGCCGCACTGGTGGACGGCGATGATTCGGCGTCGGTACGCTGCGTTGCAAGAATGCGCATTCGGATGTCGACAAGGGCAGTTGAAAATCCTGCGCATCATACACGCAAGCGGCTTACATTCTGCCAGATTGCCGTCTTGAGGGGCCGGTCGAGCGCGTGGACGCGGGGCCGGTGCGAACGAACGGGATTGTCGGCACGGCATCCGCGTCGACTTCTCCGGCAAGGAAGGTGGATGTACCCATCGCGCAACGCTCGGCATGTCCTGGAGATGGGGGCGCGTCCAACCAATCGCGTCTTGCTGCGCCTGCCGGTGCGGCAGTGCGCGCCGTCGGTGCCGAAGCGGCTGCGACATTTTCGGCAACGCGATCCTGACCTCCAGGACGCTGCTCGGCGCCCGTTGCGTCGCATTGCGGGAACGAGCGTCGCCTTCGCCGTGTGTTACCTGTGCCCAGGGCTCAATCTTGCGGACTTGGCATCCGACGGTGCATTCTGCGACCGCAGCCTCTTCGAGGCCCGCGACATCGTAACCGGACAGCCCCTGACCGGTGCGGCGAAGGCGTCCTCGAAATGGTTCCTTGAGGGCGTGGCCGGAGTACAACTCACGGCGCGGCTCAATAACACGCCGGCGATAATTGTCCCGGGACGCTCCGACACGCTGTTGCGGGTGAATGAGACGTCACACGCGTACTACGGCAAGAACCAGCTCACGGCAATCGGCGCCAGCGACCTGCGCTACATCGAAGTGACCAACGGTCAGCATTTCGACGCCTTTATCGATGCCTTTCCAGGGTTCAGCCAGCTGTACATCCCAGTGCACGTTTACCTGCAGCGTGCGCTCAATGCGATGTACGATCACCTGAAGAACGGCACGCCGCTGCCGCTGAGCCAGGTCGTGCGCACCACGCCGCGGGGACCGACCACGCCGCCATTCACGACGGTTATTGCCGCTCCGATCACCGCTGCGAATGTGCCGCCAATATCGGCCAACCCGCCCGTGAGCGATCTGATCCGGATGGAAAAGACGACGCTGCTCATCCCCGATTGAGAGCGCGCGGAGTTTTGCGGGGCTAAACAACAGTCGGGCGGGACGCTCGCCGGACAGAGTTGAATGCTTCGGCCGCCCCAAAAGGGCGGCCGTTTTCTTCTGCAATCTCCCTAATCGGCCGAATCATGTCGTTCGTGTTGACTCCGTCGGAGATCGTCAACGAGCTGAGCAAGCATCTTCATGCCCATTGTAGTAGGTGCCTAGGACACGACGGCAGATCGTTCCGGGTGGTCTGCGGCTTTCGCGTGGCCGCCGCAACTACAAGTCAACTGATCCTTTGCCTGCTTCGGAGAGCCCGATCGTCTGCTCAGGGTCAACAGGTACGCTTCGCCATGTCCGACATCGAGGTAAACGTGCTTTCCGCGATTGGCACAGCAGCTGCGGGGTGGCGGAGGTCGAGCTCAATCGCAACCGCGCCGCCGAGCGAACGGCCGTGGATGAACGCCTGACCGGGATTGACGTTGAATTCCCGCATCAGATTGCCCCATGCTACGAAGCTGGGCGATGTGCCCGATGTTGCCGGCGATGTTCAAATCATTGCCGTGGCTGTAGAGAAGTGCCGGGGCGGCAGCATCGTCGGACCGCAGCCGCCAGCCATTCATGGATGTGGGACTGCTCCCATCCACGGGGAGCCATACAGCAGCGGTCATTCGAGCATTCCGCGGAACCTACGGTTGCAGCGCACGCGGCGCTCCGAGCTGTCTTGGCAGAATGCGGAGCGCCAGAGCCTCACTCTTCAGTCGCGCTCCGGCACTCCAAGCGTGCGCGAGACGCCGGACGGTCAAGGGATGGGTCTGCCCAGGATCTGGATCTGCATGGGTCCTACGTTGACGGGAACCACGCAGGCCGGGCCAGCGGAGACCGTGCCATCCACCTCATGGATTTCAACGGCGCCCGTGGACCTGACGGGCCCTGGCTTCGCGTGAATCTCGCGATTGGTGAACAGCACGTCGAACTGTGAACCGGGCGGATTCAAGTTCGAGTCGACGATCACGAAGCCGACAAAGGCCGCCTGCGTGTTGGTGTTGGCGACAACGAGCACCTCCTCCTCGTTGAGCACGCGTGAGAACGCCAGCACTCCGCCGGCGAATGTGGAAATGCCAAACTGCACCCCGTTGCCCGAAAGGGGACGGAAATAGAACCTCCCGTAGCGCAGCGCAGGCTGTTCGCTGCGCACCTGGCTGATGCGCTGGATTACGGCGAAGAAGGGGTGACCCGGGTCGAATGCCCGAGGCTTGCCCCACAGCGCCTCGCGCACGTTCTGGTCGCTGTCGCCGTTCCCGTGCAGCCCCTGCTCGGTACCGTAGTACAGGCAGGGGATGCCTGGCAGTGCGAAGAGGCACGCGAAGCCCATGGTCGCTTGTGCGTCGAAGCGATGCGGATTCGCGGGGTCGCTGTAGTAGAAGCGCCCGTGTTGGTCGTGATTGTCCAGAAAAGTGACGAAGAAACGAGTGGCCTCGCCGTGGGAGCTGATGATGCCCTTTTCCACAATCTTGCGAGCCTGATACATCGCGACGACCTCGCTCGGCGGTAGCAGGCCCTTGACTGCGGATGGCAACCGGAAGAAGAGCGGAAAATCCAAAGACGCATCGACGCCCACCATGTCTCCGGAAGCCGAGACATTGCGTCCGATATATTGCGAGATCTTCTGCTCGTCGTCGTAGACCTCGCCGTAGGTGAAGAAATTCTTCTTACCGACGCTCAAGGCGAACTCGCGGATGGCATTGCCAAAGCGCAGGGCGAAATCCTGATCCAGGTATTTTAGCGTGTCGATGCGGAAGCCGTCGATGTCGAAGGCGGCGATGAGGTATTGGAAGCAGCGGATCAGGACGTTGCCAAGCTCGTGGTTCGCAGTGAGCAGTTGTTTGAGCGAAGAGAAATCCCCGACCGTCTCCGGCCCGTCCCGCCGCGGCGTGCCCTGACGGCGAAAGAAGTCGTTGCGGCGCAATTCGTCGGGATAGATCGTCGCATCCACAGGCGGATCGGCGATAGCCTCGCCGACGGTCCAATCGGCGCGGGCATTGCCTTTCTCGTCACGCCAGCGCACCCGGTCATAGGGCGTTGTGCTGAAGGGCGCCTCCGAGCCCGATTCGTAGGCGAACACATCGCCGGTGTGGTTGAGTACGATGTCGAAGATCACGTAAATGCCTTTGGCATGCGCGTCGTCGACGAACCGACGCAACTCGTCCACCGCATTCTGGTGGTCGGACGCGAAACGGGGATCGATATCGAGGAAATTCTGGATTCCGTAGCCGTGATAGGTTCCACCGTTGGGGTGACCGTCAAGAAACTGGCAGTTCTTGAGCACCGGGCTAAACCAGACCGCGCCCACGCCGAGATCTTTCAGGTAGTCGAGCTGCTGGCGCATCCCCTCGATGGTCCCGCCCTGAAAGCCGCCGAACTTGACGTCAAATCCGCTCTTCGGGGGCCCCGCCGGGTTGTTGAAGCGATCCACCATGAGAAAGTAGATCCAGCAATCACGCCAGTCCTCCGGTGAGGGGGTGAGCTTGTTCTGCGGCGCCAATCGGCGCGCCTGGTTCAGAATGGCTCTGATGTCTGCGCCGTTGATAGTGGTTTGCATGTGGTCCTCCGTGGTCCGCATTCGTTTCAACGGTGTAACGCCTGACATGGGCGGCCACCGTCTCGCATCCGAGTCTACGCTTCGCCATGCCCTGCCATGGCCGGTGCGTTATGCGCCGCGCTACCTCGCCCGCAACACGCCAAGATCCGAGTCCGGATAGAGGTAGTTCAGCTTCCGGATCGCGACTGCAAGATGCGCGCCTCGCCGTTCTCCGTTCCGCATTGCCTATTTGTCATTTTATTGTCCTGACGCAAATGGCGCACAGGCCCTTGTATGAAAATATTTATGTGACTTCGAAAAATGTCCGGTGCTTGCGCGGCCAGCATGATTGACCAGAGCGCGATTGTGGACTACGCGCGGATCACGACGATCGAAGGCCGGTGCACCTTCGTTGGCTCGTTCAAGTCAGAATGGAGACATCGGACGGACCAGTCGACGACGACAAGATGGGCTCTCGTGCTAGGGGTAAGCGTCGAGTCGGCGCCAACGGCGGTAGAGAGCGTGGATATCGAGCGTTGGTGGTTTATCGAACCAAGTTCATTCAGCCGCAGCGGAGGAAGATCATGGCCCCTGCAATCGTAGATGTTACGGAACAGAAGCGCTTGAACGACGCGTTTGAGGCCGGAATTCCGTGGAAGAAGTGGGGACCCTACTTGAGCGAGCGGCAGTGGGGGACGGTCCGCGAGGACTACAGTGAGAACGGCGACGCGTGGAACTTCTTCACCCACGATCATGCGCGATCGCGGGCCTATCGCTGGGGCGAAGATGGCATCGCCGGAATTGCCGATGACAAGCAGCGGCTCTGCTTCGCGCTGGCCCTGTGGAACGGCAAGGACCCCATCCTCAAGGAGCGCCTGTTCGGGCTCACCAACAGCGAGGGCAACCACGGCGAGGACGTCAAGGAGTACTACTTCTACCTCGACAGCACACCGACCCACTCGTACATGAAGTGCCTGTACAAGTATCCGCAGCGCGAGTATCCCTATCGGGATTTGATCGAAACCAACCGGAGACGATCGCGGAACGAATTCGAGTACGAGCTGCTCGACACCGGCGTCTTCGATGACGATCGCTACTTCGACGTATTCGTGGAGTATGCCAAAGCCGGTCCGGAAGACATCCTAGTGAAGATCACGGCGGCCAACCGCGGGCCGGACGCGGCCGAACTGCATCTCCTGCCGACGCTGTGGTTTCGCAACGACTGGGCGCCGTGGATCGCCGAATCCAACAGAGCGGCCGAGAAACCAAACCTCAGGCAGATCGCGGCAGCGGCGGGTACGAGCGCGGTCGCAGTCGCGCATCCGCTGCTGGGCGAGTTCGTCCTTGCCTGCGAAGACGAGGTGGCGCTGCTCTTCACCGAGAACGAAACGAACCACGAGCGGCTTTTCCCCGGAAAGAAGAACGAGAGTCCGTACGTCAAGGACGGCATCAACGACTGCGTGGTGCAGGGCAAACAAGACGCCGTGAACCCCGGGAAGCAAGGCACCAAGGTCGCGGCGCACTATCGTGTGACGATTGCTGCCGGCCAGTCGGCGACGGTGCGGCTGCGCCTGACCGGCCAGCCCGCTGCCGGCAAGGGCGGGACAACCAAACCCGCCCCATCCGGCGTCGGCGCAGAGTTTGAGAGGACCCTGGCCGTCCGGCTGCAGGAAGCGGACGAGTTCTACCGCTCCGTGACCCCGCCCTCGGTCTCCCCGGACGCGGCCAACGTGATGCGCCAGGCCCTGGCCGGCATGCTCTGGAGCAAGCAGTTCTTCTTCTTCGACGGCGACAACTGGCTGGACGAGCACAACTCCAACCCTCTGCATCGCGGATATCGCAGCGCCCGGAACTCGGATTGGTTCCACATGCTGAACGAGGACATCGTCGCCATGCCCGACAAGTGGGAGTACCCCTGGTACGCGGCCTGGGACCTGGCCTTCCACACGCTTCCGCTCTCGATCGTCGACCCCGACTTCGCCAAGCAGCAGATGGACCTGATGCTCCGCGGCGTCTACCTGCACCCCAACGGCCAGATACCCGCCTACGAATGGAACTTCAGCGATGTGAATCCCCCGGTCCATGCCTGGGCGACGCTCTTCCTGCACCGCGCCGAGCAGGCGCTGCGCGGCGAAGTGGACCTGGACTTCCTCAGGGTGACCTTCAGAAAGCTGTTGCTGAACTTCACCTGGTGGGTGAACCGCAAGGACCGTTTCGGCAAGAACGTGTTCGAGGGAGGCTTCCTCGGGCTCGACAACATCGGCGTCTTCGACCGCAGCGCCCCATTGCCGACAGGAGGGTATCTGGAGCAGGCGGATGGCACGGCGTGGATGGCGCTCTTCACGCAGAACATGCTCGAACTCGCCGTGGAGCTCGCCGCCCACGACCCAACCTACGAGGACATGGTCTACAAGTTCGTCGAGCATTTCTACTTTATCGCCGCGGCCATGAACAAGCCCGGGCAGGACGGCATGTGGGACGAGGAGGACGGCTTCTACTACGACCTGCTGCGGCTCCCCGACGGCACGGCGACGCGGCTCAAGGTGCGTTCGATGGTGGGGCTCCTCCCCCTGTGCGCGACCACGGTGATCGAGAAACGGCAGCGGGAGCTCGTTCCGCGCGCGGCGGCCGCGTTGCAGAGACGCCTGCGCCGGATACCCGAGCTCGCGGAGTCCATGCACCCCACGGGTCCCGGCCACCTCGGCGTGGCCGAGCGGGGGATGTTTGCCCTCGTCACCCCGGAGCGGCTGCGCCGGATTCTCTCGAAGATGCTCGACGAGAGCGAGTTCCTGAGCCCCTACGGCATCCGCTCGCTTTCCAAGTTCCACGAAAAGCATCCTTTCGTATTCCACGTGAAGGGCCAGGAGTACCGGGTGGACTATCTGCCGGCAGAATCGAACACCGGCATGTTCGGCGGCAACTCCAACTGGCGCGGCCCGGTCTGGATGCCGGTGAACGTAATGATCATCCGGGCACTGCTGAACTTCTACGTGTACCACGGCGACAACTTCAAGATCGAATGCCCGACCGGTTCAGGCAGGATGCTGAACCTCTTCGAGGTGGCCAAGGAGATCTCGGACCGGCTGGCCGGGATTTTCCTGCGGGACGCGCGGGGCCGGCGGCCGGTCTACGGTGGAACGGAAAGATTCCAGACCGACCCGCATTGGCGCGACCACATCCTGTTCTACGAGTACTTCCATGGCGATAACGGCGCCGGGCTTGGGGCGAGTCACCAGACGGGATGGACGGGGGTGGTGGCGACGCTGATCCAGCTGTTCGGGTTGCTCGACGCCAAGAAGTTGCTCGAGGCTGGCAAGTCAGCGGCCTTCGTTCGCGGCAAGCAGGAAAGGGAGGTGCGGACATGACGGACTCACCCGTGTATCCCTCGCTTTATCAGATCAATACGCGCGTGTGGCTGACCGAGGCGTCGCGTGCGTTGGGCAGGCCCGCCACCTTGGACGATATTTCCGACGCCGAGCTTGATCGCCTGGCAGCGCCGGGTTTCGACTGGATCTGGTTCCTGAGCGTCTGGCAGACCGGACCCGCGGCGCAAGCGATCTCGCGCGCGAATCCCGAGTGGCGACGCGAGTTCGCCGAAACGCTGCCAGACTTGACGGACGAAGACATCGCCGGCTCCGGGTTCGCCATCCACAGCTACGTCGTCCATCGCGATCTCGGCGGCGCTGCGGCACTGGCGCGCCTGCGAAAGCGGCTGCAGAAACGCGGACTGAAGCTGATGCTCGACTTCGTCCCCAACCACATGGCGCCGGACCACCCGTGGGTCGACGAGCATGCGGATTTCTTTGTCCATGGCAGCAAGAGCGATCTCGCTCGCGCACCGCAGAACTACTGCCGCATGCAGACGAAACGCGGCCCGGTGGTGCTCGCCAACGGCCGCGATCCGTATTTCGACGGCTGGCCCGATACGCTGCAGCTCAACTACGGCAACGCGGACTTGCAGCAGGCGATGATCGGCGAGCTCACGCGAGTCGCCGGGCAATGCGACGGCGTGCGCTGCGACATGGCCATGCTGGTCTTGCCCTATGTGTTCGAACGCACCTGGGGCATCCGGGCCGACCTCTTCTGGCCGAAGGCAACCGAGTCCGTGCGGCGCAAGCAACCGCACTTCCGGTTCATGGCCGAGGTCTACTGGGACCTGGAATGGACGATGCAGCAGCAGGGCTTCGATTACGCCTACGACAAGCGGCTCTACGATCGCTTGCGCGACGGGCACGCCCGGCCGGTGCGCGAGCATTTCCACGCCGGGCTTGATTACCAGAACAAGCTTGCCCGCTTCCTGGAAAACCACGACGAGCCGCGGGCGGCAGCGACCTTCGCCCCCGGCATGCACCAGGCCGCGGCCATCATCACGTATCTTTCACCCGGCCTGCGATTCTTCCACCAAGGGCAGTTCGAAGGCCGCAGGAAACGCATTTCGCCGCACTTGGTCCGTGCGCCGCCAGAACCTGCCGATGCAGCGTTGCAGCGGTTCTACGAGAACCTGATGGTGGTGCTGCAACAGCCGATCTTCCGCGAAGGCGCGTGGAGCCTGCTCGAATGCGTGCCGGCGTGGGACGGCAACTGGACGTGGGATTGTTTCATCGCCTGGTCGTGGCACCGAGGCGACGGCGAGTGGCGAATCGTTGCCGTCAACTACGCCGGCAACAACAGCCAATGTTACGTCCGCATCCCGTTTTCCGACGCGACCGGCCGCACGGTGCGGGTGAAGGACCTGATGGGGCCGGCCAGGTTTGATCGCGACGGGCAAGACCTCGTTGCGCGCGGTCTTTACCTGGATCTGCCACCATGGGGCTACCACGTCTTCGACTTGGCCGCATCATGAAGGACAGGTCCAGGGCCAAGCGCGAGAGTGCTTGAATCCAGAGCGGTAACCCGCCGCCGAAAGCGGGGACACGTGACCCGGGCGCGGGTCACGCGTTCACCAGGGCAGGACTTCGCCGTTCTGGTGCAGGAAGCGTCCGGTCGTCTCGAGCCGGAGCTCGTCGATGCGCTGCAAGAGCCCGCGAACCGCCTCCTTAGGCTCGATCATCCCGTGGCCACGGGTCATCTCGGTGCGCACCGAGCCTGGATGCAGAATGACAACGGCGACCCCTCGCGGTTTGAGGTCGTGGGCCAACGAGACGCCGGCCGCGTTCAGGGCCGCCTTGCTCATGCGGTAGCCGTAGTAGCCACCGGAGCCATTGTCGCCGATGGAGCCCATGCGACTGGTGATGAGCGCAACTTTCGCGCCTGTGTGCAGGCGCGAGGCGAGCGCTCGGGTAAGAAACAGCGGCGCGATGGCGTTGAGCTCGAACTGTGCGCGCACCTTGTCCAGATCGATGTCCTGGAGCGAGTCGGCAAGAAGCACGCCGGCGTTCTGGACGAGGAGGTCGATGTCGTCGCGCGCAAGCCGCTGCGTGAGCTTCGCCCACGCCGCGGGCTCGGTTACGTCTATCCCGCTTTCGACGCGCACACCGAGGGTGTCGAGTTCCGGCGAGCTCTTGCGACATACGGCAACCACGCTCGCTTGCCGCGCCTTGAGCTGCCGTGCGAGCTCGAGACCGATTCCACGATTTGCACCGGTGACCACTGAAACACCCATACTGCTGCGCCTCCTCGATCAGCCTCCCGCCTGGCGCGTGCATGCCCCGCACTGGCCGCCGGTGCCCATCTTCGCTACAGGCAAGGATATAAGCAGTAATCCGGCCGCGACGTCTGCGTGGGCTGCCGGCCCATGGCGTCGACTATGCTCATTTATGCCCGCGCAATGACGAGAGTGTAATGCAAACTGTTGGTACATGAGCCGCATCAGCGGGGTCGGCTTGGTGCCAGGACGGCAAATCGCAAGGAGGATCGAACATACATGCGGTCGTAAGAAGCTACTCGGGTGCCGGCGCAAAGCAGTTTTTCGATGTGTTAGAACGGCAAAAGGCCGACGTCGGCGCCGAATTCGGGGTTCTCGCTGGGCGGCAAGCTCGTGCACGCATCGGTGATGTTCTCCGATATCCGCGGCTTCACTTCGCTCGCGGAGTCGCAGTCGCCCCGAGGAGACCATCGAGCTGCTCAACACCTACTACGCCCTGATGTTCGACGCGATCAGCGGCCACGGCGGCGTCGTCACCGTGATGACGGGTGACGGGCTGATGTCAGTCTTCGGCGCGCCGCTTCCGCTTCCGGACCATGGCGAGAGCGCGGTGCGCGGGGCGCAGGAAATGGTCGAGCTGATCGATCTGTTCAACGTGGAGCGCCGGGCCGCGGCAAAGCCGCCGATAAAGATCGGCATCGGCATTGCGTCCGGCGAGATGGTGGCCGGGTACACCGGCACCAACGAGCGGGCGACCTACACGTGCATCGGGGACACCGTCAATCTTGCGGCGCGGCTGGACACGCACACGAAGGTCGCGCATCGCACCATCCTGATCGACCAGGCCACGCGCTCGGTGCTGAGCGAGCGCATCACGGTCGAGCCGCTCGGCCCGGTCCCATTCAAGGCCAAGGCGGCTGCCGTCGAGGTGTTTTCGGTCGATGCCGGCGGCAAGCGCTAGCGACATGCCCGTGCCCCGGAGCGGCAGGTGCGCCGCGAGGTAATTCATTCGTTCAGAACATGATCCGCGCGAGGAACAGCCCGGTGATGACCGCCACGGAGGTTGCCACCACGCCCGGAATCATGAACGAGTGATTGAGCACGTACTTGCCGATCTTCGTCGTGCCCGACAGGTCGAAGTTGATCGCGGCGATCAGCGAGCCGTAGGTCGGGATGAAAAAGTAGCCGTTGACCGACGGGAACATCGCGATCAGGAACTGCGGCGGTATGCCGAGTGCGATGCCGAGCGGCATCAGCGCGCGGGTCGTCGCGGCCTGGCTGTACAGCAGTACCGAGGCGAAGAACAGGCCGAAGGCGAAGGTCCACGGTGCCTGCTCGGCCCACTTGCCGATCGCCGGCACGATCACGTCCTTGTGCGCGGCGATGAAGCTGTCGCCGAGCCACGCGAGACCGAAGATGCCGATGACGGCCACCACGCCGGCGCGCAGCGTCGACGTCTTCGGGATCGCATCGACGTCGACCTTGGTGACGAGCAGCATGACCGCCGCCACCGCCATCATCACGATCTCGATCACGATCGGCATCTGCAGCGGGTCTTTCGCGCCAGGGAGCTTGCGCAGCTCCGGGAAGAAGCCGAACAGCACGACCAGCGCGACGCCGGCAAGGAACAGAAACGCCGACGCCTTGGCCGCAGGTTTGAGCGGTGGACGTTCGCTGGCGGCCTTCGGCGCCGGAATCTGGCCCGACGCCCGGCGCGCTTGGTATTCCGGGTCATCCTTCAGGTCCTTGCCGACGAACATCGAAACAACGGCCGCCGCCACCACGCCGGTGAGCGTCGCCGGCACGCAGACCATCAGGATCTGCGGCAGCCCCCACTGCGTCAGGCCCTTTTCCGCAAAAAGCCCGATCATCGCTGCAGTCGCCGCCGCGACCGGGCTGGCCGTAATCGCCTGCTGCGAGGCGATGGTCGCCACCGCCATCGGCCGCTCCGGACGGATGCCTCCCTGGTGTGCCGTCTCGTAGATCACCGGCAGCAGCGGATAGACGATGTGCCCGGTACCCGCGAGGAAGGTGAAGGTCCAAGTGGTGAGCGGCGCCACGATGGTCACGTACTTCGGATTGGCGCGGATGATGCGTTCGGCTATCCGCACGAGGAAGTCGATGCCGCCAGCGGCATCCATGACCGAGGCGGCCATGATCACCGCGAGGATGATCAGCATCACGTCGATCGGCGGCGAGGTCGGGCTGACCCCGAATGCGACGACCAGCACCAGGAGGCCGACCGCGCCCCACAGGCCGAGGCCCACCCCGCTGTAACGCGCGCCCATCCAGATCGCGGCCAGCACGACCGCGAATTGCAGCAAGATCGAAATTGTCATGATTGTTCTCGGCGGAACGCAATTGCCCCAGAACTGCTATTGTTCGAACTTCGGGCTGATCAGGTTCTCGAACGAGAAGACCTCGTCCCACTTTTCCTGCGTCAGCAGCTTGCGCTCCTTGACCACGATTTGATGCAGCGACTTGCCCGTCTCGTAGCCTTCGCGCGCGATTTCCGCGCACTGCTTGTAGCCGAGCGAGGGCTTCAACACGGTCACGATTCCGAGCGAATTCAGCACCATGTCGCGCGAGCGCTCGGCATTCGCAGTGATGCCGTTGACGCAGTTCACGGTCAGGCTGTCGACCGCGTGTTCCATCGTCGCGATCGACGTGAACAGCGCGAAGGTGATGACCGGCTCCATCACGTTCAACTGCAGCTGGCCAGCCGATGCCGCGAGCGTCACGGTGAGGTCCAAGCCGATCACCAGGAACCCGGTCTGGTTGACCACTTCCGGAATCACTGGATTGACCTTGCCCGGCATGATCGAGCTGCCCGGCTGCATCTGCGGCAGGTTGATCTCGTTGAAGCCACAGCGTGGCCCCGATGCGAGCAGCCGGATGTCGTTGCAGATCTTCGTGAGCTTCGATGACGTGCGTTTCAATACCCCGGACAGGAGCACGTAGGCGCCGGTGTCGGAGGTCGCTTCGATCAGGTCGCCCGCCAGAATGAACTTGGTTCCGGTCAGGTCGGACAGGTATTTTGTCGCGAGTTCCGGATATCCCGGCGCCGCCGTCACCGTGGTGCCGATCGCCGTGGCCCCGAGATTGATCTCGTGCAGGAACTGGCGGACCTCGGCGATGCGCTGCACCTCCTCGCCGATCGTCGTGCCCCAGCCGTGGAATTCCTGGCCGAGCGACATCGGCACCGCGTCCTGCAGGTGCGTGCGACCCATCTTGAGCACCCGGTCGAACTCTTTGCCCTTGGCGTAGAAGGCGTCCTGCAGCCGCCGCAGCGCGTCCATGTAGCTGCCGAGCCGCAGGATCAACGCCAGCCGGAACGCGGTTGGATAGACATCGTTGGTCGACTGCCCGAAGTTGACGTGGTCGTTGGGGTTGACGTACTGGTACTCGCCTTTCTTGTGGCCGAGCGCTTCCAGTGCGAGGTTGGCGATCACCTCGTTCGCGTTCATGTTGGTGGAAGTGCCGGCGCCCCCCTGGATGAAGTCGGTGACGAACTGATCGCGCATTTCGCCGGCGATCAGCCGGTCGCAGGCGCCGGCGATCGCGTCGGCGATCTTCGCGTCGAGGACGCCCAGGTCGCGGTTCGCCAGCGCCGCCGCCTTCTTCACGTACCCGAAGGCCTTGACGAAGTTCGGCTCCAGCGACATCGGGATGCCGGTGATGTGGAAGTTCTCCTTCCCACGCAGTGTCTGCACGCCGTAGTACGCGTCCTCCGGAATCTGCTTTTCGCCGAGGAAGTCTTTCTCGATGCGCTGGGACATGGTGCACTCCTTGTTCAGTGGCGTCGCGCACCCTCTCGAGCGGCAATCGACGACACGCTATTAAGAATTCTCCGCCGTTGGCCGACGCCTCGATTGACGGCTGTCAATGGCGCCGCACACACGCCGTGCGACATGATCATGCGGGAACACGGCGCCGCGTTTACTTCCAGCCCATCGTCACCATCTTGCGCCGCACAAACGCGATCTGCGTCGCGAGTGGCAACTCCTTCGGGCAGACGTCATGGCACGCGAGCAGCGACATGCAGCCGAACACGCCGTCGTCGTCGCCGATCACGTCGTAGTACTCCTGGTCCGAGCGCGAATCGCGCACATCGAGCCTGAAGCGCGCGACGCGATTCAGGCCGACGGCACCGACGAAGTCCTTGCGCATCCGGGCCGTGCCGCAGGCCGCCACACAGCACCCGCACTCGATGCAGCGGTCGAGCTCGTAGATATCGTCGGCGAGATCGGGGTCCATCCTTTCCTCGATCCGTCGCAGGTTGCGGTCCGCGTCCTTCATGTGCAGCCAGCCGGCGAGCCGCTCGCTCATGCCGCGCATCCACTTGCCGGTGTTCACCGAAAGGTCGCCGATCAGCTCGAAGAACGGCAGCGGCGCGAGCGTGATCTCGGCAGGGAGATTCTTGGTGAGCGTTCGGCACGCGAGCGTCGGCCGGCCGTTGATCACCATCGCGCAACTGCCGCAGATGCCGGCGCGGCAGACGAAGTCGAACTGCAGCGACGAGTCCTGGCGCTCGCGGATCTCGTTCAGCGTGATGAACAGCGTCATCCCGTCCGCCTCCTCGAGCCGGTACGTCTGCATGTGCGGCACGCTGGTTCGGTCCTGCGGGTTGTGGCGCAGCACGCTGACCGACAGCTGGCGGCGCGGCGCCGCCGCCCCGTTGCCGTTGCGCACGGGCAGCGCGATCGTCTTGGCCGTGGCGGTGCTCATTGCGCCCCGACAAGCGGTTCGTCGATTCGCTCGTTGCGGCCGCGGAAGCGCTCGGGCAGCAGCGATTCGTACGGCATCAGCGACTCCTGGACGGCGAAGCGCGGCGCGTCGGCCATCTTCTGCTTCAGCGCGTTGACCTCGGCCGCGCGTTTCGGGGTGTCCGGATGGTCGAGGTAGTCCTTCGCGCCATAGCCGCGCCAGCCCGGTGGCAGCTCCATCAGGTTGACGTCCAGCGCCTCGTACGCGAGCGTCGGCAGCGTGTCGGCGTCGCCTTTCCAGGTCGCAAGCGTCCGCTTCAGCCATTCCGCGTCGTTGCGGCGCGGGAAATCCTCCCGGAAGTGCGCGCCGCGGCTCTCGGTGCGGGTCAGCGCGCCGTAGGCGACGCACAGGGCGACCTTCAGCATCTTCCGCACGCGGTAGGCGGTCACGAGCTCGGGATTGGCCCCGCGCGCCTTGTACTTCAGGCCGATGTTGCGGCTCTTCTTCAGGAGTTCCTGCAGGTCGGCCACCGCCGACTCGAGGTCGGCGCCGCGGCGGAAGATGCCGACCTTCGAAGTCATGGTCTCCTGCATCGCGATGCGCAGCGCCGCGGCGTCCTCGGTGCCGCGGCCGTCGACCAGCGTGTCGATCTTCATCTGCTCGCGGCGCAGGAAATCGTGCACGACGCGTGTCGGGATCGTGATGTCGTTTTCCAGTTTGTCGCAGAAGTCGGCGATATACTCGCCGACAATCATCCCGGCGACCACTGTCTCGGCAACCGAGTTGCCGCCCAGCCGGTTGAACCCGTGCATGTCCCAGCACGCTGCTTCGCCCGCGGCGAACAGGCCCTTCAGCGTCGGGCTCTGGCCGGTGTAGTCGGTGCGCACGCCGCCCATCGTGTAGTGTTGCGCGGGCCGCACCGGGATCCACTCCTTGATCGGGTCGACGCCGAGAAAGTAGTGGCAGATCTCGTAGACCTCGCGCAGGTTGTGCCTGATGTGCTTCTCGCCCAGCAGGGTGATGTCCAGCCAGATGTGGTCGCCGAAGCGGCTCTTGACGCCTTTGCCCTTCGCGATGTGCTCCTCCATCCGGCGCGACACGACGTCGCGCGACGCGAGTTCCTTCTTTTCCGGCTCGTAGTCCGGCATGAAGCGGTGGCCGTCAAGATCCTTCAGCAGGCCACCGTCGCCGCGACAGCCCTCGGTCACGAGGATGCCGGCCGGGAAGATGCCGGTCGGGTGGAACTGCACGGCCTCCATGTTGCCGAGCGTGGCAACGCCGGACTCGAGCGCGATCGCGGCGCCGATGCCCTCGCAGATCACCGCGTTCGTCGTCACGCGGTACAGTCTGCCGGCGCCGCCGCTCGCGATCGCCGTCGCCTTCGCGACGTACGCGACGAGCTCGCCGGTGATCAGGTTGCGCACGATCGCGCCGTAGCAGCGGCCAGCATCGTGGATCAGCGCGATCGCCTCGGTGCGCTCGTGTACGGGAATCGCGTTCCCGATCGCCTGGTCGCTCATGGCATTGAGCATCGCGTGGCCGGTGCCGTCGGACACGTAGCACGTGCGCCATTTCTTGGTGCCGCCGAAATCGCGCTGCGCGACCAGCCCGTGCGCCTCGTCGCGCTCGGTGATCGTGACTTTCTGCCCGTTGATGATCACGTCCCGGTCGCCCTTGCGCACGCGGCTCCACGGCACGCCCCAGGCGGCGAGCTCGCGCACAGCCTTTGGCGCCGTGTTGACGAACATCCGGACCACCTGCTGGTCGGCGCCCCAGTCGCTCCCGCGCACCGTGTCCTCGAAATGGATGTCTTCGTTGTCGCCCTGGCCCTTGATCACGTTGGCGAGCGACGCCTGCATGCCGCCCTGCGCCGCCGCCGAGTGCGAGCGCTTCGGCGGCACCAGCGACAGGATGATCACGTCGTGGCCGCGGCGCTTCGCGCCGATGCCGATGCGCAGGCCGGCGAGGCCGCCGCCGATGACGAGGACGTCCGTGTAGATCACCTTCATTGCGTCCCCCCTTTTGCCGGGGCCGCAAGCGAGGGCGGCACGTAGGGCTCGCCAAAGTTCGGCGCGTGCGCGATGCCGATCCTGATGTACGCGGCAAGCGTCGTGAACCCGAGCACGAGAAAGAAGGCGGTCAGCACCCACTTGAGGGTCTTGAGGCGCTTCCGCGTGGCGTTCGGGTCGCTCCCGGAGAACCATCCCCACTTCACCGCGAGGCGGTAGAGGCCGATGCCGCCGTGCAGCTCGACCGCCAACAGCAGCAGGATGTAGAGCGGCCAGTAGTGCCCGGTCCAGACCCGGTCCGACGATTCGAACGGCCCGATCATGCCGGGATGCGTCAGCATCACGTACACGTGCGGCGCCGCAAGGAAGAACAGCGCGAACCCGGTAAACGCCTGCCACGCCCAGAGCGTCGTGTCCCCGTGCCGCATCATCTTCATGTGGTCGCGAAACGTCGTGAACTGCCAGTAGTTGATCGGGAACTTGCGCACGGCCAGAAATGCGTGGAGGACGATCAGCGAGAACACCACCGCGACTACGAACGACACGATTGCCGGATACGGCTTCCCAAAGAAGAAGTAGCCCTCGAAGAACTTCGTGATCGTCCACATCGCGTCGTTGCTGATCAGGATCGACGACACGAAGAACATGTGCCCCCACATGAACAGCGCGAGGAAGAGGCCGGACGCGCTCTGGATCCAATCGAGCCGCGCCGGCCACCGGCTCTTCCTCGATGCATCGGCGAGACCGACGCCGGCGATGATTGCGTTGCGGATGGCCATCGAACTCACCTCCACTCCATCGACGCGACGCGAACGTCGTAGCCGGCGGACAAAACCACCCAGCGGATCCATGGACTTTTCCGCTGCCTGAGAATGCTAGCGTCGATCTGCGCGGGGCCCATTGATGTGGGTCAACCCGGCCGCGGCCGAGTCTTGAATTGCGTCCCCAGTGATGGTCTCATCGCAGCTACACGTCGATGACGCCACGACGACGAAGGAGTGTGTGATGGCGATGCCCGGTAACACGGTGCCCCGTGTGCACTGGCTCAGGCGGGGGTTGCGTACAACCGCACTTGCCGGGCTGTTGGCTTTGGCCGCCTGCGGCCCTACGTCGCCATCACCGGAGACTCCTCGTGCCGGGGGCGAGTGGCGCGAATTTCAAGGG
>Ga0209048_10000373_pt1 | contig 47977 bp, 47 predicted proteins | sample FrelakmetCRP12CR_FD_187146 | JGI IMG/M metagenome (GOLD analysis project Ga0209048, IMG submission 187146) | Freshwater lake sediment microbial communities from the University of Notre Dame, USA, for methane emissions studies - CRP12 CR (SPAdes)... | ecosystem: Environmental > Aquatic >...
GCGTGCATCGCGCACCGACAGCAGCCGCACGCGCTCGCCGCCGAATCCCAGCCCCTGCAGCAGCGTGTTGGCCACGGCCGCCTGCTCCGCCAGCGCTTCGCGGTACTCGGGCGCCTCCTCGTCGGTCAGCAGCAACCAGACCTGGCTGGCACCATAAGCGAATGCCGCCAGCCACAGCTCCAGGCCGACGCTCGCGGTGTGCCACAGGCCCAGCGGCAGCACCCGCGCCGGCACGCCGCGCGTCGCGGCATCGACACTGGCCGCGCGGCCGAGTTCGGCTATCCAGCGCGAACCCGCACCCTGGCTGTGCAGCAGTAGCGCCGCGCCACCCGACGCGCTCACGCCGCCGGCGCGACCATAGGCCTGCAGCAGCGTGCGGATGCGCTTGCCCTGGTAGGTCGCGGTCGGCGTGGCATACGCCAGCGCACCGCTCGGACACACCGTCGTGCACGCGCCGCAGCCGACGCAGAGCTGCGGCTCGACGACGACGCCGCCGCTGCCGGCAGCGTCGCTGCGGATCGCTCGCGCCGAACAGACCTCGATGCAGGCATCGCAGCCGACGCGCTCGTTGCGGCTGTGCGCGCACAGCTTGGCCCTGTACTGAAAGAACTTCGGCTTCTCGAACTCGCCGGTCAATTCGCGCAACTGCAGCACGGCATCGAACTGCCTGCGTTCGTCGGCGCCGGGACGCAGGTAGCCCTGCGGCGGCTGGTGTAGCGTCAGGAACGGCGTTGCCTGAAGGTCGAGCACCAGATCGAACGCCTCGCTGAACTGCTGCGGTGCGCGGGCGAAGTCGATCGCTCCGGCGGCGTCGCAAATGCGTACGCAGTCGCGATGCGCCTTGCAACGGGAAAGATCGATCTGGTAGCCGAAGTCGATCGCCTGCTCGGGGCAGGCAGCGATGCAGGCGTTGCAACGCGTGCAGAGGTCGAGGTCGATCTCGTTCGCGCTCTCCCACTGCACCTCGAACGCACCGAGCCAGCCGGTCAGCGACTTGACGCGCCCGAAGTGGACGGCCCTCGTATGCGCCTGTGGCAGTGCCTCGTCGCAGGCGGTCAGCAGCAGGCTGACGTCGAGCTTGTCGTCGAGCATGGCCGCCGCCCGCTGCGCCGCCGCCGCGGTCCCGATCACCAGCACGCGTCCGCTCGAGCGGTAACTCACCGTCGGCACCGGATCGGGTTCGGGCAACTGCGCCGCGGCGATCAGCGCGGCGATCTTCGGAACGACGGCCGAGGGTGCCTTCTTCGCGGCTTTCGACCAGCCGCCCGTTTCGCGGATGTTGACGAAGCGTATCGGCCGCTCCTGCAGCCCCGGCGCGCCCTCGGTCTCGGCGCTCAGTTCGAGGAACAGGCGGCTCTCCTGTGTGCAGGCGACGAGGAGTTCGTCGCCGCTCTTGGCCGCGCGCTGGAACGCCCCGGCCTCACGCCGGCACAGCAGCGTGTGCTGCGTCTGCAGCCCGTCTGCGGCGTCGGGGCCGAGCGCCTGCGCGATGCGGTCCAGCGCCGCACGGTCGAGCGGGATCGTGCGGTTGCAGTCGCACAGCAGGGTCTTCATCGGTCCGAACCCGGCTCCGACCCGGGCCGCTCCTCGGCCTGCCCCTTCGATTGCGCAGGCCCGCGCGGAATGTCGCCGAGAACTTCGTCGTCGCAAGCCTTCTTCTTCCGCGCGTCCGGCGCGAGCGCAAGGTCGCCGGCCACGCCGGCGTCGTTCGACGCAATTGGCAGCGCCTCGGCCGCGTCACCAGATTGCGCTGCCGGCAGCACAGCAGCTTCGACCTCGGGCGGCGGCGGCTCTTCGTCGAACAGGCGCAGGAACTTCGACTGCGTCATCCGGCGCAGCATCGCCTCGGGAATCGGGTCGGCTTTGCCGTAGTCGTCGATGTACGTGTCGAGGCCGTCCATCACGTTGAAGTGCGGGTCAGCGAACAGCTTCTTCAACGCCGCGCGCTTCACGCCCTCGTCGACACCCGGCATCACGAAGCGGGAGAAGTCGGCGTCAGGAGTCAGTGCGGCGACGTCGGCCAGCGTCGGCGGCGCTGGCACCTGCGTTACCGGCAGAGGTGACGACGCCAGCGCGTCCGCGGTAGAAGGCGCCGCGCTTGAGCCCGCCGAGGTCGGCGTAGCACCGGCTTGCGGCGGCAGTCCGCTCGGCGCCGCGCTCGGCGCTTCGGCCGGCAGCGTGCCGCTGCGCGCCTGCGCCTTGCGGCGCGACCAGCGCGAGAGCGGGCCGTCGCCGGCGCTCATGTCCACCTCACGGCCCTCGCTGCTCCGGCGGCAGGAACGATGCCGGGCGGCGGCGCTGCTTTGGTTCGGGGCGGTAGTGCTCGTCGTTGAAGGCCTGCAGCCAGGCCACGATGCCCTGCGGCAGCGGCAGGTTGTCGACATGCTCCTGCGCGTCGAGCCAGCGGCCGGCCTCGTGGTACGACACGCTGACGATCTCGGGCCAGGCGCGCGACGGGTCTTCGTCGTCGCAGCGCCACATCACGAACCAGACCGGAGCGCCCGACGTGAGGTTCAGGTAGTAGCCCTCGCACTCGTCGCGGAACAGCTCGAGCCGAAAGCCCGGGTGCAGCTTGCACATCATTCGTCCGTCGTCGCGCAGCACGCGCGGCTCGCTGCCGAAGGCCTCTTGCTGCAGCAGCACCTCGGCCGGACGGTGGCGCCAGGCTTCCCAGCGGTTCGGCGCGGCCTCGCGCTCCATCACAACGGCAAGCTCGATCGCCGGACGTTCCATCTGCGTGTGAACTCAGGTGGTCTTGGAAATCGAGATCGTCGGGAACTTCGACGAGAAGTCCTTCGCGCGCTGCGCGATCTTCACCGCGATCTGCCGCGCGACGCTCTTGTAGATCGCGGCGACCTCGCTTTCGGGGTCGCTGACGACCGTCGGCCGCCCGGCGTCGGTCTGCTCGCGAATCGCCATCGCCAGCGGCAATGCGCCGAGGTAATCGACACCGTAGTCGGCGGCCATCCTGCGCCCGCCGTCGGCGCCGAAGATGTGCTCGGCGTGGCCGCAATTCGAGCAGATGTGCACCGCCATGTTCTCGACGATGCCCAGGATCGGCACGCCGACCTTCTCGAACATCTTCAGGCCGCGCTTCGCGTCGGCGAGCGCGATGTCCTGCGGCGTCGTGACGATCACCGCGCCGGTCAGCGGCACACGCTGGCTCAGCGTGAGCTGAATGTCGCCAGTGCCGGGCGGCAAGTCGACGAGCAGGTAGTCGAGCTCGGCCCAGTTGGTCTCGCGCAGCAACTGCTCGAGCGCCTGCGTGGCCATAGGCCCGCGCCAGATCATCGGGTTGTCGGCGTCGACGAGGAAGCCGATCGACATCACCTGCACGCCATAGTTCTCCATCGGCTCGATGGTCTTGCCGTCGGCGCTTTCAGGCCGTCCCGAAATGCCCATCATCATCGGCTGGCTCGGGCCGTAGATGTCGGCGTCGAGGATGCCCACCGCGGCGCCCTCGGCCGCGAGCGCGAGCGCCAGGTTTACCGCCGTGGTGCTCTTGCCGACGCCGCCCTTGCCCGACGCGACGGCGACGATGTTCTTCACCTTCGGCAGCAACTGAACGCCACGCTGCACCGCGTGCGCGACGATCTTCGTCGTCAGGTTGGCGCTGACGTTCTGCACACCGGGCACGCTGCGCGCAGCGGCGATGAGCCCCCTGCGTAGTGCGCCGACCTGGCTCTTGGCCGGGTATCCGAGCTCGACATCGAATGCAACGTCGGCGCCCTCGATCCTGAGCTGCTTCAACTGCTTGGTCGTGACGAAGTCCTTGCCAGTGTTCGGATCGACGACGGTCTGGAGGGCTTGGAGCAGGCTGGCTTCGGTGATGGACATGGTTGAGCGAACGGTGTCGCAGTCGCGTGGGTTGAGGCGCGCGGAGTCTATCGCAGGCGGCTTGTCCCCTACGGGGTCAAGCCTAGAATCGCACGTTTCCCAGCGCCGACCTGCCGCGGCCGCCCCGCAGATGCCCGACTCCCAGAAAGTCCGCAAGCTCTTCGTCACCACCGCGCTTCCATACGCGAACGGGCCGTTCCACATCGGCCACGTGATGGAGTACATCCAGGCCGACATCTGGGTCCGCTTCCAGCGCATGCAGGGCCACCAGGTTCACTTCGTCTGCGCCGACGACGCGCACGGCGCGCCGATCATGATCGCCGCCGAGAACGCCGGCATGACGCCGCAGGCCTTCGTCGCGCAGATCGCCGCCGGGCGGCAGCAGTATTTCGACGGCTTTCACATCAGCTTCGACAACTGGAGTTCGACCGACGCGCCCGAGAACCACGAACTGAGCCAGGACATCTACCGCGCGCTGCGTCGGAACGAACTGATCACGACGAAGACGATCGAGCAGTTCTTCGACCCGGTGAAATCGATGTTCCTGCCCGACCGCTACATCAAGGGCGAGTGCCCGAAGTGCGGTGCGAAAGACCAGTACGGCGACAACTGCGATACGTGCGGCGCGGTCTACGCGCCGACCGACCTGAAGAACCCCTACTCGACCCTCAGCGGCGCGACGCCGGTGATGAAGAGCAGCGAGCACTACTTCTTCAAACTCTCCGACCCGCGTTGCATCGCCTTCCTCACCCAGTGGACGCAACAGGGACACCTGCAGACCGAAGTGCTGAACAAGATCAGCGAATGGTTCAGGGGCGACGAGAACGGCCGCAGCGGCCTTGGCGACTGGGACATCAGCCGCGACGCGCCGTACTTCGGGATCGAGATTCCCGATGCGCCGGGCAAGTACTTCTACGTCTGGCTCGACGCGCCGATCGGCTACCTCGCGTCGCTGAAGAACCACTTCGGCAAGGGCGGAGCGCTCACGCTGGGCGAGCCGCGTTCCTACGAAGAGTTCATCGCCGACCCGGCGACCGAGCAGGTCCACTTCATCGGCAAGGACATCACCTACTTCCACACGCTGTTCTGGCCGGCGATGCTGTACTTCAGCGGCCGCAAGACGCCGACCCACGTGTTCGTGCACGGGTTCATCACCCTGCGCGACGAGAAGATGAGCAAGAGCCGCGGCACCGGCATCTCGCCGCTGCGCTACCTCGAGCTTGGCATGGACGCCGAGTGGCTGCGCTACTACATCGCGGCCAAGCTCAACGCCAAGGTCGAGGACATCGACTTCAACCCAGAGGACTTCGCCGCTCGGGTGAACTCCGACCTGGTCGGAAAGCTCGTCAACATCGCGAGCCGCGCCAGCACCTTCCTGCAGCGGCATTTCGACGGCCGGCTCGCCGGCGTCACCCGAGGCTGGTTCGATTTCAAGGGCGCGCGCGTCGAGGCGCCGGTCTGCCCGGCGCTGCATTCGGCGCTCGACGCCGCGGCCGACCTGGCCGCGCTGTACGAAGCGCGCGAGTTCGGCAAAGTCGTGCGCGAGGTGATGGGCCTGGCCGACGCCGTCAATGAATACTTCGACGCGAAGAAGCCCTGGCTGCTGGCAAAGGACGTCGCGCGGCACCGCGACGAGCTGCACGCGGTGTGCACCGACGTGATCAACGCGTACCGGCTGCTCGCGCTGTACCTGGGCCCGATCGTGCCCGAGCTCGCAGCGCGGTCGGCAAAGTTCCTGAACTGCCCCCTGGCCGCGTGGAGCGACAGCGCGAACCTGCTTGCCGGAGGGCACCGGGTCGCGCCCTACGAGCACCTGATGCAACGCGTCGATTCGAAGCAGCTCGACGCGCTGCTCGAAGCGCCTTGCGTCGAAGCTGCGGCCTCGCCGTCTGCGCTGCCTGGCGGCGAGGCGATCGCACCGACAGTGGCCATCGACGAGTTCGCCAAGGTCGACCTGCGGATCGCGATGATCGTCGCCGCCGAGCGCGTTGCGGGCTCGACCAAGCTGCTCAGGCTCACGCTCGATATCGGCGAAGCTGCGCCGCGCAACGTCTTCAGCGGCATCGCGCCGGCGTACGCGCCCGAGGACCTGATCGGCAGGTTCACCGTGATGGTCGCCAACCTCGCACCGCGCAAGATGAAGTTCGGCATCAGCGACGGCATGGTGCTCGCGGCGTCGCACGCCGACGAGCAGTTGCATCCGGGCCTGTACCTGCTCGAACCGGGACCTGGCGTGGTGCCCGGATTGCGCGTTCGCTGAACGATCATGGGCACCGTCGCCCCGATCTGCGAATTCACGGACACGGACTGGGCCGGCGACGCCACTCCGCGTAGCCTGGAAGCGATGCTCGAGGACGGCGCAGTGCTGCGCTTCGCGCATCTGCCGTTCGCGCTCGCCGACACCGAGCGCCGCTTCCTCGACGAACGCTGGGCCGACCCCAAGGCGAAGAACATCTCGCTGCGTTGGCCAGCGGGCGAGTTGCGCGGCGCGGTCGGCAGCACGTGCGATTTGGCCGAGCTCAGGGCGATGATCGTGCGCTACGCCGAGCTGAGCGAAGGGCTTGCAAGGCGCCTTTTTCCGCACTACCGCGGCGCGCTGTGGCGCGGCAACACGTCGTTCAGGCCGGCACAAATTGCCGGCCGAGCGACGAGCTGGCGCCACGACGACGCGCGGCTGCACATCGATGCGTTTCCGTCGAACCCGATGCAAGGCACACGGCTGCTGCGCGTCTTTTGCAACGTCAACCTGCACGGCAAGCCGCGCGAGTGGCGCGTCGGCGAGCCGTTCGAGGCGCACGCGAAACGCTTCCTGCCCTCGATCGCACGACCGCTGCCGGGTTCGGCGTGGCTGCTGCGGCGGCTGGGCATCACGAAGCGCCTACGCACAGAGTACGACCACCTGATGCTGCAATTGCATGACCGGGCGAAGGCCGATGCCGAGTTCCAGAGTGCAAGCCCGCAGACGAGCGTCGATTTCGCCTCCGGCACCACCTGGGTTGTCTACAGCGACCAGGTGCCGCACGCGGTGATGTCGGGCCAGCACCTGCTGGAGCAGACCTTCTTGATCGAGGTGGAGCGGATGCTGCGACCCGAGACTTCGCCGTTGCGCACCTTGGAGCGCCTTCTCGGTCGGTCACTGCGCTGATCGGTACCCTCGCTACGCAGTCCACGGCCAGCCACGGCATCGCTCGAAGTATTTGCGTTCAACGCACATGATATTAACATATCATGCGCGCATGGAACTCAAGACTGCCCGTCTGACGCTGCTGATCGACCCGGCCAAGAAGGCTGTCTTCGAGCGACTGTGTGCGGCACAAGACCTGACGCCCTCGCAGGTCGTGCGCCAACTCATCCGCGACTACCTGATGCAGCACGGCGTGTCGTTTGTGCCCAGCGGCAGCGATCCTGCCAGCAAGAAGCGCTCGACGCGCTCGGCCACGTCGAGCAAGCGCGGCTGAATTCCGTGAGGACGCGGGGCATCGTTCCCACCAAGCGCGGGCCGCGGGCGGCACGCGCAACGGCATGAGCCCAACCGCCGACTGGGTGTTGCTCGACGGCGTGCTCGCCGTCCTCGCCGTCTGGCTGATCGTCGGCGTGGCGGGCATCGCCTCGCTACGGCGCTTTCGCTTCGTCGCCCGCGTGCTGTTTCCGCTCGGCGGGCTGTTCGGCCTGCTGCTCGGCGGCCTCAGCCTGGCAGCCGTCGCGGGCACACCCGAGGTCGCCGTCCTGCCGATCGGCCTGCCCGGCCTGCCTTTCCATCTGCGGTTGGACAGCCTCTCGGCGTTCTTCCTGATGGTTCTCGGCTTCGTCGCGGCCGGCGTGTCGACCTTCGCCGCCGGCTACTTCCGCAAGGGCGAGGGCACGCCGCCGGGACTGCTCTGCCTTGAGTACCACATCTTCCTCGCGAGCATGGTGATGGTGCTGCTGGCCGACGACGCGTACGCATTCATGGTGATGTGGGAGACGATGGCCCTGTCGTCGTACTTCCTGGTCACCGCCAACCACCGCATCCGCGAGGTCCGCAGCGCGGGCTACCTGTATCTGGTGGTGGCGCACATCGGCGCGATCGCGATCCTGCTCTGTTTCGGCGTCCTGCAGGCCAACACCGGCGTCTACACCTTCGCCAACATGCGCGCGCAGACGCTGACGCCGTTCTGGGGAACAGCCGCATTCCTGCTCGCGCTGCTGGGCTTCGGCGCCAAGGCCGGGCTGCTGCCGCTGCACGTCTGGCTTCCCGAGGCTCATCCGGCGGCGCCGTCTCCTGTCTCGGCGCTGATGAGCGCGGTGATGCTCAAGATGGCCGCCTACGGCATGCTGCGCGTCGCGTTCGACCTGCTGCAGGCACGCTTGTGGTGGTGGGGCGCGCTGCTGCTCGCGCTCGGCCTCGCGACCGCGCTGTTCGGTGTCGTGTTCGCGTCGGTGCAGACCGACATGAAGCGCCTGCTCGCGTACTCGTCGATCGAGAACATGGGGCTGCTCTTCGCCGGCATCGGCCTTGCGCTCACGTTCTCGGCCTACGGCATGACACCGATGGCCGCGCTGGCGCTGACGGCAACGCTCTACCACGTCGCAAGCCACGCCTTTTTCAAGAGCCTGCTCTTCCTCGGCACCGGCTCGGTGCTGCACGCCACCGGCGAGCGCAACCTCGGCCGCCTCGGCGGGCTGATTCGCACCATGCCCTGGCTGGCCTGGATCACGCTGGTGGGCGTGCTCGCGAGCGCCGGGCTGCCGCCGCTCGGCGGCTTCGTCTCCGAGTGGCTGCTGCTGCAGAGCTTCCTCTTCACGCCCGGCCTGCCCAACCCGCTGCTGAACATGCTGATCCCGGTGGTCGCGGCGCTGATCGCGCTCGTTGCGGCTCTGGCCGGCTACACGATGGTCAAGTTCTTCGGCGTCGTCTTCCTCGGCCAGCCGCGCGAGGACAAGCTCGCCAAGGCGCGCGACGCCGGACGGTGGGAGCGCGCCGGCATGCTGTGGCTGGCCGCGGGCTGCATTGCGCTGGGCCTGCTGCCGGTGCAGTTCGTCGCGCTCATCGATCCGGTCACGCGCCAGCTCGTCGGCGTCGGCCTGGGAAACGCGGCCCAAGGCGGCGGCTGGCTGCTCGCGCCCAACGGCATCGAACGTGCGAGCTACGGACCGGTCATCTTCCTGCTCGGCGTCGCCGCGAGCTTCGCGTTCGCGTTCCTGATCGTGCGCCGCTTCTATCACGGGCGGCTGCGCCGCGCTCCGGCATGGGACTGCGGCTACCGCTGGCAGACGGCGCGGATGCAGGACACCGCCGAAGGCTTCGGCCAGCCGATCCGCCAGATATTCGAGCCGTTCTTCGTCATGACGCGCGAGCTGCCTACACCGTTCGACACCCAGCCGCGTTACCGCGTCACCGTCGCGGACCACTTCTGGGGCTGGATCTACCTGCCCGTCGTCGCGCTCGCCGAGCGCATCGCGCGGCTGTTCGGCCTGCTGCAGCAGGGGCGCATCGCGATCTACCTGCTCTACAGCTTCCTCACGCTCGTGGTCACGCTGCTGGCGGTCAAGCGATGAAGCCTCTCTTCCCTCGCGCATCGAGGAACGCGGCATGACGTTGGCCAGCTTCCTCTCGCAGCTGCTCGAGATCGTCGTCGCGCTTGCGCTCGCGCCGCTGCTCACCGGCTGGGTCAGCCAGTGGCGCGCATGGCTGCAGAACAAGTCGGCGCCGAGTCTGCTCCAGCCGTACCGGCTGCTGCACAAGCTGTTCAACAAGGAGTCCGTGCTGGCCGAGCACGCGTCGCCGCTGTTCCGCGGCGCGCCCTACATCGTATTTGGCTGCATGACGCTGGCCTGCGCGATCGTTCCAACGCTGTCGACCGACCTGCCGCTGTCGCCCGCCGCCGACGCGATCGCGCTGGTCGGCCTGTTTGCGCTGGCGCGGGTCTTCATCTCGCTCGCGGCGATGGACATCGGCACTGCCTTCGGCACGCTGGGGGCGCGGCGCGAGATGCTGATCGGCTTCCTCGCCGAACCCGCACTGCTGATCGTGCTGTTCTCGGCGTCGCTGATCTCCAAATCGACGTCGCTGACGACGATCGTCGACACGCTCGGACACCGCGAACTCATGGTCTACCCGGGCCTGGCGCTCGCCGCCGTCGCGTTCACGATGGTCGCGCTGGCCGAGAACGCGCGCGTGCCTGTGGACAACCCGGCGACGCACCTCGAGCTGACGATGATCCACGAGGCACTCATCCTCGAATACTCGGGCCGCCACCTGGCACTGATCGAATGGGCAGCGAGCCTGAAGCTGTTCGCCTACGCCTGCATCGGCCTGGCGCTCTTCTTCCCCTGGGGCGTGGCCGAGGCCGGCGAGCCGCTCGTGATGCTGCTCGCGCTGCCGGCGCTCGTCGCGAAGCTCGCCGTTGGGGGCGCCGGACTCGCGGTACTTGAGACGCTGAGCGCGAAGATGCGCATCTTTCGCGTGCCCGAATACCTGGCGACGGCGTTCCTGCTCGCCGTGATCGGCATGCTCGTGCACATCCTGCTCGCGGCATGACATGACTGCCCCCAAGCTCGCTTCGTTGGCTCCGGCCGGCGCTTTGCGCTTTGACTTCGCTACGCGAAGTCAGCCTCGCCGCAACGGCCATGCGGCCGTTGTCGCGCCCCTCCGAGGGGGAGCTCAGGCGGCTAGGGAGCGGCCCGGCGCCGCCTGAGATGAACGAGCTCCTCGCCCAGTTCATCAACCTGCTCGGCGCGCTGCTGCTGATGCTCGCCTTCGCGATGATCTCGCAGCGGCGCATCCTGTCGCTGATCGCGCTGTTCACGATGCAAGGCGCGACGCTCGTGCTGTCGACGATCGTCGTCGGCTACGTGACCGACCAGCCGCACCTGTACGTGTCGGCCGGCATCACGTTCGCGCTGAAGGTGGTGCTGATTCCGCTGCTGCTGCACCGCGTGATCGCCCGGCTCGACATCCGCTGGGACGTCGAGACGCTGTTCAACATCCCGACGACGATGCTGATCGGCATCCTGGTCGTGATCATCGCCTTCAACCTCGCGCTGCCGATCGCCAAGCTGTCGACCTCGCTCACGCGCGGCACGCTGGGCATCGCCCTGGCCTGCGTGCTGCTGTCGTTCCTGATGATGATCACGCGCGCGAAGGCGGTGCCGCAGGTGATCGGCTTCCTGTCGATGGAGAACGGCCTGTTCTTCGCCGCGACTTCGGCGACCTACGGCATGCCGATGGTGGTCGAGCTCGGTATCGCTCTGGACGTGCTGATCGGCGTGCTGATCCTCGGCGTGTTCATCTTCCAGATCCGCGAGCAGTTCGACAGCCTGGACATCCGGCATCTCGAGCAGTTGAAGGAAGACTAGCGTGCACGCACTGCTCTTCGTCCTCGGCATCCCGCTCACTGGCGGGCTGGTGCTGGCGCTCGTGGGCCACCGCGACGCGGCGCGCGACGTCAACGTCGCGTTCAGCGCGGGTACGTTCCTCGCTGCCTGCGTGCTCACCGCGCAGGTCGTCGCCGACGGCCCGCAGTTCGTCTGGGAGCGCGAGTTCTTCATCGATGCGCTGAACGTGTTCCTGGTCGCGCTGACCGCCTTCGTCGGGTTGACCACGGCGATCTTCTCGCGCCCCTACATGCGCATCGAGCGCGACCGCGGCAAGATGACGCCGCCGCGCCTGCGGCTGTACCACAGCATGTACCAGCTCTTCAGCTTCACGATGCTGCTCGCGCTGATGACGAACAACCTCGGCATCCTGTGGGTGGCGATGGAGGCGGCGACGCTCACGACCGTGCTGCTCGTCAGCGTCTACCGCACTGCGGCGAGCCTGGAGGCGGCGTGGAAGTACTTCATCCTCTGCGGTGTCGGCATCGCACAGGCGCTGTTCGGCACCGTGCTGATCTACATGGCGGCGGAGAAGGTCCTGGGCGCGGAAGGCGGTGCGCTGCTGTGGACCAACCTCAACGCGGTGAAGGCGCAGCTCGACCCCGACATCGTCACCCTGGCGTTCGCGTTCCTGTTCATCGGCTACGGCACCAAGGTCGGGCTGGTGCCGCTGCACAACTGGCTGCCAGACGCGCATGCCGAGGGTCCGACACCCGTCTCGGCGGTGCTTTCGGGCCTGCTGCTCAACGTGGCGCTGTACGCGGTGCTGCGCTGCAAGGTGCTCGCCGACGGCGCGCTGCACGGCAACCTGCCCGGTCGGCTGATGATGGGCTTCGGCATCGTGTCTGTCGTGGCCGCGGTGTTCTTCCTGATCCGACAGAAGGATGCGAAGCGGATGTTCGCCTACTCGTCGATCGAACACATGGGGCTGATGACGTTCGCCTTCGGCGTCGGCGGGCCTATCGCCACCTACGCCGGACTGCTGCACATGACGGTCCACTCGCTCGTCAAGTCCGCGATCTTCTTCGCCGTCGGGCACGCGACGCAGAAGGCCGGCACGCAAATCATGGACGAGATCCGGGGCCTGATTCGGGTCAGCCCGACGGTCGGCTGGGGGCTGATGCTCGCCACGTTGGCGATCCTCGGCTCGCCACCGTTCGGTGTCTTCGCGAGCGAGTTCCTGATCATCACCACCGCGATGCGCGAACAACCCTGGGCCACGCCGCTGCTGCTGATCTCGCTCGGCGTCGCGTTCGCCGCGGTGTTCGCACGCGTGCAGCCGATGGTCTTCGGCGACACCTCGGTGCGCCCGCTGCCGCACCCGCCGGCGCTGATCCCGGTGTTCGTCCACCTCGGGCTCGGCCTGATGCTCGGCATCTACATTCCGCCCTACCTCGACGCGTGGTACCGCCAGGCGGCACAGATGCTCGGAGGTTGATCGATGCGACTTGCGGGACTCGCCTTCGACCTTGACGCCCTGGCCGCTCCGCTGCCGATGGCGCGCACGACGGTGGACGCTGCGCAGTGGCAGGCCGCCGCCGCTGCCGTGGCGCAGTCGGGTGGGCGGCTCGTATCGCTCTGGGGCAGCGACCGCCGCGGCGGCGAAACGGGCGCGCTCGTGGTCTCGGTCGCCTACGCGCTTCGCGACGGGCTGGCCTGGCTCGATCTGGCACTGCCCGAGACAGCGCCGCGATACCCCGACCTCTCGGCGCTGTTCCCGAGCGCGCTTCGCATGCAGCGCGCCACGGCCGACCTGATGGGCATCGACACCGAGGGTGCGGGCGATCGCCGGCCGTGGCTCGACCACGGCGCGTGGCCGGCCGGCTTCCTGCCGCTACGGCACGATTCGAAGTACGGAGAGTCAGCCCCGCGCGCTGAGGCCGCCGACTACGCCTTCGTTCGCGTCGAGGGCGACGGGGTGCACGAGATCCCGGTCGGGCCGGTGCACGCCGGAATCATCGAGCCGGGGCACTTCCGCTTCTCGGTCGTCGGCGAAAAGGTGCTGCGCCTCGAACAGCGGCTGGGCTACACGCACAAGGGCATTGAGCGCCGTTTCACCGAACTCGATCCGCTCGAAGCACACCGGCTGGCGGGGCGCGTGTCGGGCGATTCGACGGTCGCGTTCGCCTGGGCGTACTGCATGGCGCTCGAATCGGCCGTCGGCAGCACCGTGCCGGAGCGTGCGAACGCGTTGCGGGCATTGATGCTCGAGCGCGAGCGCGTCGCAAACCACCTGGGTGACCTGGGCGCACTCGCGAACGACGCGGCACTCGCGTTCGGACTGGCACAGTTCTCGCGCCTGCGCGAAGACTGGTTGCGCCTGTCGCGCGACGCGTTCGGGCACCGTCTGCTGATGGACTGCGTGCTGCCCGGCGGCGTCACCGCGGAACCCGGCGCCGCGGCGTTGCAACGGATGCGCGTGCAGTGCAACGCGATCGAGACCGAGGCGCGCGCGCTGCTCGCCGTCTACGAGGAACACGCCGGCCTGCAGGACCGCTTCATGACGACCGGCCGCGTCACGCCCGAGCTCGCCGCCCAGCTCGGCCTCACCGGCCTTGCCGGCCGCGCGAGCGGCCAGGCCAGCGACCTGCGCTGCGATCACCACTGGCCGCCCTACGACGCGCTCGAGGTGCGAATGGCGACCCGTCGCGAGGGCGACGTCGCGGCTCGAGTCGCGGTCCGCTTCGATGAGCTCTTCGAGTCACTGCGCCTCATCCGCGCCCTCTGCGCGCGGATGCCGGCGGGCGCGTCGCGCACCCCGCTCGCGTTGCCTGCGCAAGCCGCTTTCGGCGCCGGTTGGGTCGAGGGCTGGCGCGGCGAGGTGTTCGTGGCGCTGGAGCTCGATGCCAGCGCGAGCATCCGCCGCTGCCACTGCCACGATCCATCGTGGCACAACTGGCCGGTGCTCGAACACGCGGTGATCGGCAACATCGTCCCCGACTTTCCGCTCATCAACAAGTCGTTCAACCTCAGCTACTCGGGGCAGGACCTTTGAGATGTGGAAAGTCCTGAAGCAGATCGGCCGCAACGGCATCCGCACCGAACCGGCGCCGCAGTTCGACGACGCGCTACGCGTCGCCGCCGAGCAGATCCAGCGCGAGATCCTCGACATACTCGGCCAGGCACTCGCGATCCGCCAGGTCGACGCCGGCTCGTGCAACGGCTGCGAGCTCGAGATCCACGCGCTGGGCAACCCGTACTACAACATCGAGGGCCTGGGCATCCGCTTCGTCGCCAGCCCGCGCCACGCCGACATGCTGCTCGTCACCGGACCCGTTTCGCGCCACATGGAGACGGCACTGCGCCGCAGCTACGACGCGACGCCTGCGCCCAAGGTCGTCGTCGCGGTCGGCGATTGCGGCTGCAACGGCGGCATCTTCGGCCAGAGCTACGCGAGCTGTGGCGGCGTCGCGAGCGTGATCCCGGTCGACGTCGCCGTCGGCGGCTGCCCGCCGGCGCCGATCGAGATCCTGCGCGCGATCCTGACCGCGGTTCGGCGCGGCCGGCAACGGCAACCGAGCAGCGCAGACCACGCGGCCGGAAGAGAGCCGGAAAACGCCCGAGCCGGAAGCGGCAACTGAGTCTGCCCACCCGGTCGATCGCGAGCCCGTGCCCCCAGCGAAACGCAACTCGCGGGCTCAGCGGCCCTTCCAGAACGGCTCGCAGCGCGCGAAGCGCTTCAGCGCCGCGACACTCTCGGCTGCGAGCACGTCGCGACGCGCGGTCAGCCAGCCGATGGCGAACCAGGCACGTTGATCGTCGCCGACCGCGCTGCGGTAGGTTGCAAGCGCGACGCACAGATCGTTGTAGCGGCCGAGGCTCTCCTGCGCCGGCGCCAGCATCTTCAGGTAGCGGGCGACCGCCCCGCCCTTGTACAGCGAGGCGGCAAACTCCGCCGCGTAGCGCAGCTGCTTGACGCGCTTGCGCAGCGTGTGGCGCGCCACGTCGTCCAGTTCCGCATACCGGCTGCCCGCGTGCAGGACACGGCGATGCCAACGCTGCAGGCGATCGGCCATGGCCTCGGCCAGTGGCGGCCGCACCGCGTCGCCAGCCGCCGCGTCGGCTTCCATGCCTGACGCCACGTCCGGAGGAAGAAGCGCTGGCGCTGCCGGGCCACGGGTCTGCCACGCCAGCAGATCGAGCAGCAGCAGCGTCGCCTCGGCCTTGCGCAGCCACTCGGTCGGTGTCGGCACGTCGGGCGCCGGGGGCAGTTCGAACAGCGGCGCTCCGGCCTCGCGCAGCGCCGGCAGCAGCGACGCCGCCAGCACGTCGCGGTCGCGCGACACGCCAAGCTGCCGGAACAGCGTGCCCAGTCGCTCGGCCCAGGCTGGATCAACGGGCGTCGTCCAGCCGTCGAAGAAGCGCAGCGCCGAGCGCAAGCGCCGCAGTCCGACGCGCAACTGGTGCACCTGCTCGTCGCTGTACGCGCCGTCGGCGACCTCGCTCGCGTTGGGCAGGATCTGCCTCAAGCAGTTGGCCAGCACCGCGTGCAACGCGGCATCGCCGCTCATCGTTGGCGCGAGCCGGACCGCACTCGCCTTGACGACCGGGCCGAGCGTTGCGGCGCGAGCCAGTCGCTCGCCGCGCTCGGCCTTGCTGCGCACGTCGAGCCACAGGCCGTACCGGCGCACCCAGCGGCGCGCCACGTCGATCACCGCGCCAGGCCGGCCGCGGACGAGCTCGATCTCCAGCTCGCACACCGGGCAGCGGCGCTCGGCCGCGATGATCTCGCCGCTGTCGAACGCGAGTTCGACCGTTCCTGCCTTGGCTCGCAGCGTGCGCGAACGGCGCCGGATGTCGGTGCGGTACTGCGGCACGAGTCGCTGCGCAGCGCGCTCGCCATCGCGCGCGCCGAGCGCGGCGGCGAGCAGACTACCGGGCACCGTCCCCGCGTGGCGCAGCGGATCCGCCACCGGCACGGTACCGGCGGGAACGCCTGTTGGGCCGACCAGGGGCACGTTGTGCTCGAGCCGCTGCATCGCATCCGGCCCCGCCACCTTGAGCGTCTGCACCCAGCGCCGGCCCTCCTTGCGCAGCCGCAGTGCCATGCCTGCGGCGGCCAGGCAGCCATCGGGCGTGTCGAGGTAGATCGCCTGAAGGCGAGTACGCAGCGAACCCGCGCCGTCGACCGCAGCATCGACTCCGGGGCGCGACGCCTCGGGCACGTGGAACTTCAGCTCGATCTCGAACATCGTGGGTAGTGCCAGGAGTGACTGCGGTCTGCAGAACGATCTTCGCACGCGGCGGATGCCAGCGCCTCCCGCGCCGACGCCGACGGGCGGTTCACCCGGCGGTCAGCGGCCGCTCAGCGCCAGGCGCATCGTGTCGGCCAGAATGACCAGGCGCGCCACGCCCTTGCGCTGTCGGCCACTGGCTGACCAGCGCTGGAACGGCGACGCGAGCCGCGCCAGCGCGGCGACCCACGGCAGAGCGCGCGCCAGGGCCTCGCGCACCTGCGGGTCGGGGTTCGCGGCAAAGTAGGCGTCGACGAGCCGCGGCAACAGCACGCGCGCTTCGGCCTCGAAGATCGGGCCGGCGAGCGAGACCGAGTTGACGAAGAGAACGACGTCGAGCGCCTGCGCCGCGGGCAGCGGCACCAGTTCACCGAAGTTCTCTTCGAAGTCGATGCGGAAGGTCTGGCCGCCGCGGATTGTCAGGTTCTTGATTTGCGCTGCCCCGTGCCACTGCCCGGCGCGATGAAAGGCGCCGAGTTCATCGGCGAGCCGCCGCAACTCGGGCTGCCGTGTCTCGGCCGACCAGCCTTCGAGCAACGTCGCGACCGTCTCGCCGCAGTGTTCGAGCAGCAGGTACCCCGCTCCGCGGTGCACGACGCGCGGCACGCGCACGCCGGTCATGGCGAGCGACGCGAGCCGGCGTCCTTCATAGCCGACGCTGGAGGCCGCATCCGATAGCAACAGCGTTCGCATCGGAAGCGCCTGACCGGTAACGCGCTTGACCAACCAGCGCAGCAAGAGCGCCTGCGAGAGCCGGCGCGACCGGTCGGCCAGCCGCTTGGCGACGTAGCGCTCGCCGTCTCGTTCGATGACCACGGTCCGCTCGGCAGTGGCTGCGAGCGCGGCTTGCGCGGCGGCGACGAGCGATGCGGCGGCGGGGGGTGTCGTTGGGGCGGAGACGGGCATCGGCTCGAGGCGACGGCGGCGACGCCTGCCGCGGCAGCGCGCATTATCGGCCGTCGCCTTGCGCAGGCTCGATCGCATCGCCCACCGCGCAGTGCCGACGGATGCTGACCCGGCGCGTCGGCGATCGCCCCTGTGCCCACGAATTGCATGCTCCGCATCGGCTGCCCAGGCAACGCGCCGCTAAAATCGTCGGTCCCACCGCATCGCCCTCGCAAGCGTAGACACCATGCCTCTGTTCTGGAAGCCGTACAAGTCGGACGTCACCTTGTTCATCGAGCAACTCAAGGCGAAGAAGCCCACGCTAGAGGGCGAACAGCGCGAAGGCCGCGCGCTGTTGTGGGACCGCGCAATCGACCGCGAGGCGCAGGCCGGGTATCGCGAGGCCCGGGTACCGCAAAGGCCCTACGTATACCAGAGCGAGGCCGACTGAAGCCGCGCCCGTGATCGACGACATGCTGGCACCCGAGGTGCCCGAGCTGCCCGCGCCCGGCGCTGCCTCGGTGGACAACGAGGGCGTGCCCGAGGCCGTCGATCAGATCGCGCTCGCGCGCCTGTACGGAGAGCCGCTGTTCGCGCTGCCGACCGACCTCTACATCCCGCCCGACGCGCTCGAGGTCTTCCTCGAAGCGTTCGAGGGCCCGCTGGACCTGCTGCTTTACCTGATCCGGCGCCAGAACTTCAACATCCTCGACATCCCTCTGGCCGACGTGACGCGGCAGTACCTGGCCTATGTCGAGCAGATTCGCAAGCGCAACCTCGAACTCGCCGCCGAATACCTGTTGATGGCGGCGATGCTGATCGAGATCAAGTCTCGCATGCTGCTGCCGCCGCGCAAGAGCGCCGAAGGCGCTGAGCCCGAAGACCCGCGCGCCGAGTTGGTGCGCCGGCTGCTCGAGTACGAGAAGATGAAGCTCGCGGCGGCGCGACTCGACGCACTGCCGCTGCTGGGGCGAGACTTCCTGCGCGCGCAGGTGGCGACCGTGCAGTCGCTGCAGCCGCGCCGGCCCGAGGTCCACCCGGACGATCTGCGCGCCGCGTGGCACGACATCCTGCGCCGCGCGAGACTCAACCAGCACCACACTATCACGCGCGAGCAGCTGAGCGTGCGCGAGCACATGAGCATCGTGATGCGCCGCCTGCAGGGCCGCCGCTTCGCGATCTTCGAGGAACTGTTCGACGCTCACCGCGGCACGCAGGTGGTGGTGGTGACGTTCATCGCGCTGCTCGAACTCTCGCGCGAACACCTGCTCGAAGTCACGCAGGCGGAAGCGTTCGCGCCGATCTACGTTCGGCTTACCTACCAGCCGACCTGAACAGCGCGGTCCGGGTTGGCGCCCGCGTGACAACGCGGCGGCGGTGCGACCCGGCAACCGTCGGTTCGCTATCGCCCGCCGAGCTTGAAGCCGATCATCGCGCGCAAACTGCCGGGCACCACCGGCTTGATCAAGATATGAAGGTCGCCCTGCTCGGTTTCGGTCTCGATCCCGCTGATCGTGCTACCGGTGACCGCGGTCGCCGGCAGCGCCCGGCCGAACGCCTCGCGCAACGCGTTGATCGCCTCGACGCCAGTGCGGCCACCCTCGAGCCGGTAGTCGACAAGCAGCAGCTGCGGCCTTGACACGCCGCCCGCGCACTCGCGCGCCCATTGCGTTGCCGCAGCGAGGCTCTCGAAGCTCTCCCCCTGCGCGCCCCAACCCGCGAGAAGCACTTGCAGACCGCCGCGCATCGCAGGCTCGTCCTCCACCACGACGATCAACTTGCCGCCCCGGGGTGGGACCGTGTGCGATCCGCGCTGGCGTGGCTCGGCTCGCCGCAAACGCCGGTCTTCCCACGGGCAGTTCGAGCGTGAACACGCTGCCGCGGCCGCGCACTGAGCACAGGCTCAGCGGCTCGTCCATCAGCGCGGCCAGGCGCCTGACGATCGCCAGCCCAAGGCCGAGGCCCTTGGTCTGCCCCGGAAGCGGTGCCGCGTTTCCCGGCACTTGGTAGAAATCCTCGAAGATGCCTTGCTGTTCGGAATCGCTGATTCCCGACCCGGTATCCCACACCTGCGGCCGCAGCCGCGCGCCACGCCGGCGGCACCCGACGAGTGCGCTGGCGTCTTCGGTGTGCCGGATCGCGTTGGCGACCAGATTGCGCAGGATGCGCTCGACAAGAAAAGGATCCGCATGCACGTGGTGATTTCCGCCGCGAAAGCGCAGCGCTAGACCCTTCTCGAACGCGATCGGCTCGAAATGCATGCGCAGCTTGCGGTAGATCTCGGCCCGCGCGAAATCGACCGGCCTGACCTCGACCCCAACACTGTCTATGCGCGTGATGTCGAGTAGTTCCGAGAACGGGCCCTCGAGCGCATCGACCGAGGCGTTGATGCTGTTGGCAAGCTCGATCACGCCGGCGTCGTGGCTGCGCCGGCGCAGCGCCTCGGCGAATAGGCCTACCGCATGCGGCGGCTGAGGTCGTGGCTCGCGGCGGCGAAGAAGCGCGTCTTCGCGCGGCTGGCGACTTCGGCCTCGAGGCGGGCCCGGTCGGACAACGCCTTCTCGGCGCGCAACTGCTCCATCAGCGCCTCGGTGCCTGCCTGCAGCCGGCTCAGGTTGCCGAACGCGTTGCGGTAGTTGCGCCCGAGCAGCACGGTCATCGCCATTGCGACGAGCATCACGAACGCGGTCTGGGCGCCGAGTGCCGCGTGATGAAGCGCGACGCGCGCGATCGCCGGCAGGTACACCAGGCCGACGAAGCCGAGGTGGAGCGCGAACTGCGGCGCGGGAATCGGAACGCTGGCGACGTAGAACGTATAGACGACGAGGATCAGCGTGATCTGCTGCAGCGCGTTGCCGAAGGGGTAGAAACTCCACGCTGCCCAGCCCCACATCGCCGCCGTCGCCGGCGTTCCGGTGATCCAGGTTCCCAGGCGCGCCCGCAGCGCGGCAGCCGTGTCAGCTTCGCCGCGCGAGACATGCCAGGCGAGCGCCGTTCGCAGCACCCAGGGTACAGCAAAGAGGCCACCCCAAGCCAGGCGCAAGCGCTACGGCGCGGCGTCGGCGAACACAAGTTCGACCAGCACCGCACCGACTGCGTGGCCCTAGAGCGAAGTCGGGTTGTACGCGAACATCGCGCCCCTGGTCGAGCAGCAGCGCGAAAGCCTCGGCGTCGCAACCCTGCCGCGCAGCCACCCGCGGTCCGGGCGCGACGGGCGTCATCTCACCGCAGCGTGCTCGGCCGCCAGGCCGGCGCGCCGCCCTGCTCCTGCGTCATCTGGCTCACCGCCAGCACCGCCTGCGTGCGCGAGGTCACATTGAGCGCACGCAGCACCGCGGCCACATGGTCCTTCACCGTCTCGACCGAAAGCCCCAGTTCGCGCGCGATCAGCTTGTTGGGCTTGCCCTGCAGCAGCAGGCCGAGCACGTCGGTCTGGCGCGGCGTGAGTCCGATCGTCGCCAGCGACGGCTGCGCCTGCGGCTCGCCGCTCTCGGCCTGCTCGCGCACGATCGCGAGGTAGCTCGGGACGGTATCGCCCTCGGGCTTGGGCCCCGGGCGCTCCGAACCGAGGGTCATCGGCGGCACGTAGATGCCGCCCTGCATCACCAGGTTCAGCGCTTCGAACAAGGTCTCGTTGCTCGCGCGCTTGGGCACGAAGCCCATCGCGCCGAGGTCGATCGCGCGAATCACGTCGCTCGTGCGATCCGACGCCGACACGATCACAACCGGCAATCCGGGATAGCCTGCGCGCAGCTCGACGAGCACTTCGAAGCCGTTGGCGTCCCCGAGCTGCAGGTCGAGCAGGACGAGGTCGAAGTCGTTGCTTGCCCTTAGCGCGGCGCGCGCCTCTCGCGCGCTTGCCGCGCCGACGACCTCGACGTCGTCACCCAGACCGCGGATCACGGACTGCAACGCAGACAGGATCAGCGGATGGTCGTCAACCAGCAACACCTTCATCGTCGTGCCCTCTGCGAGCCGGATGCGAACGCAGCACCCTTGAGCGGGGATCGTAGCTCATGGGCGAGCCCTGCAGCGCCATCCGCAGCGCAAACGCCGGTGCGCTCAAACGTAGCGCCGCGATACCGACTCGGCGATGCACACCGGCTTGGCCGAGCCTTCGCGCTCCATCGTGACTTCCATCGTGATCTGCGCGCCGCCTTCGATCGGCTCGTAGGCGAGCAGCTTGAAGCGCCCGCGCAGACGGCTGCCCACCGGCACCGGCGCCATGAAGCGGACCCGGTTCAATCCGTAGTTCACGCCCATGCGAATGTCGTTCAGCGCAAACGCGCTCGCCGCCATCTCGGGCAGCAGCGACAGCGTCAGGAAGCCGTGCGCGACGGTCGTGCCGAACGGCCCGGCCGCGGCGCGGGCGGGGTCGACGTGGATCCACTGGTGGTCGCCGGTCGCGTCGGCAAAGAGATCGATCCGGTGCTGGTCGATCGTGATCCAGTCGCTGTCGGCCACGTGCTGGCCGACCAGCGGCCGCAGATCGGCGAGTCTGTCGAAGCTTCGCATGGCCTTGCTTCAGCCGCCGGCCCGCGCGCTGGAGTGTGTTTGCGCCTCGGTCCACTGGATGAGCGGCTGCCATTGCTCGAGATCGCGTTCGACGCGCGACGGCGCCACGTCCCACAACGTGAGGCCTCGCGCTGCCAGATGGACGTAGTTCTGGGTGTCGCGCAGGTAGCCGAGCACCGGCACACCGAGCTGGCCCAGAAAGGTTCGCAACTGTTCGGCCGAAATCGTGCCTTCGCGCACGCGCATCCCCACCACTGCGACCTGCACCTTGCTGCCACGCTGGCGTTCCTGCAACTGGCGCACGAAGTCGTGCGTCGCACGGATGTCGAAGATGCTCGGTTGCAGCGGCACGAGCACTCGATCGGCGAGCTTCATCACCTCGTCGAGTCGCTTGCCGTGCAGGCCGGCCGGCGTATCGAGCACCGCGTGCGTGGTTCCCTTGGGCGGCCGCACGACGTCGCCGTGCTGCGCCTGCCAGGTAGCAATCTGCGGCACGCCGGCCGGCCGCAGCGCGAGCCAACCGCGTGACGACTGCTGGCGGTCGACGTCGCCCAGCATCACTGCGTGGCCCTGGCGTGCCAGGTAGCCCGCCAGGTTGGTCGCTAACGTGCTCTTGCCGACCCCGCCCTTGGGGTTGGCCACCATGATCACCGGCATGAACGTCTCCTCGGTTTTGCGGGTATGGTAGCGGCGCCCGCGACCCGGGCCAATCCGTGTCGACACCGGACCCGTTCTCCCCGCCGCAATCCATGGCCGACGTCCTCGTACTCGCAGCGCACCCGCACATCGAATCGTCGCGCGTGAACCGCGCGCTGAGGCAAGCTGCGTCCGCCCTCGGAGCACCCCACGTCGAGGTGCGCGATCTCTACGCGCTCTATCCCGACTACGTGATCGACATCGAGGCCGAGCAGGCCGCGCTGGCACGCGCCCGGCTCGTCGTCTGGCAGCACCCGATCCACTGGTACAGCATGCCTTCGCTGATGAAACTCTGGGTTGACGACGTGCTCGCCTTCGGCTGGGCCTACGGTCCCGGCGGCACGGCGATGAAGGGACGGGACCTGTGGCTCGTCGCCTCGACCGGCGGGCCCGAGGACTCGTACCACCCCGACAGCTACAACCGCTACTTCTTCGATGCCTTCCTGCCCCCCTACGAACAGACGGCGACGCTGTGCGGGATGCGCTTCCTGCCGCCGCTGGTGCTGCATGGTGCGCACCGCGTCAGTGACGCCGATCTGGCGCGCCACACCGAGGGCTACGCCTCGCGCCTGCTGAGCTATCCGCACTGGCCCGAGCTGGTCGAGCTCGACCTGCCGCAGGCGTGCGTCGTCCCCGTCGAAGCGCGGCCCGAGGAGGACTGACGATGGGCCACGGCAACTGGCTCACGAGCAGCCTGATCTACCTCGCCGCAGCGGTGATCGCGGTGCCGCTGGCGCGGCTCGCCGGCCTCGGCTCGATCATCGGCTACCTCGTGGCCGGCATCGCGATCGGGCCGTGGGGCCTGGCGCTGGTGACCGACGCGCGGCAGATCCTCGGGTTCGCCGAGTTCGGCGTCGTGCTGATGCTGTTCCTGGTCGGGCTCGAGCTCGAGCCGCACCGGCTGTGGTCGCTGCGCAAGCCGATCTTCGGCTGGGGCAGCGTGCAATTGCTCGGATCGGCGGCGTTGCTCTTCGGCGTTGCGTCCCTGGCAGGCGTCGCCTGGCAGCTCGCGCTGGTGGCGGCGCTGGGCCTGGCGATGTCGTCCACCGCCATCGGCCTCGGCGTGCTGGCCGAGCGCAACCTGATGGCCACCACCTCGGGCCAGAGCGTGCTCAGCGTCGCGCTGCTGCAGGACGTGGCGGCGATCCCGATCCTGGCCCTGGTCCCCTTGCTGGTGACTGCCGAGGTCCGTGCGAGCGGCGGCGGCTGGATGGGCGCGGCCAAGGTCGTGGCCGTGATCGCGGCGATCGTCCTCGGCGGCAGGCTGCTGCTGCGCCCCGCGCTGCGCTGGATCGCGCGCAGCAAGACGCCCGAGATCTTCACCGCCGCCTCGTTGCTGCTGGTCGTCGCGACAGCCGCGCTGATGCAGGCGGTCGGCCTGTCGATGGCGCTTGGCGCGTTCCTCGCCGGCGTCCTGCTCGCCGAGAGCGAATACCGGCGAGAGCTCGAGACTGACATCGAGCCGTTCAAGGGCCTGCTGCTAGGCCTCTTCTTCATCGCCGTCGGCATGGCGATCGACTTCGCGGTCGTGCTCGAGAGGCCGCTGGTAATCGCCGCCGTCGTGCTCGGCTTCCTCCTCGTCAAGGCCGGCGTGCTGTGGGCGATGGCACGCCTGATGCCGCTGCCGCTACCCGAGCGGCCGGTGTTCATCATCCTGCTCGCGCAGGGCGGGGAATTCGGCTTCGTCGTCTTCCAGTCGGCCGCCGGCGCCGGCGTGATCGCGCAGCCGATGGCGTCGCTGCTCGTCGCGGCGGTGGCGATCTCGATGCTTCTGACGCCGCTGCTGCTGGTGGCCGCCGACCGCTGGTGGATACCCCTGCTTGCCCGCGGCAAGCGCAGCGAGATGGCCGAGATCAGCGAGTCTCAGAGCGCGCCGGTGATTGTCGCCGGCTTCGGCCGCTACGGCCAGGTGGTGAGCCGCATGCTGCATGCCAACGGCATCACGCCGACCGTGCTCGACCACGACGCCGAGCAGATCGAGGCGCTGCGCAAGTTCGGCTGGCGCGTGTTCTACGGCGACGCGACACGGCTCGACCTGCTGCGCACCGCCGGCGCGGCGAGCGCACGCGTGCTCGTGCTCGCGATCGACGACGTCGAACAGAGCCTGAAGGTCGCCGAGCTGGTGCGCGAGCACTTCCCGCAGCTCGCGATCGTGGCCCGCGCGCGCAACGTTCAGCACTACTTCAAGTTGCGCGAACTCGGCGTCGAACTCGTCGAGCGCGAAACGCTGGACTCGTCGCTGATGAGCGCGCGCAGCGTGCTCGGGCTGCTCGGCTGGGAGCCGCACCATGCACGCACGCTGGCGATGCGCTTTCGTCGCCACACGATCAGACAGCTCGAGGAAATGCTGCCGCACCTCAAGGACGAGGCGCGTTTCATCGCGATGGCCAAGCAGGGGCGGCAGCAGCTCGAAGAACTCTTCGCACAGGAGCGCCAGAGTGTGCAACGCTCCCGCCACCAGGGCTGGAGCGACAAACCGTCTGACGAGACCTGACAGCGCTCAAGCGCCTGAGCGCAGCGCGTCTCGCAGTAGCTTGGTGCCGGTCAGCAGCATTCCCGCGCAAGCGAAGCGCAGCAACCGGGTCCACCCGAGGGGGAGGCCGGCGGTCAGGCGATCCGGCAGGCTTCGTCGAAGGCGAGCCGCGGGCTGCGCGGGAACACCTTGGCCGGGTCGCCACGGCCAAGGTTGCAGACGAAGTTGGTCTTGACCGTCGTGCCGGCCCAGAACGCGGCGTCGAGCTTGGCCGCGTCGAACCCGCTCATCGGCCCGCAATCGAGCCCGAGCGCCCGCGCGGCCATGATCAGGTAGCCGCCCTGCAGGCTCGAATTGCGAAACGCGGTCGCCTCGATCAGTGGCTGCTTGCCTTCGAACCAAGGCTTCGCGTCGGCGTGCGGAAGAAGCCTGGGCAATTGCTCGTAGAACGCCATGTCCATACCGACGATCGCAGTCACCGGCGCAGAACGGGTCTTCTCGACGTTGCCGGGGTTCATGCATTCGAGCAACCGCGCCTTGGCCTCGGGCGACCTGACGAAGATGAACCGCGCCGGCGAACAGTTGGCCGAGGTCGGGCCCCACTTCATCATGTCGTAGAGCTGGCGCAGCGTGGCGTCGGCAATCGGCTGGTCGAAAAAACCGTTCTGCGTGCGGGCGTGGTCGAAGAGCTGTTCGGTCGTGATGTTCATGTCCGTGGGTCGATCGGAAAGGGGTTGCGGCGACGGCGACAATTGTCGGATGTTTGCCCCGTCCCAGAACGACGTCAGGCGATTCTTCTGTGAGGTCGCCGCGCGGCGGCGCGGCGAATTGCCGCTGACGCCGTTGCAGAACCTGGCCGCGCAGTGGATCGCCGAGCATCCCGAGTACGCGTCCGATCTCGCCGACGCCGACGCCGCGCTGGCGGCGGCGTTCGCGGTCGAAGACGGCCGCGCCAACCCGTTCCTGCACCTGTCGATGCACCTGTCGATCAGCGAGCAACTGAGCATCGACCAGCCGCGCGGCATCCGCGCAGCGTTCGAGAGGATCGCCGCCCGGCGCGGTTCGGCGCACGAGGCACAGCACGAGGTGATGGAATGCCTGGGCGAGATGCTGTGGGCGTCACAGCGCAGCGGGTTGCCGCCCGATGGCGAGGTCTACCTGGATTGCCTGCGCAGGCGCGCAGCATGAACACCGCACAACCGAAGAACCCGCTGCACGGCGTCACGCTCGAGCGCATGCTGACCGATCTGGTCGCGCACTACGGCTGGCCAGCGCTCGGCGAGCAGGTCGACATCCGCTGCTTCCAGAGCGACCCGAGCATCGCGTCGAGCCTGAAGTTCCTGCGCCGCACGCCGTGGGCGCGACAGCAGGTCGAGAGCCTGTACCTGTTCATACTGCGCGACGCGGCGCGGCGATCACGCGCCGATCGGTCGCCGCTCTGATATCGCGCCTGCGCCAGCATGACGCCTGCGTTCGCCACCCTGGCCCTGGCCGCGCTGATCGGCCTGGCCTCGGCGTCCGCCGCTAAGCCCGACGCCACCGGTCCACCCGACACCCCACCCGAGATGGCGCAGCGCTTCCAGCGCGAAGTCGATCGCAGGCTCGATGTCCCGGCCGACGTTCAGCTCGCATACGCGCTGCGCCTGCGCGACGCACTGGCGCAAGCCGGCCTCGCCTTGACAGCGCAGCATGTCGTGCTCATCGATCGCAGCCGCAACGTGCAGGCCCTGCTGCTGTTCCTGCTCGACGCGCAGGGCGAGGCGCGGCTCATCGGTGCGACATCGGTTTCCACAGGCAGCGCGGGGCGTCTTGAGCATTTCCTGACACCGCTCGGCGTGTTCGCGCACACGCTGGACAACCCGGACTTTCGCGCCGAGGGCACGTTCAACGACAACGGTATCCGCGGCTAAGGCGAGCGCGGCATCAGGGTGTTCGACTTCGGCTGTGTCTTGAGCGACCGTACCCTGGGCGCCGGCGGGCGCAGCCCGATGCGGCTGCAAATGCATGCCACCGATTCGGCACGGCTCGAGCCCCGCCTGGGACGTGCCGACTCCAAGGGCTGCATCCGCAGCCCGGCGACGCTGAACCGCTTCATCGACCGCTACGGCGTGCTCGATGCCGACTATGAACGGGCCCTCGCGCACGGCGAGCGTCTTTGGATGCTGTTGCCAGTGCGCGCCGACGCATTGGCCCGGGCGCTACCTCGCCGTCGTCGACTCGGCGGAGCCGAGCCGCCTGGGCACGGGCCGAGCACTCGCGGGCGAAGCTGCGGGCCGACGCCGCCGCAGCGACAATGCCGCCGCCGTGCTGAAGGGCTACTCCATCACCTCTGTCCTGGCGAAGCCGTGGGCGGCGATCGAAGTGGCCTCGAAACCGTGATCCGGAACCAGCTTCTCCACCGCGGCGCGGCGCGCTTCGGCGGCAGCCGCCGCAGATTCGGCTGCGCTGGCGCGCTTCTCGCGCTCGACACGCGACATCGGCGGCCGTGCCGCGAGCTCGGCCTGAAGTTGGCCGATCTGCTTTCTGGCCTGAATCGCGTGCTCGGCAGCCGTCTGGCGCGCGGCCTTGGCCTGGGCGTACAAGGCGGCGATCTTGCGCTTGTAGAACCGTGCGGCGGCGAACCAGCCACAGGCGAACAGCGCCAGCGCGGGAAGAATCCACAGCAGGTCGGGCGTCATGGTCACTTCGCTCTCCGTCGGCCAGGAACGGCCGGGTCATGACGCGTCATCGGCAGACGGGGCGGCAAGCTTTAGCCTTCGGGCTGGCCGTTCGCGACGGCGCGCCAATCCGGCAACCCCATATCGGACCCTGGCATGGATCGCGAATCGCCAAACTTTTGCAACCTTCACTGCGCAAGCGAGTCGCCGGCGAGGAGCGGAATCATGAGCACGATGAGCATTTCTCTGCCGGACGCATTGCGCGAGTTCATCGACCGACAGGTCACCCAGGCGGGCTACGGCACGTCGAGCGAATACGTGCGCGAACTCATCCGAAGCGACCGGGAGCGCGTGCAACTGCGCCCCTTGCTCATCGAAAGTGCAGAGTCGCCCGTGGCGGGCGAGGCCGACGCAGGTTAGTTCGCCGGGTTGCGCCCGCGCATCGCCCCCCCGCGATCGCGGGCGGCGAAGAAGACCAGGCTGCGGCCCAAAGCCTGACCCGGCCTTGGCCACCAAGGGCCGACTGCCGCTCGTGCGGCACGCGCGGGCCGACCTGGACATCGACGAAGCGCTGGATCACTACCTAGGCGCATCGGTGGCCGCTGCCGAGGGGTTCGTCGATGCGCTGCAACGCGCATTCACGCACATCCAACGCGGCCCCGCCAGCGGGTCGCCGCGCTGGGCCGATGAACTCAATATCGCGGTGCTATGCAGTTGGCGCTGCGCCAGCTATCCGCACCTCGTGTTCTATCCGCTTCTGCCCGACCGCATCGAGGTCTGGCGCGTGCTGCACTTCAAGCGCGACATTCCGGCTTGGTGAAATGACACCGACGAAGCCGGTCCTCAGACCGGTTAGAGCCGAACACAGGGGTCGAGTCCGTCGCTGCCATTCGCCGACGGGTTGCGCAGATGCCCGATGCCGCGCTCCGCGCGTACCTGCAGATAGTCGCCGATGCGCTGGCGCAGCATCGGGCTCGAGGTCAGCAAGGTAATGCCCCGCGTTTGCTTGTAGAACGCGTCGCCGCGGACCTTCTCCTGTCGCTAGAAGTCGCTCTCGCCTTGCGGCTCGATGGAATTGGTTGGCCGTCATCGGCGGGCGAGCTCAAGTGCGTGAGCGATGTCGTAGGCAACAAAGAACCCGGTATTGCAGGGGCCTTCATGTTGGTTGCATGGCCGGTTGAATCGAGAACGGACTCGTACTCCACCTCGAACTTGGAGACAACTCCGGCGATGCAGGGATCGTGAATGTTGCCGTTCCGATGGTAGTAGAGCGGGCCGCCAGAGAACCCTTCGTCGTTGAGTGCATCGATGCAAAGCGCTTTCGGCGAACCTGGAACATACCCGGACAGGGTGCCCTTCTTTAGGAAGGCGCCACCCTGTCGCTCCGCCGATGGGCCGTAGTCGACCCACATCTTGTACGGGAACCCGATGAAGTAGACATCCTGCCCGACGTAGCAGTCACCGAACCTCGCCTCTACGGGAAAGGCAGGATCGGTGAGGCGAACCTGTGGTCTCAGGACTGCAACGTCGAGTTGACCTCGACCGATACCGACGACTTGGCACGAGACGCGGATGCACCTCTCGCTGCGGAGAACAAGAAGCTCTTGGTGCTCTTGATGATCAGCCAGGAGATGACCCGCAGTAACGAGAACTTCCTGGCCGTCTACGTCGAGCGTGAACGCAGTTCCATAGTGCCCGGCACGAATGAAGAACGTCCGGAAGAAGATGTTGGCTGGGAGCATCGCGTTGTGTGACACCTAGACGAATGAGCTGAACGGGCCAAGCGCCTTTCCGGTGTCGGCGCGCTCGATCGAAGTGTTGGCCCGCACTGCAGCTTGCCACACCGCAGCGACGCGAAATCACTTCGTCTTGCGTGTGTGCTCCGATTCTCGGATTGCTCGTGCCAGTTCATCGAGGGACGTCACCGTAGGCTTCAAGTTGACGCCGTTGTATTCGTGTATCGCGATGGCGAAGTTGAGGTTCTGCGCGTCCGTAAGCCGGAAGGATGTTATTCCCACCAAGCGAGCTCGTGCGTCAAACAGTCCGCCTCCACTGGATCCGGGAGAGATGGGGGCGGTCGTTTGGACCAGCAACGGGCGGTCAAAGATTGGGTCGCCGCGCTTCGCAGAAACTATGCCCTCACTGATCGACCCTTCTAACCCTTGGGGGGTGCCGATTGCAAATACCTGCTGACCGGGAAGAAGATCCAGTGCGTTGAAGGTGTCCGGTACCACAGCTTCGATCGGTGCGAACACCATGCACGCATCCGACTTCGGATCCCCACCCATGAACAGCCCCGTGGCTTTGGCGCGCCTGGTGTGGACCGTAGATTCGGTTGCGTCTACGAGAACGTGGCAGTTGGTTGCGAAAGCAGAGCCCCTACCGGGCAGATTTTCCATAGCGACTGCACTGCCTTGCGCACCAGCGTTAGCGCGGATCACGGCGATTCAATCCGCTACGAGGCGGAAAACTGCTGCGCCGTCAAATCCGCCGGATAGCACTGCGCTGATTGGCGTTGAGTCCTTCGGCGGGGCAAATTGCGAGAGCCTTGGCGGGAACAATGGCGCCGAGCGTGAGCGTAAGGACACGGAACGTATGCACGACGGGTTGTCTCCCTGTGCCGCCTACTTGCTTTCGGGCTCAATTCCGCGCCCGTATCCGGTCAGTGGCGCAGTTATGCTGGCGTATCACGATACGGGCGCAGGGACGGCGACGCATGAGCACTCGGCAAACGTGTCGACCGGAATCGACGACGGCGCGCGGCGGCCGCGCCCTTCTCAATGCGCCTCATCCCAATTCCGCCCGACGCCCACCTCGGCCAGCAGCGGCACCTTCAGCGCGGCCACGCCCGCCATGATGCGCGGCAACGCGGCGCGCGCCCAGTCGAGTTCGGCGTCGGGCACTTCGAGCACGAGCTCATCGTGCACCTGCATCACCATCTTCGTCGCGCGCTGTTCGCGGTCGAGTGCGTCCTGCACCGCGATCATCGCCAGCTTGATCAGGTCGGCCGCGGTGCCCTGCATAGGCGCGTTGATCGCCTGGCGCTCGGCGCCGGCGCGGCGCGGGCCGTTGCCGCCCTGGATCTCGGGCAGGTAGAGGCGCCGGCCGAACACCGTCTCGACATAGCCGCGCTCGGCGGCCTGGCGCTTGGTCTCGTCCATGTAGCGCTTCACGCCGGGGTAGCGCGCGAAGTAGCGGTCGATGTAGTCGCGCGCTGCCTTCTGCTCGATGCCGAGGTTGCTCGCGAGGCCGAACGCGCCCATGCCGTAGATGAGCCCGAAGTTGATCACCTTCGCGTAGCGCCGTTGCTGGCTGCTGACGTCGCCCACTGCGACGCCGAACACCTCGCTCGCGGTCGCGCGGTGCACGTCGACGCCGTCGGCGAACGCGCGCAGCAGGCCTTCGTCCCCGCTGATGTGGGCCATGATGCGCAGCTCGATCTGCGAGTAGTCGGCGCTGACGATCCAGTGCCCCGGCGGCGCGACGAAGGCCTCGCGCACGCGACGGCCTTCCGGGGTGCGAATCGGGATGTTCTGCAGGTTCGGGTCGTTGCTGCTGAGACGCCCCGTCACCGCCACCGCCTGCGCGTAGTTGGTGTGCACGCGGCCGGTGGCCGGGTTGACCATCAGCGGCAGCTTGTCGGTGTACGTGCCCTTGAGCTTGGAGAGCCCCCGGTGCTCGAGCAGCTTGGCCGGCAGCGGGAAGTCGGCGGCGAGCTTCTCGAGCTCCGATTCGTCGGTCGACGGCGCGCCGCTCGCGGTCTTCCTGCCCACCGGCAGGCCAAGCTTGCCGAACAGGATCTCGCCGATCTGCTTGGGCGAGCCGAGGTTGAACGGCTGGCCCGCCAGCGCGTGCGCCTCGGCTTCGAGCGCGAGCATGCGTTCGGCGAGTTCGCGGCTTTGCGTCGCGAGCAGCGCGCTGTCGATCAGCACGCCGTTGCGCTCGATGCGCACCAGCACGCGGGCGGTCGGCATCTCCAGCTGTTCGTAGACGTAGCGCAGGCCGGGCTCGGCCTCGACCCGCGGCCACAGGTGTCGATGCACGTGCAGGCACATCTCGCTGTCTTCGCCCGAGTAGCGCGATGCCCTGTCGATCTCGACCTGCGCGAATGGGATCTGGTTCACACCCTTTCCGCACAGGTCTTCGTAGGCGAGGCCGCTACGGTTCAGGTACCTCGCCGCCAGGCTCTCCAGGCTGTGCGGCTTGTGCGCCTCGAGCACGTAGCTCTCGAGCATGGTGTCGTGCGCATAGCCGCGCACTTTGACGCCGGCGTTCATGAGTACGTGCGTGTCGTACTTGATGTTCTGGCCGAGCTTCGGTCTCGCGGCGTCTTCGAGCCAGGGCGCGAGGCGCGCCAGCACGTCGGCAACCGCCAACTGGTCGGGTGCGCCGGCATAGCTGTGGCGCAGCGGGATGTAGGCCGCCTCGCCCGGCGCGACCGAGAGCGAGATGCCGACGAGCTGCGCCCGCATTGCGTCGAGCGAATCGGTCTCGGTGTCGAACGCCGTCAGCGGCGCGGCAGTGATCTTTGCGATCCAGCCGTCGAGCGCGGGCAGCGTCAGCACCGTCTCGTAGTGCAGTTCGGCAACGCCAGCGCCGGGTCGGTCGCCTTCCGGGGGTTCCGGTGTCGTGGCCGGTGCGGGATCGCCGGCGAGCAGCTCGCGGCGGAATGTCTTCAGGCCGTAGCGCTCGAAGAACGCGAGCAGGCCGTCGCGATCGATGGCGTTGAAGTGCAGGCCCTCCAGCCCCGGCCAACCGGGCACGTGACCCGACAGATCGCAGTTGGTCATCACGGTAACGAGCTTGCGACCCTGTGGCAGCCAGTCCAGCGCCTTGCGCAGGTTCTCGCCCACCGCGCCCGTGATCTGATCGGCGGCGGCGATCACGCCGTCGAGTGAGCCGAACTCGGCAATCCACTTGGCCGCCGTCTTCGGACCGACCTTCTCGACGCCCGGCACGTTGTCGACGCTGTCGCCGACGAGCGTGAGGTAGTCGACTATCGCGGAGGGCGCGACGCCGAACTTGTCCATCACGCCCGCCACGTCGAGACGCTCGTTGCTCATTGTGTTGATCAGCGTGATGTTCGCGTCGACGAGCTGCGCCAGGTCCTTGTCGCCGGTCGAAATCACGACGCGGTGACCGCTGGCCGCGGCGACGCGCGAAAGTGTGCCGATCGCGTCGTCGGCCTCGATGCCGGGCACCTCGAGAACCGGCCAACCAAGCAGCCGCACGACCTCGTGAATCGGACGAATCTGCTGCACAAGGGGCTCGGGCATCGGCGCCCGGTGCGCCTTGTACTCGGCGTACCACTCGTCGCGGAAGGTCGGGCCCTTGGCGTCGAACACGCAGGCCGCATGCTCGGCCGGGAACTGCTCGCGCAGCCGATTCATCATCGCGACGAAGCCGTGCAGTGCGCCGGTCGGAAAGCCGTCGGGGCCGCGCAGGTCGGGCAGCGCGTGGTAGGCGCGGTAGAGATAGCTAGAGCCGTCCACCAGCAGCAACAACTTCTCGCTCATGCGCCGATTGTCGCGGAAGGCCGGCGAGGGCTCGGGCGCCGACTGCTAGAGTGGCAGCATCCGTTGCCTGCCTGCGCATACCATGCACGAGCCCCGCTTTCGCCGCCGCGCCATCCTCGTCGCACTCGGCCTGCTGCCGTGCCTGCCCGCCCGCGCCGCCGATGCGTTCGCGCCATCGCTGATGCTGGCCAAGGTCTATCGCGGCGACGTTCGCCTGGCCGACTACTGGGTGAGCGAGAAGTACGACGGCGTGCGCAGCTACTGGGACGGGCAGCAACTGCTGACACGCTTCGGCAAACCCATCGCCGCCCCGCCGTGGTTCACCGCCGGCTGGCCCGGACAGGCACTCGATGGCGAACTCTGGGCCGGCCACGGTCGTTTCGACGCCGCGCAATCCGCCGTTGCTCGCGACACCGCGGACGACGCAGCCTGGCGCGGCATGCGCTACATGGTGTTCGACCTGCCGGGTCATCCGGGTCCTTTCGACGAACGCATCGCGGCGCTCAACAAACTTCTGACCGAGCTCGGCATTGCATGGGTGCAGGCGGTCGAGCAACGCAAGGTCGCCGACCGGCGCGCGCTGCAGGCCCTGCTAAAGGCGACCGTCAACGCAGGGGGCGAAGGGTTGATGCTGCACCGGGGCGACTCGCTCTATCGCGCGGAGCGTAGCGACGACCTGCTCAAGCTCAAGCCGTATGAAGACGCCGACGCGACCGTCGTCGCGCACCTGCCGGGCAAGGGCAAGTACGCCGGCATGCTCGGCGCCTTGGTCGTGGAGAAGCCGGGTGGTCTGCAATTCAGCCTGGGCAGCGGGTTCAGCGACGCGCAGCGGCGTGACCCGCCACCCATAGGCAGCCAGGTGACGTACCGCTACGTCGGGCTTCACGCGAGTGGCGTGCCGCGCTTCGCCACCTTCCTTCGCGTGCGCCTGGACTGAACTCCCGCGCAACACCACTGGCGGCTCATCGACTTGTGGCCGGCGAGCGCGGCGCGCATGAAAGCCATGCCCTGGCGCCGGCATTTGCCCCATTCGGACACGCCCGCCTGCGCGTGGGCTGGCCGAGTTCGATCAGCGTCGGACCTCTCCGCCTGGGCGAGCTCTGCCTACAATCGGCAACTATGAGACTCGAGCCCTGCGTCGTCTGCGCTGTCATGCTGTGCCCGTCGTTCGTTTTCGCCGGCGAACCGGTCGCCGATTCGGCCACACCTCGCGTCCCCGAGCCGAACGTGCAGCGCACGGTGATCGAAGACAGCACCACCCGGATCGAGCAACTCAACGTGCGCGGCCAGACGCGCAGCATCATCGTCACCAACAAGGGCGCGATCGGCGGGAGCTACGAAATCTTCCTCGGCGACCCATCGCGCGACTTGAGCGACGGCGCCGGCTCGCCGCGCGGCGCGGTCGGCCAACGGATGTGGCGCCTGCTGTCCTTCTAGCTCTGCGCATGGCCGTGTTCACCGAGGTGCCGCCGGACGAGGTGGCCGCGCTGGTTGCCCGGCTGGACCTGGGCACGCTGGTCGCGCTCGACGCCTGCGCGGCGGGGATCGAGAACACCAACTACTTCTGCGACACGACGCGCGGCCGTTACGTGCTGACGCTGTTCGAGCGGCTCACGTTCGAGCAGTTGCCGTTCTACCTGCACCTGATGAAGCATCTCGCCGACCGCGGCATCCCGGTTCCTGGGCCGAAGGCCGATGGTGCGGGCGAGATCCTGCACTGCGTGCGCGGCAGGCCGGCGGCGATGGTCGACCGCCTGCGCGGCAGCCATCGTCTGGCTCCGCTCGATGCGCACTGCGCAATGGTCGGCGAGATGCTGGCGCGCATGCACCTGGCGGGGCGTGACTACGGCCGTATGCAGCCGAACCTGCGCGGCCTGGCCTGGTGGGCCGAGACGGTGCCGGTCGTGCTGCCTCTTCTCACCGCCAGCCAGCGCGAACTGATCGAGGCCGAACTTGCGTTCCAGCAGCACGTGGCGGCGTCGAGTGCCTACGCCAGCCTGCCGCGCGGAGCCATCCACGCCGACCTGTTCCGCGACAACGTGATGTTCGACGAGACGCCGGCCGGCGACGTGCTGGGAGGCTTCTTCGACTTCTACTTCGCCGGCGTCGATGCGCTGCTGTTCGACATCGCCGTGTGCCTCAACGACTGGTGCATCCTTCTCGATTCGGGTCGTCTGGTGGAAGACCGCGCAGCGGTATTCGTCGGCGCCTACGATGCGGTTCGTCCCCTCACCGGCGCCGAGGCAAGGCTGCTGCCGGCGCTGATGCGCGGCGCGGCGCTGCGGTTCTGGATCTCGCGCCTGTGGGATCTGCACCTGCCGCGCGATGCCGCCGTGCTGACCGCGCACGACCCTACGCACTTCGAGCGGGTGCTGCGCGAGCGTGTCCAGGCGCCCTGGCATCCCGAGCTGACCCCTGTCCGAGCACAACGCTGATGAAGCTTCAACTCGTCCCGGCCCGGCAAGGTGCGCTGTGGGTGCGCCGCGGCTTCGGCGTGTTCTTCCGCCGGCCGCTCGCCTTCGCCGCACTGTTCACCGGCTTCCTGTTCTTCGGACTGGTGACCTTGCTGGTGCCGCTGGTGGGCCCGGTGCTGCTGCTGGCCTCGTTTCCGCTGGTGTCGCTTGGCTTCATGCTGGCGACGCAGCGGACGCTGCAGGGCCGGCTTCCGGGACCAGGCGTGTTCGTCGAGCCGATGCGCGCCGGCCGCGCGCATCGTGTCGCCTTGGTGCAGATGGGCCTGGCCTACGCCGCGGTCAGCTTCGGCATCATCTGGCTCAGCGACTACGTTGACGGCGGCAAGTTCGACGCGCTCCAGCAAGCCATGGCGGGCGGCAAAGACGAGGGCACGGACATCGTCGCTCTGTTCGCCGACCCGCAGATGCAGTGGGGGCTGGTGCTGCGCTTCGGCCTGGCTTCGCTGCTGTCGCTGCCGTTCTGGCACGCGCCTGCTCTCGTGCACTGGGGCGACCAGGGCATGGGCAAGGCGCTCTTCTTCAGCACGGTGGCCTGCTGGCGCAATATGGGCGCGTTCACCGTCTACGCGCTCGCCTGGGGCGGCGCGATCCTGTTGTTCGGAGTGCTCGTCGACGTGCTCGCCGCACTGCTGCAGCAGCCACAATTGGTCGCCTTGGCGGCGGTGCCTGCCGGGCTCATGTTCTCGACCGTGTTCTACGCGTCGCTCTACTTAACGTTCAGCGACTGCTTCGCGTCCGATACGCCGGACACACCCGGCGTCGTCTGAAACCCGCGGTGTCCGGGCTCGCACCGGCGCCCAAGGTGCTTTGGCTCAATATTGAGCAGGTTCCACGCCCCTATGCTCAAAGCCGATCATGGGTCGGTCCTGCCATCTTCCAGCGTGGTTGGCGCGAGTCGCCGGCAGCCTCGCGCTGCTCTGGGCACCAGCGGCAGGTGCCGAAGACCTGCTCGCCGACATCGCCGCCAACGCCAGCCTTGCCCTCGGCGTGTCGGCCGGCGTCGCGTCGTCGGCCACCGGCACTTCCTCGCCGAAGGTGGAACCCAAGCCTCTATGGGCCTTCCAGTACGGGCGCATCCGCTTCAGCACCGGCGGTGCGGCGGCCGTGCTCGGCATCGTGCAGGATCCGCGCGGCCCCGGCGCGAGCGCCGAGCTGTTCAGCGGCGACAAGGTGCGCATGGGCATTGCGCTGCGGATCGACCGCGGCCGCGATTCGTCCTCGGTGGAGGGCCTGCAGGGAATGCCCGACGTGCCGGCAACGCTGCGCACGAGGGGCTATGCGTCGTACGCACTGACGCCACGCTGGACGATGGTCGGCAGCGTCTCGCAGGACGTGCTGGGCCGGGGTGGCGGCACCGTGGCGACGGCTGACATCGGCTACCGCGAGCCTGTCGGCCCGGCCAGCGAGTGGTACGCGGGCGTCGGCTTCACGTGGGTCGATACGCGCTACATGAACAGCTACTACGGCGTGCCCGCCGAGTCGGCAACGACAGATCGGCCGGCTTATGCGCCCGGCGCCGGACCGATGAATCTGCGCCTGGGTATCGGTTTCATCACGGCGCTGACTTCGCGCTGGATCCTCTTCGGCGGCGCAGGCGCGACACAGTTGCTCGGCTACGCCGCCGACAGCCCGCTGACGACGCAGCGCGTGACGGCGTCCGCGACCCTCGGGCTGGCCTACCGCTGGGGTGCGAAGTACGAGGGGCTGACGTCGGTGCTGCTGCCGGTGCCGAGTACCGCTGCGGACAAGGCGGCGCCGTAAGGTGGACCGGTCGCGTGCAAGCAAGTCGGCGGCAGCGGTGATGCGGCCTGCTACTGCACCGGCGTGAGCTTGGCGACGGACAACGCCAGCCACTTCGTGCCATGGCGCCCGAACGCGACCTGCGCACGCGCATCGCTTCCGCTGCCTTCGAGCGTGACGATCACGCCCTCGCCGAACTTGTTGTGGAACACACCCTGGCCGGCCCGGAATCCGTGGCCGGGCGATCGGGGAGCAAGCGGCGCCGCCGCGTCCACCTTGCCGGCGCCGACGATTCCGGACAGCCCCGAGCCACGCGACCAAGCCGCCTGATACTCGCGCGCATAGCCCGAGCCAAAGCCCTGCAGGCGCGGCGTGATCCAGCGCAGCGTCTCCTCGGGCAGTTCGTCGAAGAAGCGGCTCTTCACGTTGTAGCGCGTCTGGCCGTGGAGCATGCGCGTCTGGCTGAAGCTCAGGTACAGGCGCTTTCTCGCCCGCGTGATCGCCACGTACATCAGGCGGCGCTCTTCTTCGAGCCCATCGAGGTCGGCGGCAGAGTTCTCATGCGGAAAGAGCCCTTCCTCAAGACCAGTGATGAACACGCAATCGAACTCCAGGCCCTTGGCCGAATGCACGGTCATCAGCTGGATCGCGTCCTGCCCGGCCTGGGCCTGGTTGTCGCCCGCTTCCAGCGCGGCGTGGGTGAGAAACGCTGCCAGTGGCGACATGATCTCGCCCGTCAGCGCATCGGGCGCGACAGGCGCTGCACCCGCCAGCGGCTGCTTTGGATCGCGCGCCGCGCCGGGCGCCTGCTCATCGACCGGCAGCGCCACCGCATCCTTGCCGAAGCCCTCGATCGTGACGAAGGCCTCGGCGGCGTTGACGAGTTCGGCCAGGTTCTCGAGTCGATCCTGGCCGTCACGGTCGTTGCGGTAGAACGCCTCGAGGCCGCTCGCGTTCAGCACGTGCTCGATGATCTCGCGCAGCGTCGAGCCCTGCGTCGCGCGGCGCATCGAATCGATCAGCGCGACGAACGCCGTCAGCGCGTTGCCGCCCTTGCCGGCCACGGCGCCGACACTCTGCACCAGGCTGCGCGTCCCATTCGGCCCTGCACGCGCCGCATCCTGCAGCAGCTCGATCGTTCGCGCGCCTATGCCGCGGCCGGGGAAGTTCACCACGCGCAGGAAGCTCGTGTCGTCGTTCGGGTTCTCGAGCAGGCGCAGGTAGGCAAGCGCGTGCTTGATCTCGGCGCGTTCGAAGAAGCGCAACCCGCCGTAGACGCGGTAGGCGATGCCGGCGTTGAACAGTGCTGACTCGAGCACCCGCGACTGTGCGTTGCTGCGGTAGAGCAGCGCGATCTCCGACTGCGGCGTGCCGTCGCGGTGCAACTGGCGCGCCTCGTCGACGAACCACTGCGCCTCGGCAAAGTCGCTCGTTGCCTCGAACACGCGCACCGGTTCGCCAGCACCGGCGTCCGTGCGCAGGTTCTTGCCCAGGCGGCGTGTGTTGCGCGAGATTAACGCGTTCGCTGCGTCGAGGATGTTGCTGTGGCTGCGGTAGTTCTGCTCCAGCTTGATGACGCGCGCGACCTTGAACTCGCGCTCGAAGTCGGCCATGTTGCCGACCAGCGCGCCGCGAAATGCGTAAATGCTCTGGTCGTCGTCGCCGACCGCGAGTACTCCGCAGCCGTGGCCGGCGAAGATCTTGAGCCACTTGTACTGCAGCTTGTTCGTGTCCTGGAACTCGTCGACCAGGATGTGGTGGAAGCGCCGCTGATAGTGCTCGCGCAGCGCCGCGTTGCCCTGCATCAGCTCGTAGGTTCTGAGCATCAGCTCGGCGAAGTCGACGCTGCCTTCGCGCTGGCACTGCTCCTCGTAAGCCTGGTAGATCTCGGCCAGCTTGCGCGTGTACTCGTCGCGCACCTCGATGTCGCCAGGGCGCAGGCCGTCGTCCTTCGCGCCGGCAATGAACCAGGCGACCTGCTTCGGCGCGAAGCGCTCTTCATCCAGGCCCATCGCCTTGACGACGCGCTTGACCGACGAGAGCTGGTCCTGCATGTCGAGGATCTGGAAACTCTGCGGCAACGCGGCGAGCTTCCAGTGCGCGCGAAGGAACCTGTTGCACAGGCCGTGGAAGGTGCCGACCCACATGCCGCGCACCGGTATCGGCAGCATCGCGCTGAGGCGTGCGAGCATCTCCTTCGCCGCCTTGTTGGTGAACGTCACGGCCATCACTCCGCCAGGAGAGACCTGGCCGGTCGCGATCAGCCAGGCGATGCGCGTCGTCAGCACGCGCGTCTTACCCGAGCCCGCACCGGCGAGGATCAGTGCCGGCTCGGCCGGCAGCGTCACCGCGGCAAGCTGCTCGGGGTTGAGCCCGCGCAGCAGGTTGCCGCTGGCCGTTGATAACCCCTGCCCGCGCAGGCCGGCGGGAACTTGATCAGAATGCGGGCTCATTCGAGGATTCTAGGAGCCGCCTTGTCGCTGAACATGCACCGCTTCGCGCGCTCGCTGCCCGCCCCGGCTCTTGTGCTGGCAGCGGCCGCGCAAGCGCAGTGCCCGGCGTCGGTGCCCACGGTGCTCGTCGAGCGCTTCATCTCCGCCGACTGCGAAGTCTGCTGGGCCGATGGCAACGCCCTTGTGGGCAGGCCGTTCGTGCTCGACTGGATCGTGCCGGGCACGCGCGGCGACGAGGCACCGCTCGCCGCGGCCGCGATCGTCGAAGCGACAGCGCGGGCCGGCGCGCTGCCGCACGCGGGAAGTGTCGAGCGACGCCAGACGCTGCCGCCGAAGCAAGGCCTTCGCATCAGCGTGGAAGACGGCCCGGCGTGGAACGGCTACATGGCACTGCGTTTGCGCGTGCAGCTCGGCGGCGACACCTTTGCGGCCGGCACCGCGGGATACCTGGCCCTGGTCGAGAACGTGCCTGCTGGCGACGAAGGCAATTCGATCGAGCGCAACCTGGTGCGCGTACTCGCCGGCCCGCTGCTGCTGGATGGGACGCGTGCAGGCACCGAGCATCTGCTCGCGCTTCGCGTTCCTTTCGGGGCGAAGGCCGAGCGGCTCGGCGGGGTCGGTTGGGTGCAAGCTGCGTCCGGCCAGGTCGTTGCGCTGGCGAGCGCGAATGCGGCGCACTGCGCCAGTTGAACCGGCCCAGGCGCGTAGAATTTCCCACCGGGCCCAAATTTTGGCGCCCGGTTTTCGTTTCCGGCTCCCGTGCACGCCCACGGCCTTGGCCGGCAAGCCGGGCCCAGGTCAAGCGCTCGCACCACGTCCTGGAGCTTGATCATGGAAATCTTCGATTACGAAAACATCCTGCTGCTGCCGCGCAAGTGCCGCGTCGAGAGCCGCAGCGAGTGCGACGCATCGGCCGAACTGGGCGGGCGCAGCTTCAAGCTGCCGGTGGTGCCGGCCAACATGAAGACCGTAATCGACGAGCCGATCAGCGACTGGCTCGCCGCCAACGGCTACTTCTACGTGATGCACCGCTTCGACCTCGACAGCGTCGCCTACGCAAAGCGGATGCGCGATAAGGGGCTGTACGTGTCGATCAGTTCGGGCGTCAAGCAGGCCGACGTAGAGGTGATCGACCGCCTCGCCGCCGAAGGCGTCGGCGCCGACTACATCACGATCGACATCGCGCACGGGCACGCCGAGGGCGTGCACAAAATGATCGAGCACATCAAGCACAAGCTGCCGCGCGCCTTCGTCATCGCCGGCAACGTCGCCACGCCCGAGGCGGTGATCGACCTCGAGAACTGGGGCGCCGACGCGACCAAGGTCGGCGTCGGGCCGGGCAAGGTCTGCATCACCAAGCTGAAGACGGGCTTTGGCACCGGCGGCTGGCAACTCAGCGCGTTGAAGTGGTGTGCGCGCGTCGCCACGAAACCAATCATCGCCGACGGCGGCATCCGCGACCACGGCGACATCGCCAAGAGCGTGCGATTCGGCGCCGCGATGGTGATGATCGGCTCGCTCTTCGCCGGCCACGAGGAATCACCGGGCAAGACGGTCGAAGTCGACGGCAAGCTGTTCAAGGAGTATTACGGCTCGGCGAGCGACTTCAACAAGGGCGAATACAAGCACGTCGAGGGCAAACGCATCCTCGAGCCGATCAAGGGACGCCTGGCCGACACGCTGCGCGAGATGCGCGAGGACGTGCAGAGCTCTATCTCGTACGCCGGCGGCACCAAGCTCGTCGACCTGCGCAAGGTGAACTACGTGATCCTTGGCGGCGAGAACGCGGGCGAGCATCTGTTGATGTAGCGCGCCGTGGCCCGGCATCCGCCACCGACACGGCCATCTGGAGGCGCCCCGATGATGACGGATGCCGCGTCGCCAGAAGCGCTGCTCGAAGCGGTGATCGGGATCGTGCGCCGCGCCGGTGCGATCGTGATGGACGTCTACGCGACGGACTTCGTCGTGCGGGGCAAGGCCGACGCCTCGCCGGTGACCCAAGCCGACGAGCGCGCGGAGGCGTTCATCGTTCCCGCGCTCGAAGCGCTGTCGCCCGGCGTCCCGGTGGTGGCCGAAGAGGCCGTGGCGCGCGGGCACACGCCACAGGTGGGCAGGCGCTTCTGGCTCGTCGACCCGCTCGACGGGACGCGCGAGTTCGCGCGCCGCAATGGCGAATTCACGGTCAACGTCGCATTGATCGAGGACGGGGTGCCGGTGCTCGGCGTCGTGCTGGCGCCTGCGCTCGGCCAGCTGTTCGCCGGCGCGACCGGGCTCGGTGCATTCGTCGACGACACCGGCGTGCGGCGCGCGATCGCGTGCCGCACGCCTCCGGCCGAGGGCCTGACGGTGCTGGCCAGCCGTTCGCACGGCGATGCGAAGGCGCTGGCGGCCTTCCTCGCCGGGCGCAAGGTGGCGTCGCTGGCGAACAGGGGTTCGTCGCTGAAGCTGTGCCACATCGCCGCCGGCGAGGCCGACCTCTATCCTCGCCTGGGCCGGACGATGGAGTGGGACATCGCCGCCGGGCACGCCGTGCTCCTCGCGGCCGGCGGCCAGGTGCGCTGCCTAGACGGCAAGGCACTGCGCTACGGCAAGCCCGGGCTCGAGAACCCGCACTTCGTCGCGGCGGGCAGGAGCAGTCCGTAGAGGCGCTCGAAGCCAGGGCCGCCGGCGCCCAATCGACGACGTAGGCGACACCTACAATCGCAAGCTCCGCGAGGCCGCCACTGTGCGGCGGCAGAATGCGACGCCTGCGCCCCGACATGACCGAACTCGCCAAATCCTTCGAACCCGCCGCGATAGAGGCGCGCTGGACCCTGCTGTGGAAGACGAGCGACGCGTTTGCACCGACGCTGGAGCCGTCGAAGCCGTCGTTCAGCATCCAGCTGCCACCGCCGAACGTGACCGGAACGCTGCACATGGGGCACGCGTTCAACCACACGATCATGGATGCGCTGACGCGCTACCACCGCATGCGCGGCTTCAACACGCTCTGGCTGCCGGGCACTGACCACGCGGGCATCGCGACGCAGATCGTCGTCGAACGCCAGCTTCAGGATGAAGGCAAGAGCCGGCACGATATCGGCCGCAAGGTCTTTATCGAGCGTGTCTGGGAGTGGAAGGAGCACAGCGGCAACACCATCACCGCGCAGATGCGCCGCCTGGGCGACACGGTGGACTGGTCGCGCGAGTACTTCACGATGGACGCGACGCAGTCGGCGGTGGTCAACGAGACCTTCGTCCGGCTGTACGAGGAGGGCCTGATCTACCGCCGCAAGAAGTTGGTGAGCTGGGACCCGGTGCTGCGCTCGGCGGTTTCGGACCTCGAGGTCGAGAGCGAGGAAGAGGACGGCTTCCTGTGGCACATCCGCTACCCGCTGGCCGACGGCTCGGGCTCTCTCGTCGTCGCGACAACGCGACCCGAAACGATGCTCGGCGACAGCGCGCTAATGGTGCACCCCGGCGACGAGCGCTATGCCGCGTTCGTCGGCAAACAGGTGTCCCTGCCGCTGTGCGGCAGGTCGATTCCGGTGATCGCAGACGCCTACGTGGACCGCGAATTCGGCACCGGCGTCGTCAAGGTGACGCCGGCGCACGACGCGAACGACTACGCGGTGGGCCAGCGCCACGGCCTGGCGGTGATCGGCGTGCTCGCGCTCGACGCGACGGTCAACGATAACGCGCCGCCGGCCTATCGCGGCCTCGACCGCTTCGCGGCGCGCAGGCAGGTGGTCGCCGACCTCGAGGCGCTGGGCCTGCTCGTCGAAACGAAGAAGCACAGGCTGGTGGTGCCGCGCTGCGCCCGGACCGGGCAGATCGTCGAGCCGATGCTGACCGACCAGTGGTTCATGGCGATGGCGCAGCCCGGCCGCGACGGCGAATCGATCGCCGGCCGCGCGATCCGTGCGGTCGAGCGCGGCGACGTGCGGTTCGTGCCTTCGCAGTGGGTCAACACCTGGAACCACTGGATGAACAACATCCAGGACTGGTGCATCAGCCGCCAGCTGTGGTGGGGCCACCAGATTCCCGCCTGGTACGGCAGCGGCGGCGAGATCTTCGTCGCGCGCAGCGAAGACGAGGCGCACTGCAAGGCGCTGGCGGCCGGCTACGCCGGCGAACTCAGGCGCGACGAAGACGTGCTCGATACCTGGTACTCGGCTTCGCAGTTCCCTTTCTCCACCCTCGGCTGGCCGGGCAAGACGATCGAGCAGGAGCTGTTCCTGCCGTCGAGCGTTCTCGTCACTGGTTTCGACATCATCTTCTTCTGGGTCGCGCGGATGATCATGATGACCCTTCATTTCACCGGCAAGGTTCCGTTTCGCGATGTCTACATCCACGGCCTGGTGCGCGATGCCCACGGCCACAAGATGAGCAAGAGCGAAGGCAACGTGCTCGATCCGGTCGACCTGATCGAGGGCGTCGGCCTCGACACACTGATCAGGAAGTCGACCATCGGCCTGCGCCGGCCAGAGAATGCGCCGAAGATCGCGTCGCGCATCGCGAGGGAGTTCCCGCAGGGCATGCCGGCCTACGGAGCCGACGCGCTGCGATTCACGATGGCGAGCTACGCGAGCCTGGGCCGCGACATCAACTTCGACACCAAGCGCTGCGAGGGCTACCGCAACTTCTGCAACAAGCTCTGGAACGCGACGCGATTCGTGCTGATGAACTGCGAAGGGCAGGACAACGCCGTGGAATGCAGTTGCGGCGACGACTCACTTGCGCAGCAAGTCGGTCGTAGCCAGTGCGGGCTGGCAGAGCATGCGAAGGCCGAGTGTGCGCCGGGCGGACCGCATCACGACTACCTGAGCTTTTCGCACGCCGACCGCTGGATCACCGGCGAATTGCAGCGGGTCGCGGCTGCCGTCGAGAAGGGCTTCGCCGAATATCGACTGGACAACGTTGCCGCCGCGCTGTATTCGTTCGTCTGGGACGAGTACTGCGATTGGTACCTCGAGATCGCGAAGGTGCAATTGCAGGGCGGCAGCCAGGCGCAGCAGCGCGCCACGAGACGCACGCTGCTGCGGGTGCTGGAGACGGTGCTGCGCCTGTTGCACCCTGTCACGCCCTTCATCACGGCGGAGCTGTGGGAAACGGTGGCCGTCGTCGCCGGGCGCAAGGCGGCAAGCAGCGGTGACGCGATCGTCGTCGCGCCGTATCCGCGGGCACAGCCCGAGCGCGTCGACCCCGAAGCCGACGCCTGGATGCAGCGGCTCAAGAGCGTGGTCGGCGCTTGCCGCGCACTGCGCAGCGAGATGTCGCTCTCGCCCGCCGCGCGCGTGCCGCTCTACGTGCACGGCGATGAAGCGTTCATCGTCCAGGCGACGCCGCTGCTCATGGCGCTTGTCAAGCTGTCGGAGGTAGAGTGTTTCGGCGACGAGGCCGATTACAAGGTCGCGACGCGAACCTCGCCCGTGGTCGTGTCGGCCGACGCCCGCCTGGCGCTGCATGTCGAGGTCGACGTGGCCGCCGAACGCGAGCGTCTGGGCAAGGAAATCGCCCGCCTCGCGGGCGAGATCGGCAAGGCGAACGCCAAGCTCGCGAATCCGAGTTTTGTCCAGCGCGCGCCGCCGGCCATCGTGACGCAGGAAACGCAGCGCATCGCCGACTTCACGGCCGCGCTTGCAAGGCTGCAGGACCAGGTCGACCGCCTCGGCTGAGGCGGCTACGCCAGCCCCGCGGCCTTGCCCGTCTGCATCTCGGTCGTGATCAGCTCGTCGATGCGCTTGGCCACCGCCCAAGCGCTTCGCAAGTGCGCCTCGCCCGTCGTGCTTGCCACTCGCGGCGATACCTGGAGCGTCTCGATGCCATACAACGGTCGCCCCGGCTCGAGCGCGCCGGGCTCCAGGCTGTCCAGCCACACGGCGGCGAGCCGGTCGCTGACCAGCGCGTCGGCGAGCGAGGCCTCGTCGAACAGCGCCGAGTGTGAAATGCTGACGATCACCTGGCTCGCCTTGCAAAACGGCAGGAAGCGCTCGCCGAGCAGCCCGCGGTAGCGGCTGAAGTAGGGCAGTTGAACGCACACTGCGTCTGCCTCCTGCAGCAGTTCGCTCAGGCTCATCGGCAACACTCGCCAGCGCTCCCAGATGGAATCGGAAGGATGCAGTGCGGGGTCGTAGCCGACCAGCCGGGTCTCGAAGCCGGCGAGCATCTGCGCCATCGACCGCGCCGCAGGCGCCATGCCTATCAGTCCGACAGTGGAGCCGCTCAGTTCGCGTCCAGCAAGCCCACCACCGACGCCGACCACCGGAAAGCGACGCAGCAGCGACAGCAAGGCGTGGATCATGAATTCGGCCTCGGCTGGCGCCGACGCCGTCAGGCTGCGCACCACCTCGACCCTGGCGCGGGCGCAGGCGTCGAGGTCGATGTTTTCGGCACCCGCGCTCACGCGGCCGACAGCACGCAGCTTGGGCGCGTGCTGCAGCGTCAGCGCGTCGACCGCCAGCGACGGCGGTACGATGAGCGCGCGAACGTCGTACAGGCCTTGTCGAAAGCCGCGCGGATCCTGCGCCAGCTGCGGCGCGTAGCGCACAGCGTGGCGCGACTCCAGCCAGCTGAGCACCTCGGGTTCTAGCGATTCGACGATCAGCAGATCCATGCGCTGCGAGCGAATTGCGGGTCGCGACCCGTGAGCGGAGCGTGCCACAATGAACCAGGCCCCACTTCAGTTTGTAAGTACATGCTTATCAAGAAGGCGATCTTTCCCGTTGCCGGGCTCGGCACCCGCTTCCTCCCGGCCACCAAGGCGCAACCCAAGGAAATGCTGCCGGTGGTAGACAAACCGTTGATCCAGTACGCCGTCGAGGAGGCCTACGCCGCAGGCGTGCGCGAGATGATCTTTGTTACCGGCCGGCACAAGCGCCCCATCGAAGACCACTTTGACATGACTTTCGAGTTGGAGATAGCCCTCGAACAGGCGGGTAAGCAACAGCTCCTGGATGTCGTCCGAAGCGTCAAGCCCGACGATATGGAGTGCATCTATATCCGCCAGCCGCAGGCGCTGGGCCTGGGTCACGCCGTGCTGTGCGCGCAGCGGCTGGTCGGAAGCCAGCCGTTCGCGGTTCTGCTGGCCGACGATCTGATGGTCGGTGCGCCGCCGGTGCTCGAGCAGATGGTCGAGCAGTTTGCCGAACGGGGGGCCTCGATCCTGGCAGTGCAGGAAGTACCCGCAGAACAGACCCAGCGCTATGGCATCGTGGCCGGCACGCCCGTCAACGACCGCCTCATCGACGTCACTGGCATCGTCGAGAAGCCCGCGCCGAAAGACGCCCCCTCGCGTCTGGGCGTTGCGGGGCGCTACATCCTGACGCCGCGCGTCTTCGCCGAGATCGCCAGCCAGCCGCGCGGCGTAGGCGGTGAGATCCAGCTCACCGACGGGATCTCGGGCCTGTTGCGGCGCGAAAAGGTGTTCGCTTTTCGCTACGAAGGCAAGCGCTACGACTGCGGTAGCAAGGAAGGCTTTCTTCGCGCCAACGTCGAGCTCGCACTCGCGCACCCCGAGCTCGGAGCCGAGTTCCGGGAGTTCCTGCGCAGTATCGACATCTAGCCGCGCGGGCACCTGACGGTCGCGTCGCCGCGCTCAGCGCCGACGCAGCAGGTGCACGAACTCGTCACCCAGCGTGATCTGCTCGACGAGCTCGTTGCCGGTCTGGCGCGCAAATGCCTGGAAGTCGCGCATCGAGCCCGGGTCGGTCGCGATGACCTTGAGCACCTCGCCGCTTCGCATGTCCGCCAGCGCCTTCTTCGCCTTCAGGATCGGCAGCGGGCAATTCAGGCCGCGGGCGTCGAGTTCTTTCTGGGCGTCGATCATCGAGGTATGTCCTTGCGAGTCGCCCTGATTCTAGGCGGCGCGGGCGCGAAAGACGCTGGCGACGAGCTTCGGAAGCTGCTCCTTCGACGAGCCGAGGCAGGGGCTGCGCGAGCTCGGATTCCTAGGCTGAGCGGGGGTCGCGACACCCGGGAAAGGGCAACATGGATTCCACCAACGATCCCGGGTTGAGGTCTTTCATCGAGGTGCCCGCGGGGTCCGACTTTCCGATCCAGAACCTCCCTTACGGCGTGTTCCGGCCGCGAGATGGCGGCCCGGCGCGGCCCGGGGTGAGGATCGGCGATCTCGTGCTCGATCTCGCCGGGCTCGAGGAGAC